>Ga0081539_10002407_pt1 | contig 26503 bp, 34 predicted proteins | sample TabmetS4T2R2_FD_71023 | JGI IMG/M metagenome (GOLD analysis project Ga0081539, IMG submission 71023) | Tabebuia heterophylla rhizosphere microbial communities from the University of Puerto Rico - S4T2R2 | ecosystem: Host-associated > Plants > Roots > Rhizosphere ...
GCCACCGCGGGCTTTCAAACGGTTCGCCTGCGCGATGTGCTCCAGAACTGGTCCGGCTTTGTATACCGCACCTCGACCAGCAACGCCTGCACCGAAACTCAGGTCCTCGAGCTCTCGGGTGGTCGCGCCACCCCCGCCACGACCGGCACGGCGCCGCTCTTAGGGATCGCGATGCACTCGGCGAACGCGAGCAGCAACGTCGTGATCGCCAACCAGTGCACGCGCCTCGATTGTGCCGCTGTCACGCCCAATACCTCGAGCGCGTTCAAGAAGGTCAGTGCGACAAACGGCTCCGTCACCGATGCCACCGATCTCTCCGATGGCAAGGTCGTCGGCTGGGCGGAGTTCGTCGGCACTGGCCCCGATATCGCTGGCATCGATATCGCCTATCGCAACTTCCTGGCAATGTGAGATACGACTATGGCTGAAGACACCGACGCTCTCCAAGCGCGGATCGCCGAGCTTGAGCGCGCTTTACAGCAGAGGCAGGACGCCCTCGACCGGGCGGAGGAATTGCACGGTCACAAGGACCGGGAGCTGGCCGAGATCAACGATAAGCTTCACCGCGCAACGGTCGAGGTCAATCAGCGTCGCGAAGCGATGCGCGACATGATCGATCAGATGGGCCTCATTGACCCCGCCGCGCAGTTCCAGCCGCTGCCCGAGCAAGAGCCCGTCGGCGATCCCACGCCGGATCAGCCCGCATGAAAGAGCGTACGCTTCGGCAATGGAAGCGCCGCTGCACGGGGATGCTGGCGGCGCTCGCGGTCGTGTTGTTCGCGGCTTTCAGCCTCAAAGCGTTCGCCGCCGTCGAGGATCTCGGCACGCATGTGCGCTATTACGGCACCGGGACGAACGATAATGACCTCTTGTTCACCACGGGTGATGTCTCGAAGTACGAGCGCTGCTGGATCATGTCCATCACCGGTACCGTGGATCTCGAGGTATCGCTCGATGGCACGAATTTCACCACGGCGGCCGTGTCGATACAGGACTTCGGCGCAACCTCCAATGATCTGGTCCTGGTGACGGTCGCGAATCGACTCTATGGTGTGCCGGTCGGGGGCATTCGCAAGATCCGGGTGAGACAAGCGGGGGCAACGGCCGCTTCTGCGTCGATGAATTGCTGGGCGATGGGCAGGTAGGTCTCGAAAGTAGACCAATGTAGATGGCAAAAGGTCAGAAAACAGGCGGACGTAAGGCAGGAACGCCTAATAAGGCCACAGCGGACGTAAAAGCCTTGGCTGGTGCTCATGGACCGGCTGCGATCCGAGAGCTTGCACGGCTCGCTAGCGAGGCTGAGAGCGAACAGGCGCGTGTCGCCGCGTGCAAAGAGATTCTCGATCGAGCGTACGGTAAGGCGACACAGCCGATCAGCGGTGATCCGGACGCGCCGCCCGTGCAAATCGCCGATGTCTCCGACACCGATCTCGCCCGCCGCGTCGCGTTCCTGCTCGCCAAGGGGCTGAAGAATGACGCCTGAGCAGCATCTCGAGATCACACGGCTAATAGATAGCGTGCAAGAGGAAGAAGAGTGGTTGGAGGTCAACCGGCTACTACAAGAGCGCTGGCGTCAGATTCCGGTTGATTATTCGCGCAGGATCGCCGTGCGCGCGGGGTCGTTTGTGGAGTGGAGGGCGGTTTGAAGAACGTCTGTTTCAAAAATGATGTGAATCGCGCAACGTTATTGCGGCCTCATCCGCGCTGAAACAAACGATCTTTCCAAAAACCCACTGACCGGGCGATAGGTCACACCAGCAGGCCGCAGGATCCGGCCCCAAGCAGAAGGCAACTTCACTAAGCAGTTTCACGACTGAGGATTACCCATGGTCAGAGCAGTGACATCTCTACACGGCAAAGCTATTGGGCTCGCGCAGCAACCCGACGGTCGATTGATCGTGCCGGGTGGCTATGTCTCCGGTGAGCACGGCAATCAGATCTCGCTGCCGAGCCCTTCGCGGGTGGCGTTCTTCGATGACTTCCTCGGCGCGGGCCAGGTGTTCAGCACGACGATCGCGGACGGCTGGCGCTCGCGCAAAGGCTCGGACGGTGGCTGTGTCGACTGGACGGTCACCCCCGCCGTCGGCGGCACAGTCATCGGGACGATTGGCGCGACAACCGCATCCATGGCGGTGTCGGGCATTCAGCTCGATCGCGGCCTGTCGTGGAAGGCGAACCAGGGCGATCTGGTATTCCAGTCCCGCATCAAGCTCTCGGCCATCACGAACATCGCCGTGTTTTTGGGCTTCACCGATCAGACAGCGGCGCTTGAGATGCCAATCCAATCGGCGGCTTCCGTCGATACGCTCACCACGAACGCGACCGATGCCGTAGGCTTCCTGTTCGATACGAGCATGGCCACAGATACGTGGTGGTTGACCGGAGTGGCGAACGATGTCGATGCGACGCCCGTCAACTCGGCTTTTGCGCCGGTGGCGAATACGTACGAGACGCTGCGGATTGAGGTCTCACCGCTCGGCGCCGCGACGTTTTTCCGCAACGGCGTGCAGATCGGGAATGCGATGCTCGGCGCGGTGACACCAACGATTGCGCTGACGCCAGTTGTGGCGCTGTTCAATCGGACCACTACGGGTAATCCAACCGCGACGCTCGACTACGTGAATGTGAGCGGTTTGCGCGGCTGATGCGTCTCGATGAGGTGCTGACCGCGCTCAAGGGCATGCCGCCCAAAGAGCGCGCGGAGCTTCAGAAGCTGGCCTTGGAACACACGAAGGGCATGCGGTGGGTGCCCAATCCGGGACCTCAAGCCCAAGGGTATCACTCGCAAGCCGATGTGTTGCTATTTGGCGGGGAACCTGGCGGCGGGAAAAGCCAGCTTGGACTGGGTCTCGCATTCAACTGCCACGAACGCACGCTCATCATGCGCCGGCAATACACGGACCTCGATGCGCTCACGGAAGAGGCCATCCTCATCAACGGCTCACGGGATGGGTTCAATGGATCTGCGCCGCCGTGTCTGAAGTTTGACGGCCACAAGCGCATCGACTTCGGCGCGGCTTCTCGGCCCGGCGATGAACAGCATTGGATGGGCCGGCCACACGATCTGATCGTGTTCGACGAGGCGACGCAGTTCGCCGCGAAACAGATTCGATTCTTGCGGGGTTGGCTGCGCACGACGACTCCCGGACAGCGTACGCGTACGGTGCTCGGCACGAATCCGCCGCTCACCGCTGAAGGTTTGTGGGTGCACGAGATGTTCGCGCCCTGGCTCAATCCCCAGCATCCGAACCCAGCCCAGCCTGGGGAGTTGCGCTGGGTCGTGGTGGATGAGGATGACAAGGACGTGTGGGTCGAGGGGCCTGGCACGCATATGGTCAATGGCCGTGAGTATGAGGCCGAGTCACGTACGTTCATTCCGTCGAAGATGACGGACAACCCGCAACTCGATCACCGTGACTACCAGAAGCGCCTGGATGCGCTGCCGGCCGAGGTGCGTGAGATCCTGCTCGGTGGGTTCCGCACCACGTTTCGGGATCAGCCGTTTCAGATCATCCCGACCGCGTGGGTCAAAGCGGCGCAAGAGCGTTGGACGGCGAATCCGCCCGAAGGCGTACCGATGTGCGCGATGGGCGTGGACTGCTCGGGCGGCGGGAATGATCCGATGGTGATCGCGCCTCGCCACGATGGCTGGTACGACAAGCTGATTCGCATCGAGGGCAAGGACATCCCGCAGGACCGACCCGGCAAGCATTGCGCGGGGTTGGTGATCTCGCACCGTCAGGATGCTGCGACGATCATTCTCGACATGGGCGGCGGCTATGGCGGCCCGATGTACGAGCAACTCATCGAGAACATCGATAAGCGCGAGGTCGTCGCGTACAAAGGGGCTGAAGCGACTTCGATGCGCACGCACGACAAGAAGCTCGGATTCGTGAATGTGCGTACTGCGGCGCTGTGGCGCTTTCGGGAAGCGCTTGACCCGTCTCAACCGGGCGGCAGTCCGATTGCGCTTCCGCCGAGCCCAACGCTTATGGCTGATCTCACGGCGCCCACCTTTGAAGTCACGCCGCGCGGGATCAAAGCGGAGTCGAAGGAAGACGTGTGCGAGCGATTGCAGCGCTCGACTGATGAGGGCGATGCCGTGATTCAAGCCTGGCATGACGGCGCGAAGCGTCCCTCGCATCACCGGATCTGGACCGCCGAGCACGGTGGCCGACGCCGAAAGAGTCTGAACGTGGATCTTGGCCCGCGACATCGCGCGGATCGTCGAAGGAACTAGTATGGCTCGCATCTACAAGAAATCGCGGCAAGGCATCGCCGGCACGCTCTTGCGCAAAGTCGCGGGCGACAGCACGTTCGATCAGGCGCACTTCATGGGCAGTAAGGCGCTTGAGGCGCAAAATGCCAAGCGCGCGGCCGAGGCGGAAGCGAATAAGCCCGCGATCCCGATGCCCGATGAGGAGGAGCTTGCGCGTATCCGCCGTCGTCGCGCTCGCCGCACCGCAGGCTCCCGAGAGTCCACGCAGTTGACGGGCGATACGCTGGGTCCCGGTTACTGATGGACGAGCGCGCCCGTCGCCTGATTCAGTGTGGCGATCATCTCTATGGCAAGAAGCAGCCGCTGCTGTCGCTGTGGCAGACGATTGCTGAACAGTTCATGCCGGAGCGCGCGGACTTCACCGTCAATCGTGGCATCGGGGATGAGTTCGCAGACCATCTGTACGACAGTTATCCCTTGATTGTGCGCCGGGAGCTCGGCGACTTTCTCTCAACCCTTCGCCGCAAGGACCAGGAATGGTTCGAGGTCACGGTCGGGCGTGAGGATCGGCTGAATGCCTCGGGGCGCAAGTGGCTCGAGTACGCAGGTCAGGTGCAGCGGCGGGCGATGTATGACCGCCGTGCGCAGTTCACGCGCGCATTGAAAGCCGCTGATCACGACTATGTGACCTTCGGCGCGCCGGTGCTCACCATCGAGCCGAACCTCGACTCGAATACGCTGCTCTATCAGTGCTGGCATCCGCGCGATTGCGTGTGGCGCTTCAAGGTCGATGGCAGCATCGCCGAAGTGCACCGGAAGTGGTGCCCGACGATTCGCGAGCTCATAGTGCTCTTCGGCAAGAAGACGGGCGCGACACTGCACCAGAAGGTCCGCGATCAGGCGGATCAATCGCCGTTCGAGGAGATCGAGTGTCGTCACATCGTGACGTGCATCGAGGAGTACGAGCCCGAGAAGCGCGTCAAGGCGCAGACGTACACAGAACTCTACATTGATGTGTCGAACGAGCACGTGATGTTCGAGGCGCCACTCAGCAATCCCAAGTACATCATCCCCGGTTGGAAGCGCATCGCAGGCTCGCAGTACTTCCACTCGCCGGCGGTGATGGTGGGCTTGCCGGATGCGCGGCTCATTCAGGCGATGTCGCTCACGCTGCTCGAGGCCGGCGAGATGGCCGTGCGACCGCCGATGGCCGCGAAGATCGATGCGATTCCAGATGGCGTCAAGCTCTGGAGTGGCGGCGTCACCGCGATTGATGCGGAGAATGATGGCCGGATTCAGGACATCATCGCGCCGATCACGAATGACACACGCGCGCTGCCCTTTGGCCTGGAGATGCTGCAGTCGAAGCAGCAGATGCTCGCGACCGCGTTCTACATCTCGAAGATCAACCTGCCGCCGTTGACCCACGAGATGACGGCGTTTGAGTTTCAGCAGCGCCTGCAGGAATACATCCGCAACGTCATCCCGCTCTTTGAGCCGATCGACAGCGAATATCACGGCCAGATCTGCGACCTCACGTTCCAGATTCTGATGGAGCAGAACGCTTTCGGCCCGCTCAGTGACATTCCGCCTTCGGTGCGCGGGGATGAGACCGAGTTTCGCTTCGACTCGCCGCTCTCTGAAGCGCTCGAGCGGCAGAAGGGCCAGCGATTCATGGAAGCGAAGGCGCTCGTCACCGAGGCCACGACCTTTGATCCGGCCTGCGCGGGGCTGGTGAACTGGCGTGAGGCGTTGCGCGATGCGATGGCGGGTAAGCGTATTCCGCAGAAGTGGATGCGCACCGAGGATGAGGTCGAAGCCTACGCACAGGATCTGACCGCGAAGCAGGAGGCGCAGCAGCAACTCGCGCTCGCACAGCAAGGCGGGGATGCGATGGAGAGCTTAGGTCGCGGAGCCCAGGCGCTTGCCGAATAAGAAGGCGCTCGCCGATCCGCGCATTCTGTTGAAACAGCCCGCGCTGCCTCAGATCGTCGCGTGCAAAGCGGTGTTTCAAGGCACGGCGACGGAAGATCAGCAGAGACGCTTTGTCGCCTGGCTCATCCACGAGGTGTGCGCCTTTGGCGAGAATCATGCGTACTTTGGAGAGGATGCGGCGTTGAAGACGTATCTTGCGCTCGGCCGGCGTCGGGTGGCGGAGATTCTGCAGACCTATGTCGAGACGCCGATCGAGCGGTTCAAAGATGGTGAGAAGTCGGAGCAGGTGCGATGAGAGTTATCGGTGGGCCGGGCGTTACTCCGGCTGTGAACAGTCTGGACTCTAACCAGCAGATACCAGTCTTTTCACCATCTGGCTTGGACCTTGCGGTTCATCACCGTCCGGCTTCCGAAAAGCGCGCCTGCTTCGGGCAGTATCCGCGCGTCACACGCTCGTCAGCGCTATGTGTCTACTTTCCACATCGCCACCGCAATTTATTTTAACCCAACGGAGATTCTGAATGTCTGTACCCAATCCAATTCCGGCCCCGAACGACGGTTCGGCCATCCCAGGAAATGGAGCCGCTCCGATTCAAGTTGACTGGCGCGCATCGCTCGCCGGCGAGAACGCTGCGGCCCTGGAGGCATTGAAGCCGTTCGAGAAGCCCGAGGACTTCCTGAAGTCCTGGCAAAGCTCGACCAGCGAGCTGACGACGCTCAAAGCGCTGCCCGACTGGCGCAAGCAGATCGCGGGCGATGATCCGAAGGCGATGTCGCTCCTTGAGCGCTATAGCACGCCGAAGGACTTCGGTAAGGCATATCAGGATGCGATGGCCAAGATCCGCTCGGGCGAATTGGCCAAGCCCTTGGCGGCCGATGCCAAGCCCGAAGAGGTCGCCGAGTGGCGCAAGGCCAATGGCATTCCCGAGAATCCCGCCGATTACTTCAAGGAGCTACCGGGCGGGCGCGTGATCGGCAAGGACGACCAGCCGATGTTTGATGAGGTCGCCAAGAAACTCCACGCACGCAATGTGCCGCCCGGTGCGATGCACGATCTCGTCGAATGGTATTACGGCCAGCAGGACGCGGAGTCCGCTAAGGTTGTGGAGGCTGAGCGGGCGCATGCGCGTGAGGCGGAAGACAAACTGCGCGAGGCGTGGGGCACGGACTACCGCGCGAACGAGAGTCACCTTGAGAATTACATCAACGGCCTCTCGGCGAATCTCCAGCACGTCGTGCGTGATGGCTTTGGCCCGGATGGCAAGAAGCTTGCGCATAACCCCGAGTTCAAACAGTGGCTGTCGAACATCGCGCGCGAGTTCAATCCCTTCGGCATGGTCTCACCGGGCGGGCATGAGTCGCAGTTGAAGAGCGTGGATGCTGAGATCGCCGATCTCCTGAAGCTCTCGCAGGACCGCCATTCAAAGTATTGGAAGGGACCGGATGCGGCGGGTCTTCAGAACCGTCACATTCAGTTGCTCGAGTCGCAACAGAAGCTCCGCGCCCGCGCAGGATGAGACGCGCGACACTTTGCTTTGTACTGAGGTTGAGTTAGATTCGCCATCGAATCGTCACAGCGGCTATCCCCGTAAGGCCCCGCACCGTGACGATGATCTTGCTGTAGCAAGGCCCCGCCTTGTCTGGTTCGGCCCCGAAAGGCCACCCCGAGCCACACATCCAGCGGCCATCCCGAGCGAAGGCTTCAAACCCTTTGACTTTCGGAGATGGCCCACATGGCCGAGACAGCATTTCAAACCCATTACCGCACGACGTTTATCGCGGGCTTTGAGCAGCGACAGAGCTTGCTGCGCGATACCGTGACGACGGAGGCGGTGATCAAGGGCAATCAGGCGATCTTCCTGGTGGCGGATTCAGGCGGCGCGACTGCGGTGACCCGCGGCGTGAATGGCCGGATTCCGGGCCGTCCGGACAACAACGTCCAGAATACGGCGACCCTGGTCGAGTATCACGACAAGGTCGAAAAGACGGGCTTCAACATCTTCGCCAGCCAAGGCGATCAGAAGCTCATCATGCAGATGTCTTCGATGGGTGTGATCAATCGCACCATCGATGACAACATTCTCGATGCAATCGCTGCGGCGACGATCACCACGGGCTCCGCAGCGCCGCTCACTGTGGCGCTCTTCGCGAAGGCACAGGCGACTCTCTCGGCCGCCAAAGTGCCGTGGGACGGCAACATTACGCTCGTGTGCTCGGGCGCCGCGCTCGGTGTCTTGCAGCTCGCACCCGAGTTCTCAAGCGCGGATTACGTCGGCGGCAAGCCGAACGTGGATGATCCGAGCTGGCGCGACAAGCCGCAGGCCTACCGGTGGCGCAACGTGCTCATCATCGCACACCCGATGTTGTGCAATACCGCATCCCCTGCCTCTGAGGTCGCGTACATGTATCACCGAAGCTCGGTGGGCCATGCCGTGAATACGGCGGGCATCGATTCGGTGGTCGATTACAACAAGGAAGACGATTACAGCTACGCGCGCACCTCGGTGTTCATGGGCGGCAAGCTTCTGCAGAACTCGGGTGTGGTGAAGATCAACCACGACGCGACCGGCCTCTACGGCTCGTAAGAGGAGATTTCAGACATGGCTTATTCAGCTTCGAATCCTCCGATCCGAACGGGCGGTGGCTTGGGTGGTGGTCCGCGAACGTGGATGTACCAGTCCACGGACATCCATACGACCGTCGACGATGCGGACTACTTCACGAACGGCGGTGACCTGGGCATGAAGGTCAATGACGTGGTGACGGTGGTTAAAACGACCGCCACGATCGGCGCGACCTTGCATGTCGTGACTGCCATCTCGGCGGCCGGCGCGGCAACGGTATCGGCGGCGATCCTCGCCTAGGTTTCCTTCGTTCCAGCATCTTGAGGGCGGTCCCTGTGGCCGCCCTTTTTTATGGGAGTAATTATGACGAGCTCGTTTGCTCCGCGATTGAATGCCGGCTTCAAGTCCGCTCAGTTTGTAGTCCAGACCCATTGGGCCGAGGTCAATGAAGACCTGCCCTTTGAGGAAGTTCTGAAGCCGGATTACTGGGCGCATGTTGCGCAGTACATGAAGAGAGGCGATGAGATCATCGTCCATGCACGCGATCTGTCCTATAAAGCCCGACTGACGGTGATGAATGTGGGGCATCTCTTCGCTGATGTTGCACTGGAATATAAGACCCGACTCGTGGCCGAGCAGCAGGACGCCGCGTCCCTCACCATTGATTCGGTGGGCGGCAAGTTCCGCGTGCTGCGTGGCAAGGACGTGCTGATCGGTGATCTTGCGACGAAGAAGGAGGCGCAGCGCTGGATTGAAGATAACACGCGCAAGGCGGCGTAATCCGTGCCATCGCGACTCAGTCTATATCAAGGTGCTGCAGGTTTTCTCGGAGAGCGTAAGCCCGCATCTCTGACTGAGAACGTCACGATTCGGCGCAGGCTCGATACCGCATGGGATACGGAAGTCCTCAAGGAATGCCTTGAAGATGGGCAGTGGAATCATGCGATGCGGACGATTCGCCTGGATTACTCGCCGTCCGTTGAGCCTGACTTCGGCTACCGTCGTGCTTTCGATAAACCCGTCGATTGGCTGCGCACGGTTGTTGTGACCTCGGACGAATACTTCAAATGTCCAGTGAATTATTCGGACGAGGCGGGTTTTCTCTTCGCGGACATCGATACGCTGTACTGGCGGTTCGTTTCAAACGATGTCCAGTACGGAATGAATCTCGCGAAATGGCCGCCGAGCTTCACTCGCTATGTAGAATGCTCGCTTGCTCACCAGGTCGCCAAGAGCACGACTGGTAGCAGCGTGGATGTCGAGGATCTGGCGCGGCAGAAAAAGCGACTGTTGATTACCGCACGATCCAAAGATGCGCTCAATGAACAGACACAATCGTTGCCACGCGGTTCCTGGGCTTCCGCCCGCGTAGGACGATCCCGCGAAAATGGCTAAAGCGCATTCCGCAACTTTGGCCTTGAACCGCGGCCTCTTGTCGCGCCTGGGCCTTGCGCGCATCGATTTGAACCGCACCGCCATGGCCGCCGAGGTCATGACGAACTGGCGGCCTCGGGTGTTGGGGTCGATGTCGATCCGGCCGGGGACACAGTATCTCGGCACCACGCGCAATCATGCGCGCGCGAAGTGCTTTCCCTTCGTGTACGCGGATGACTTCGCCGCGCGTTTGGAGATCACCGCGGGCGTGATGCGTGTGTGGGTGGATGATGCGCTCGTGACTCGGCCCGCAGTCACCGCGACCGTGACGAATGGTGATTTCACCTCGAATGTCACGGGCTGGACCGACAGCGATGAGGCGGGCGCGGTCTCGGGGTGGCTCGGCGGCTATCTCACGCTCCTGGGCACCGGCACGAATGCGGCCATTCGAGATCAGCAGGTGATGGTGAATGAGGCCGGCGTCCAGCATGCGCTGCGTATCGTGATCGGTCGCGGCCCGGTGATTCTGCGGGTCGGCTCGTCATCAGGGGATGATGACTACATCCAGGAGACGACGCTCGGCACGGGCGTGCACAGTCTCACGCTCACGCCGACTGCGAATTTCTACATCCGCTTGATGAGCCGCCGTGCGTTCACGACATTTGTCGATTCGGTGACGATCGAGGCGGCGGGTGTGCTCGAGCTCGCCGTGCCCTGGCAAGAGGCGGACCTTGCCCGCATCCGCATGAATCCCGAATCGCAGTCCTCGGATATCGTGTATGTGGCCTGCGCGGGATACCAGCAACGCAAGATCGAGCGGCGTGAGAATAACTCGTGGTCGGTCGTGCTCTATGAGCCGGAGACCGGTCCCTTTCGGCTCATCAACGCAACACCGATCACACTCACCGCATCCGCCCTCAACGGCGATATCACGGTCACGGCGAGCAAGGCGCTATTTCGCGCGACTCATGTCGGGGCGCTGTTTCGCATCCAGTCGATCGGGCAGCGCGTGGAGGCGGCGATCTCGGGCCAGGATCAGTGGTCTGATCCGATTCGTGTGAGCGGCGTCGACAACCAGCGCAAGTTTCAGATCACCATCGCCGGCACCTGGGCCGGCACAGTGCACTTGCAGTATTCGGTCGGTGAGCCTGGCTCGTGGGTCGATGTGAAGAGCTGGACCGGCAACACGACGAACGAGACGTATGACGACACGCTCGACAACGAGATCATCTACTACCGCATTGGCATCAAGTCGGGCAATTACACCTCTGGCACCGCGAATGTTTCGCTGACCTTCGCCTCGGGCAGCATCACCGGGGTCGTGCGCGTCACGGGATACACGAGCCCGACGCAGATGAGCGCGGTGGTGTTGAAGGCGCTCGGCGGCACCTCCGCCAGCACCGACTGGTGGGAAGGCGCGTGGTCGGATCGTCGCGGCTGGCCATCCGCCATATGCATCTATGAGGGCCGGATCTGGAACGGCGGCCTCGATAAGATGAACGGCTCGATCGTTGATGCGTATGAGGACTATGACGATACGTACGAGGGCGATGCCGGGCCGATCTCGCGCAGCATCGGCGAGGGTCCGACACAGACGATCAATTGGATGCTGCCGCTCAATCGCCTGGTGATCGGCACGCAGCTCAATTCCTCTTCTGTGCAGGCGGTGAAGTTCGCGGCGAACAATCCGCTCTCGGGTCGATCGAGCTCGTTCGATGAGCCGTTGACGCCGACGAACTTCAACCTCAAGAACACCGCCACGGGCGCGTTCTTTGTTCAGCGCTCGGGGCAACGCCTGATGCGGCTGTCATTCGATCTGAATGAGAGCGACTACAAGCCCGAGGACATGAACGCCGCGGTGCCGGATCTGTGCGAGCAAGGCATTACGCACATCGCTGTGCAGTATCAACCCGATATGCGCGTGTATTGCCTGCGGCCGGATGGCACCTACGCGCTTATGGTGCACGATGCGGCGGAAGGCGTGATTTGCTGGCTCGAGGAAGAGACGGCGGGCGTGGTGGAAGATGCGAGCGTATTGCCTGGTGACCAGGAGGACCAGGTGTATCTCGTCGTCCGCCGCACGATCAACGGGCAGACGGTGCGCTATCACGAGAAGTTCGCGATGGAATCTGAGTGTCGCGGGGCGCCCGAGGCCTATCTCGCCGATGCGCATTACCGGTATGCAGGCGCGGAAACGACGACGATCTCGGGGCTTGCGCATCTCAATGGTGAGTTGGTGGTCGTGTGGGGATGGAATACGGTCAGTCCTTTCACCGATGAAGATGACCGAATCATCGGGCGTGACCTGGGGTCGTTCACGGTGAGCAGTGGGCAGATCGCAGGCTTATCGGATGCGGTGACGAATGCGTGTATCGGTCTACCGTATCGCGCGCCCTTCCAATCCGCTAAGCAGGCGTTTGGCGCCGCGATGGGGACGCCGCTCAACCAGAAAAAGCGCATCGATCACGTCGGGCTCATTCTCGCCGACACGCATGTGGGTGGGCTTCGCTTCGGCCCGGACTTTGATCACCTGGATGACTTGCCGGCGATCGAGGATGAGGCCGAGGTGGGCAATGATCATATCTACGAAAGCTATGACCATGAGATGCATCCGTTTGATTCCGAGTGGACGACGGATGCGCGCGTGTGCCTGGAGGCCGCATCCCCGCGACCGGCGACGGTGTTGTGCTTTACCGCTTCGATGGTTGTGAATGGCTAGACGCCCATGACATTTTATGATCACTTGGGATTTAGCGACCGGGCGTGATGTAGATGAATTCTACGGTCAGCGCCCCAGTGAGTCGCTACAAGCTTTTGTCATTAAGCTGAATGGTATCCCTGTAGGGATTTTAGGTCTTGCGCGAGAACCTGATCGACTTCGCGCATTCTCAGAATATCGACCAGAGCTTGAGCCTTATTTGCGATCCATCGCAGTGGGGCGGGCAATCTTTGCGCTCATGAAACTGATTAAAGGCTGCAATTTACCTGTGTACGCCATGGCTGAATTTCAGTCGCCGAACCTTCTGGATCGTCTTGGTTTTACTCCCATCAACAACGAGATGTACGTATGGGTTACTTGAACCTGATCGCCGGTGGCGTTCAGGCGTATCAGCAAATCCAACAAGGCAGCATCAACGCGGCGAATGCGCGCCTGGAGGCTTCGCGCGATGAGCGTGATGCGCTAAGCGCGCAAGCCGAGTCTCAACAACAGGCGTTGAATGAGCGCCGGCGCGCGAAGTTCTTACGCTCGCGGGCGCTTGCGGTGGCCGGCGCCTCAGGGGCGGGGATCTCTGAGGATCCCACTGTTGGGAACATCCTCTCCGACATCGAGACCGAAGGCGAGTACCGCGCGCTGTCGGCCTTGTACGAGGGCGACAGTCTTGCCGAAGGCTTGCGCTCGGGCTCGCAGTCGAAGCGACGCATGGCGAAGGCGTATGAGATTTCAGCGGGCGCCAATGCAGCCGGGACGCTTGCCGGTGGCGCGTACAGTTTCTATAGCAGGTACGGCTAGCGTGGCTCGTATACCGGATGTCAGCGATCTCGGCCCGCGGCCGATCGCTCAGGCGCGTGCGCCGCGCACAGTCGATCAGACGGGTCAGATCCTCGCCGATACGCCGAACATCGCGCGCCTTGCTGACTCCATCTCCACAAACGAGTGGCAGCAGGAAAGCCAACTCGCCCAGGCGCAAGCGCGCTCGGGCCTTTTGCAGGCGGATATCGCCGCGCGCCAGTCGCTTGAGAACGATCCGGACTACACAACCTACGAGTCGCGCTATCGGGAGAAGATGGCGGCGGCGAGTGAGCGCGCGAGCGCGAGCATTGTCGGACGCAGCGAGCGCGCGCTCTTTGAAGAGAACACGAAGCTCGATATCGAGCGCGGCGCGATGGCGATTCGCGAGCAGGCGCGCGCCAAGGAAGGCGATGTCGGCCGGGCTTCGCTCGATGAGTTGTTATCATCCAACCGAAGCGCAGCCCTCTCCGCGAAAGATGAAGCGACGCGAGCGGCGCTCATCACCAATACGCAACAGGCGCTTCAAGGCGCGCAGGCCAAAGGCTACATCTCGGCGGAGGCCGCGACGAACCTGCGCCAGAAATGGACGCAGGATTACGCCGTCGGCTATCTCGAGATCCAGGATCCCGCGAAGCGCATTGCGATACTACGCAAGCCGCAAGGCTCGCCGGCCGAGATGCTCGCGCCCGATACTCGGGCTCAACTTCTTGAGCGCGCCCAGCAGGATCTGCACCGCCAGCAGTTGCAAGCCCAAGCGCTCGCCGTCACTTCGCGAGCGAATGGCATTGTTTCCGTGTTCCAATCCCAGGGGCCCGAGGCGGGTAGCCAGGCCTTAGCGAAGCTTTCGCAATCGAATCTCCCCTTGGATCTGCAGGCCGATGTGTATTCCAAGGTTCAATCCACGATGAACCTCCTGCGCAACCAGAAGCAGGAGCAGTACGCGGATGATCTCGCGAGCCTCAATGTCGCGCTCGGCAATGGCTCGGCCGGTCCTGAGCAATTGATTCAGATTGATCGGCTTTGGCGCGACAACGCCTTCAGTCCCACCGAGCGCGCCTCGCTCATCGGCCGGGTGGAGTCGACCTACCTTCAGCACGCGGGGGATCTGGCGTCTGCCCAGGCGATTCGCGAGGCGATGGCGTCCGGCACGCCGCTCGACCCGTCGAACACCGATCAACGCAAGGCGCTGTCTGCGGCCTTCGGTGAGGATGCGCGCGAGACGCCGGTGGGCTCAGAGCCCTGGCAGGGCTTGGCGCTGGCCTATGCGACGCGCACGCGCATGCTGCCCAATCAGGCGGTGTCCTGGGTGCGAAGCGCGGTGCGCTCGCCCGATCCCAAGGTAGCGGGACCGGCTGCGGAGTTCTTGGGCTCGGTTTCCGCCACGGCGCCGGATGCGGTGAGCGGCTTCGATACGGAGACACGGTCCTTCGCCGGCATGGTGAGCGACATGATTTCGGCTGGCACTACGCCTGAGAAAGCGATCGAGACCGCACGGCAGAATGTGTTCGAGACGAACGCCGCCATTCTTAAGCAGCGCAAGGAGCTGTACAGCAGCGGCAAGAATGCGCTCGCGCTGCAATCGAATAGCGCGCTCGATGGCTACATCGATCGGGACTTCGATACCAGCTGGTTTTCAAGCCAGCCCGCAGCACCTGAAGCGATGCGCGCGGACTTCAACGCCCAGGCGCTGCGCTACTACGAAAAGACCGGCGACATTCAAATCGCGCGGGATTTGGCGTGGGGGGATCTCAAGCGCGTGTATGGCGTGACAGAGGTCAATGGCGTCAAGCAAATGATCGCACTGCCACCCGAGCGGTTCGGCGTGACTTCCGATGAGGTGCGCAAGGATGTCGCGGACTTCATCACCGCGAATCCTCAGGGTGAGACAGCCGCTGAGGACATCGCGGTCGTTCCTGATGCGCTGACGCTGCGCTCTGTGGCCTCGATCTTCGACGGTCAGCCGCAGATGCCCAGTTATAAGCTCGTCAACACCAAGACCGGCGATCTCGTGGTGGATAACAAAGGCATTCCGGTGCGCTACACCTTGCCGAACCAGGAGCAACTGACGCAGCGTATCCGAGAGAAGCAGGCCGAGGCGCAGACGATCGCACGCGGCCAGATCGATCAGGCGCGCTTTGATCGTCGCGACCGACGCGAGCGCCAGCAGATGCTCGAGCAAGGCGAGCTACGCTGATGCCGATCGCGCAGGATGGCCGATACCTGCAAAGCGTGGTAGCAGGGCCAATCAACTCCGGTCTCTTTTCGAAAGCCCAGGCTTCTGAAGAGTCGCCCGCGGTGCTGGATGTGCTGGCCTCTGCGGCTCGGCAGTCGACATTGGCGGGCGCGGCCTACGATCGATTCACCATGCCAGATCCGGATCTGCCCGATGCGCCGCCGAGGTGGGATCCGCTCGACCACATCCAGGGCTTTGAGCACTACGCGAATGACTTGGCCGATGCACAGACGCCGAGTCACCTGGAGGGGATGAAGGCGCGGCTGCAAAGTCGTGAGGCGGATCTTCAGACACTTCAGAAAGCAAGACTTGGTGGTGTGACAGCGGGCCTTGCGTTCGCGATCCTCGATCCCTCCTTCCTCGCGGGCGCTGCGATTCCGGAGCTTGCGGCGGGTCGCTCCGTCGCGCTCGCCAAAACACTGACGGCGACTGTGCGCGGCGCGGCGGGCGCGGGTGCGTATGAAGGCGGCTTGCAGACCCTGCAGGACGGACGCACCGCCACGGAGTCGCTGGTGAACGTCGGTACCGGTGCGCTGCTGTCGGGCGTCATGGGCCATCTCCTCAATCGCGTGCCGGTCAGTGAGTCGAAGGCGCTACGCAAAACCATTGAAGCAGAGGCTGATAATATTCGCTCGGAGTCCGGCGCAGCCGCTGTCGCAAGACCCACGACACTCGAAGCGGAATCGATCGCGCGCGGCGCGCGGGGCTTATCAAAGGCGATGGCGAAGACGCCATTGCTCGGCACCGATCTCGATCGCGTGATGGTGAGTGACTCGGTGACGGCGCGCACGGCGCTTCAGGAGCTTGCGGATGTGCCGCAGATGCTGGAGAAAAACACGCAAGGCATCGCCACCCCCGTTTCGGTTGAAGCGCTCTCCGCCAAACATGAGGCGCGCGTCGCGGACTTTATGGATCACGCGCGCGACCAGTGGAAGATCTATCGTGAGCGCGTTCCGAAGAGCGAGCGCATCAGCAAGGGCGATTTTTACACCTCGATCGCCTCGGCTTCACGACGCGGCGATAAGATTGGCATTCCGGAAGTGGATTCGGCCGCGCAGATGCTGCGCTCGCGGGTATTTGATCCGCTGAAGGATGAGGCGCAGAAACTGGGTCTTCTGGAAGATCCGGTGAAAAAGGCACAGGCCAAAGCCGAAGAAAAAGCGGTGGACCAATACTTCCGCGCCCAGGAAAGTCAGTTGTTCGCCGATTACCGTGGTCGCACGCGCGCGGCGATTCGGGAGGGAAAGGGCCTTGAAGGTGATGCCGCTGAGGCGGGGCAGAAGGTTGACGAGATTCGCACCGAGCTTGAGCGGGCGTTAAAGGTTGAGGAAGACATCAAGGGGCAGACACTCGAGAGCTCTCAGTCTCGCGTGAAATCCGCTCAGGAAGCTTACGATCAGACGATTTACACGGCGCGCGCAGACTTGGAAGCCACCTTTGCCGCCGCCAAGAGTGATGCGGAATTGCTCGCCTCGCAGGCCGCTGAGGTCAATGCGGGCCGCGCGGATCAATTTGCGTTGGGCATTGAGACGGCCAAGCACGCCCGAGAGATCTCGATCGCGAATGCCACCGAGCTTGTCGAGAAAGCTCAGCGCGAGCATCAAGCGCTCTCTCAGTTGGTACGGCGCGATATGCCGCGAGACAAAGCGCGTATTGAGATTTTGAAGTCTCGCCTTCAGATTGAAGGCGTTCGTCGGGAAGCCGCGCGCGCCTTGATTCAAGCGCGTAAAGACTACGGGGATGTGGTCAAGGCGCTCAAATCTCAGTTCGGCGCGAAGGACATTCCGAAGCTCTCGGATCGTAGTACGAATCGTGCGGTTCGTGAGTTTCGACGCCTATCGAGACAGGAGCGAAAAACGCTCGAGGCCGCGCGCGCGGCGGAAGGTCGCGTGAGTAAGGCCGAGCGGCGCCGGTATTCACTGGCGGCCCGTAAGCTTAAGAAAACGGCCGAATCTCAGATCGATGAGATTGAGATTTCAAGTATCAAGAAATTCCGGAAGCGCGCTGAGGCGGTGGCTTCGGGCGGCGCGGATGCCGATCCCGCGGTGTTGGAAATGGCCCGGCTCATCAAGGACCGCCAAGGCGGCCGGTTATCCAGTCGCGTCACTATTCCGTCGATTGATGCGGAGAAAGTCGCGCGGCCTCTTGGCGCAGAGTCTTATTTTCGTCGCATGTATGACCGCGAAGCCATCCGCGCCAATATGGCCGAGTGGCGTGACGTGCTCTATAACTGGTTCGCGAATCAGGGTAAAGCCGAGCCCGCCGAGATCGCCGCAGCCGTTGAAGATGTGACGCGCAAGATTCTGCATGCGGACGTTGGCCAGGCGAACTTCGCAACGCAGGTGACGGTCTCGGCCGCAGGACCCTTGAAAGAGCGCACGCTCGCGGTGCCGGATGAATTGATCGAGAAGTTTCTCGTCAACGATCCGGTCAAGGTCGCCAGCGCCTACGTGCGCGAGTTGGCACCACAAGTGGAACTGGCGAAGCGCTTTGGCGATGTCGACATGAAGCAGCGCCTTCAGGACATCTCCGACGAGTACAACGTGAAGCGTGAGCAGGCACGCACCTCGATGACCGATCAGAAGGCACTCTCTAAAGAACTCGATCGGCTGACGACGCAGGAGAAAGAGACGCTGGAAGCGTTGGTGCGAATCCGCGATCGGGTGCTCGGTACTGCTGGGCGCATTGATCCGAATGCCTCCGAAGGTCAGCGTCGCGCGGTGGCGGCAGCGCGCGGTTGGCGCAATCTCGTGGCCTCCGCTCGCTTAGGTGGCACCGCTCTCACGGGCGGCATCATGGATACGGCAAAGATCGCCGCGCAGTATGGGTTTCTCCCGACCATCAAAAAGCTGACGCAACTCATCAGTTCAAAGGCGTTTCGTGATTTATCGCGGACGCAGACTCGTCGCGTCGGCTCCGCCGTCGAAACGGCTTTAGCGCGTCGCGTACAAGTTGCTTACGACGGCGCGATTACGGAGGGCTGGACGCAAACGCTCGCGAATAGCGTCTACAAATACACGGGCCTCAATCACGCAACCGACTTCAATCGCACGCTCGCCGCGACACTGTTTGAGGACTCAGTGCTCAAAGCCGCCGCGCGCGCGGCCGCCGGGAAAAGCCTCAAAGCATTCGAGCGCACACGTCTCGCTTCGCTAGGGTTGGGTGATGAGGAACTACAAGCGATCTCCCGTGAGATCGTAAAACACGGCGGAGAGGTCGACGGCATTCGCGTCAGTGGCTCGGCCGATTGGGGCGATAAGCGCCTCGCGGACATCTATGATGCGGCGATCCTGAAAGAGACGAAGATCACCGTGCAGCAGCCGGGTGCGGCGGATCGGGTGTGGTGGCTCGATAAAGAGACGGGGAAGTTGCTCGGACAGTTGAAGACATTCTCGTTATCGAGTCCAACCCGCTTGCTCGCGGGCGGTCTTCAAGCCGCAGGGCATGGCGCCTATGGACAGGCCGCTCGCTTCTTTGGCTTCATGATGATGGGCGGGTATCTGACGCACGTGACGCGCAATCTCGTGGCCGGTAAGACACCGAGCACGGATCCAAAGACTGCGGCGTCTGAGGCCATTTCAGAGTCTGGGTTGCTCGGCGTTATGCCAGATGTGCTTTCTCCAGTGGGGCGGAAATTTGGCCTAGCCGGCGGGGTTCGCTATTCAGACCGTAATATCTCATCTGCCTATGGCGGTCCGGCTTTGGGTGCGCTCACGGATTTCTACGATGTGGCGTTCAATCGAACGGAAGGCGGCATCTCCGCGGCAGATCTTCACGCCATTCGCCGCCTATTGCCCTACAACAATGTTTGGTTTCTGCGTCGTGAGATCAACGCACTCGAAGGCGAGCTGGCCGAATCGCTCGATCTGCAAGGTTCGGATACCGCAAGTTTCGGTGAGCGCATGATGCGTACTGAAGCGCTACCCAACGCATCCAAATAATTTTCGGAGTTTATAGATGCCCAGTACGCAAACCGACAGGTTAAACGGTCTAACGACCAGCGTCGCATTGAAACCGCCCGTGCGTGTAGCGTCGACCGGAAACCTTACGCTATCCGGCCTTCAAACGGTGAACGGCATTGCGCTCGAGGAAAACAATCGTGTGCTCGTCAAGAATCAAACCGATGAGACACAGAACGGGATTTACCTTGCGAGCAGCTCTAACTGGACTCGTGCACTAGATTTCAACGGCAATCGAGATGTCGTGCAAGGCACGCTAGTTATTGTCAACACGAACTCGCAAGGCCTTATCTATCGCGTGACCTCGCCCGATCCGATTACGATTGGCTCCTCAGCGATCAACTTCGCGCCGTTCTTTGATCCGACACATACCTATCCCCTTCACGAAGCAGAGATTCTCGCAGGCGTTCTACCCAGCAATTACGCCTATCGCGTGGGGAATGTCCTGCGATATGGTGCGCTGGCCGATCGCACTACGGACAATCTTGCGGCATTCAATCGAGCCGCGTTGGTCGCCCAGTACTACGGGGAGATCTACATCCCTGCGGCGGCAGTCAAAGGCTACTACTACCGAATTTCAAGCGAGTGGCGCCTGACGACGGTACGTCAGTGCACGATCAAGGGCGACGGCGACGGTAGCGTGATCGTGATCGACAACGATGATGGTTTTAACGCCATCACGATTGATGGTTGCATTCATGTGACCATGAAAGACTTCGCCATCTTCGGTGTGGATGGATCGGGTAATGGCATTGAACTCGTCGGAGGCAGTCATCACTTCAAGGCCTTGAACCTGTATTCGGCATTCATGGATGGCGCGGCGTTTAAGGTCACGTGGGGGATCTCTTCCACTTGGATCAATTGCAGAGCGGATCGCAACATCGGATACCGTCCGGCGACGTTGCTGCCTGGCATGACAGAAGGCCGTCCTATCCGGGCGTTTCACGTCACCTCGCGCGTCGATGGTCAGAACAACAATCCCACCTTTATCGCCTGCCAAGCGAATGCTTGCGGCGATATCGTGAGTTGTGCGTTTGGTGATGCGGGTGGCGAGCCCGTGCAATCGGTCGTGTGGGATGGTGGATTGATCCAAGGATCGGATGTTGGCTTCGAGTTGTTCGCACGAGTCAAGGATTCGCGAATTTCCGCTCACATTGAGCCGCCGGTCGGTGAGATCGCGGGGAATTTCTGCGCCGTGTTTGATAACTGCACCGACAGCATCATTCATGATTGCGTCGTAACAGGTGACGTTGATCTGACCGGAACGTGCCGAAATATGAAACTGGTCGGCATTAACACTTGCGGAATCCGGGTTGCGTCGACATGCGTCGATACCGTCATCGACAGGTGCACGTACGGAAATGTTGTGACGGGTGCGACGGGCGGAAAGATCATCGACGCCGGCCAGAACACCATTATCACGGCACTGAAGAACGCGAGCAACGACAGATTCTCCATCGGTCACAACCTACGCAAGCCCGTCGTCTACTTCCCAACCAACATGGAGACTTGGGTCGGCGGTGGCTCACCAACCGTGCCGTGTGGCTATACGAAATACGGCACGTGCACGATCTCGCGCGAAACGATGATCAAGCGCACCGGCAGTTACAGCTGCAAGATCGTCAACGCGACGGATCTCGCGGGCGGCATTCAGATTGATCTATTGCCGTCGAACTACTTCATCGGCAAGCGCTTCACAGTCGAGGTGTGGACCTATAGCGAAGGGGCTGCAGGTCTTGCGCGCATCAGCATGCTCGATGGCGCCAGCACTTACACCGAGGTGACTCACCAGCAGGACACGTGGGAAAAGACCGTTGTCACGTTCTCGCCCACCGCGGCCCCGACCTTACGGCTGACCGGCAAGACCGGCGCGATCTACATCGATGTCAGCACGATTTATGTAGATGACTTCACGCCGATCACGGAGGCGACGCTTGAGGCGGGCACGACGCCGAAAGTCAGTTACGGCGGCCGACCGGTGCGGACCTGGCTCACCAATGGCACGCCTTCCATCACGACATTTACCGAGCCGCATGTGGGCGTGCCGTTCATTATCAAAGGCGCGAGCGCTGCAGTCATTGTCGAGAGTAGTACGATGAAGCTTGCGGGCTCAGGGAATTTCACGTTTGCGGTGGGGGATCTGCTGGAATTGGTCTACGGATCAGATGGTGTGTTCACTGAGGTCGGGCGCACGGTCGTGTAGCCATGAAACAAACGCGCAAGGACTCTGACACCGGAGAGTATCGACAGATCGAAACCTCTCCTGTTGGCTTTGCGCGCTATCTCATTTTCCGTAACGCAACTGACGAGCAAATCGGTATGACAACTCGCATTGTTTGGCGTGCGATTGTTCTCTATACCATCGCAGTATTCTGGGGATGGACAGCCTACGCCGGAAAAGAGCCGCCGTACTTCGCGCTTGCCGATGGGCGCAATGTTGCGCAGCAGGTCAAGGATCTGAGGCTCGCGGCGTTAGAGGATTCGCTGATAGAGACTTTACGCGTCAAATGCACCGCGCCGAACAAGGGCTATGCGGATCGTCGTTTAAGGGAATTGAAGGAACAGTACAGAGTTCTGGCCGGCGCCAAATGGGACGAGCCGGGCTGTGACGAGATCTGACGGTAAAATCCATCTCGATGTTTTTGTTGATGCTTGGATCGTTGATGAAATGATGGCCATGCTGTCGGCTATATCCACCGAATTGCATCATGAGGCTGCGCGAATGTCAGAAGACGATGGCGAGCTTCGAAGACAGGCTGATCAGGCTGAAGCGGCAAAGAAACGCCTCTGGCTTGCGCGACATAGTACGGTTGTCCCGCTCGGACCTATGACGGATCAACGGGGCGCCTCTGGATGCGCGACCAATAACAACCATGTCACTGCGCCTATCAATAATAATGTCGCGGAGCCCTGGCTGATTGCTGTGAGTTGCACCGCGCTTGTGATGGCGGTGGTTGCGATGGGCGGACTCTGGTGGGTGTCCAAAGAATTCAAACAGGTTCAGATTCAACTGATGTATTCCAACGCGCTGATGTTGCGCGAGGGGCTCGTAAAGCCGGGCGATGAGGTGTACGGCCCGGAAGGTAATTTGCTGTATAGACAGCATGAGTTAAAACCCAAAGACCAGTGAAAGGAGAAGGACCATTGGCGGTATAGTGTGCTCAATTCATAGAAACGCCATTCTTCGATTCGAAGGCGTTCCCACCAATCGACGTGAACTGAAGGAGTTTGACGTACAGTTACGTCAATGCTTCACAAGTCAAGCAATCGCCGAAGCCATCGAAGCCAAGGGTACGGGCGCTCGAGTATGTGAGTTGCTCGCCAAGGAAGACTGGACGGATGCGGAGCGATCCGAACTCTACGAATCCCTTGAGGATTCGTACGAGGATTAAGGCCGACAGATGACTGAGATCATCAAGCGTCTCGAGGAAGTCACTGCACATCTCCAGGATCGGCCCGTCGTCGATCCTGAGATGTGGGGTCAAATCATCGATGCGCTACCAGATGGCCTGCTCGTCATTGACGACCAGGGAATCATTCAACTCGTCAACCAGCAAATTGAATTGCTGTTCGGATACCCGCGCTCACTGTTAAACGGCCACTCGGTGCATATGCTTTTGCCTGCCGAATTACGAGAAGCCCACGCGAAGCACATCAATAAGTTTTTCGCGCACCCGACGGTCAGGCCGATGAACATGGCGCAAACGCTCTCTGGCGAGCGCCGCAACGGCGAGAAGATTCTCGTTCAGATATCCATTGGTCCTGTGATCTCGCGTCAAGGCGTGCTGGCACTCGCGCTCGTCAGACGGGTGGAAAGTGGCCGATGAAGCCTGGAGCGAGTATCGCATGTTGGTGCTCGCCGAATTGAAGCGCTTAACGGAACGAATCGACGAGCTCAACGAGACGATGCATCGCACCCGCGCTGACATCGCCGTGCTGCAATTCAAAGCCGGGGTGTGGGGCCTGATCGCAGGCGCGCTCCCCTCGGTTGCCGCTTTAATCTATATCGCCATCAAATAAGTGAGCTTATGATTTTTGTCAGCGCTGGACACAGTGAGACGGATCCGGGTGCGATCTATCGTGATTTCATCGAACACGATGAGGCGGTCACGTGGCGCGATCTCATCGTCGCCTCAGTGAACGGACTCATTGCGCCCGTGATGCGGGTACCGGTGGGTACGCTGGAAGAGAAGGTCGCCTTCATCAACGCCGAGTGCGCGAAAAACCATTCGATCGCGATCGAGGTGCACTTCAACGCAGGCGGCACGCCGGGCGTGACAAAAGGATCTGAGACGCTCTATTGCCCTGGATCAGCGGCGGGCGAGCTGCTGGCGAGGCTTGTGCAGGGCGAGCTCGCCGCGATTTTCACGCCCGACCGCGGCGTCAAGCCCGGCTACTTTCGTATGGATCCGACGAAGCCCGTCGATTACTTCCTGCGTGCGACGCATTGCCCGGCGATCATCATCGAGCCGGACTTCGTCACAAATGGCGGCTTTATTCGCGCCCATCGCATTGAGGCGTGCCATGCTGTCGCAAAAGCGCTGGTCCAAGCGCATCAGATCGTTCAGGACACTGAGTAGGAGTTCCTATGGCTGACGAACCTAAGCCGGTTGACGATCCGGTCAAGCAGCTCACCGCAATCGCTTGGTACGATGCCGCAACCATGCGCGCTTTGCTCCTGGCAGCCGCTGGATTGATCGGCGTGATTGCAAGCCTCTTTGGCGTGGATGAAGCGCTCTTCACAGAGAAGGCCGCTAAGGTCGTTGATGCGTTGTCCACGCTGCTGACGATGGCTGGCATCGTGTGGGCCGGTATTGCTCGCGCTCGTCATCCGACGCCGCCGATCAAACTATCGCAGGCAAGCGCTGATGAGGCGAACACTAAGATTCAACCGCATATTGAAACCCTGAAGGGAAACACGCCATGAAGATTCGTCATTTCGCGGCTCTCGCTACGGCTCTGATGGTGCTGAGTGGCTGCGCCTCAATGGGACTCGTTCAGCCCAAAAGCCTCGAAGATCGCATCGTCTACGCGGCTGGCATCAATGCCGGACTGCGTAATGCAGCCGCCAATTCTCTGAACGCACATCTCATCACCAGCAGCGATGGGGAATATGTGCTAAACGTCAGCGATCAGACACGGACGCTGATTGATTCGTCCCGAGTGGCATTAAGCTCAGGCGATCCTAAAACGGCCGAGGGACGCATTGTTCTCGCGCTGAACATCCTCGATCAACTCCAGGCCTATCTGAATTCAAAGGTGCCGAAATGACAGACGTGAATACGTACGCCTTAGGGCTTAGCGTCGTAACCGAATTACTTCGGCAGGCGGCCGCCATGTCGGCATTGCTTCAGCGGGCTCACAGTGAGAATCGCAAGCCGACCGTTCAGGAGCTTGAGGAAGCGATGAAACCGGATGACACGGCGCGCGTTGCTCTGGTAGATGCCATACAAAGGGCAAAACTCGAGGGACGCTAAATGCTCACCTTGACGCTGATTCTGGCGCTGGCTGCATTAATCATCGCCATCGCTTCGGCTATTGGCAAAGCGCCGCTATGGGTCGCGGTTATCTTGCTTGCGATCTTGGAGCTTATTCGGGTGATTCCGAAGTAGCTGTTCCGCGAGACTGTGCTCGCTTTCGGCCGCGCTGCTCATTCGCTCTCACCTTGACGATTCTACGTACGAAAACCTGTCGACCATCTCCCACCTCAATAGCGAAATTCAGATCTAGTTCCGCGGACCATCCACCCGCCGCCGCCCGATAGATCCGGGTCACAATTGCACTGCCTAATGCATCAGGCGCGCTTATTTCCTCTCGCTCAACCCCCATGTAGTACCTTGCGCTCGAATTCCTGCATATCGACGTTACCCTCCAAAGCTTCGCACGCGGCCTTCAAGCGCAGATCTGCGAGTTGACACCGAAGATCGGTTTCACCCTTCAGATTGCTACGAGCCATGCCGATGCATAGCAAGGCTGATTCGTAGGCATCTAGTTTGGTGACTGAACTGCTCATCTTCTAGACGCGCCTCACAGGCGCCGAAACCTTTGCGTTACGGTTGTCACCCAACTCTCGCCGCGGTTCTCTACAGGCCCAAACTCTAACGGATAAATCTCAAGAATAGGCTTGTCGTCAAGGCATAGCGTTTTTACCGGGTTCCCCTGCAACGATATCAATGTCAGCCGGCCTTTGAGGCTTTCGAGCGTCCAACCGGCCGGTAAATGTGCGTCCAGCACCTCTTTGAATTCCATTTCCTGTTTTCTGAACACGCTTGCGACAGTGGCCTTCGTAATTTGCTTACGCACAGAGTCCATCGGGATCATGTCTGGGATCATGGAAGACCAGTCAGTTTTCATAATTGACTCGGTTCTCGACGCTCAGCAGTTACCTTCTGGAACAGCATCCCGACGGCAATCCCTAGCAGGATTCCAGCCAGCCAATTGGCAAATGGCCAGTGCGATCCCGTGCCACTTAACTGAATGGCGAGCGAGGCGCACATTAGGAACCATAGAAATACGGATCTACTGCTCATTAGTTTCATGTGGTTTGCTCCACGGGTTCATCGATCTCAATGCGAGTGCCATCAGGCAACTCAGCGTAAAGCACCGAGAACGCGGTATCGCCGCACTCGTGGTCTTCAACCTCTTCGCCGATAGCGCGATACCAGAACTGCTTCCGATTGCAGTCACAACTGAAATTCCCATCAGTCC
>Ga0081539_10002408_pt1 | contig 26503 bp, 26 predicted proteins | sample TabmetS4T2R2_FD_71023 | JGI IMG/M metagenome (GOLD analysis project Ga0081539, IMG submission 71023) | Tabebuia heterophylla rhizosphere microbial communities from the University of Puerto Rico - S4T2R2 | ecosystem: Host-associated > Plants > Roots > Rhizosphere ...
TGCGGGAGAAAGTCCGGGTCGATGCCCTGCCCGGTGTCCGCGATCGACAGCCGTACGGTTGTACCCGTCTGCTCGGCACGGACGTAGACGCGCCCTCCCTGCGGCGTGAACTTGATTGAATTCGACAGCAGATTCCAGATCACCTGACGCAGCCGCTGCGCGTCGCCCGAGACCGGCCCGGTGTGCGAGAGTGCCGCGTCCAGCGTGACGCCGCGGGCATCGGCAGTCGGGCGCACGGTGTCTATCGCCTCCGCGATGACCTCGCCGAGATCGACGGTCCGCATCTCGAGCCGCAACTTGCCCGAGACGATGCGCGAGACGTCGAGCAGATCTTCGATGAGCTGTGCCTGCGCCTGCGCATTGCGTTCGATGGTTTCGATTGCTCGCGGCACGTCGTCGGCGCCGAGCGTTCCGGCGCGGAGTATGCGCGCCCAGCCCAGGATGGCGTTGAGCGGTGTACGCAGTTCGTGCGACAGGACGGCGAGGAATTCGTCTTTGAGGCGATTGGCTTCTTCGGCGGCGGCGAGAGCGGCGCGAAGGCGCTCGTCGTCAGAGGCGACCTGATCGATCGGAGTCACGCCTCACGATTTTACTTGCGCCAGGCGCTGCTCCGCTTTGCGCTTGAACTCGCGATCCTCGGGCTCCCAGTCGGGATCGAGGGGGGCGGCGATGACCTTCTTCAGCTCGTCGATCGCGTCGTTCTTCCGATCGAGCTCGAACAGCGTTTCCGCGAGGAAGAAGTGCGTGGCCGTGCTGTTCGGGTTGTAGGTCAGCGATTTGCGCAGGTGCTCTTCCGATTTCTTCTTGCTCCCGCCGAAGAGGCCGGGCACCTTGTAGTACCAACGCCCGAGCGCGCGATCCGCCGATCCCTGCAGGTAGCCTGGATCGAGGCGCAGCACCGTTTCGAGCGCGTCCTTGATCGGGCCGCGATATTTGAGCCCCTGACGCATGCCGAACGATTCGGCAAGCGCGCCCATGTCGGCGGCCATCCAGAAGTGGCCCTCCGGTCGCTGCGGCTCGAGCATCGATGCGAGCCGTCCGGTCTCGACGCCGCGCTCGAGCGCCTTGCGTCGCGCGGTTTGCTCGTCGTGCTCGCCCAGCCAATACATCGCGCGCGCGATCTTCCACGCCGACTCGAAGTCTCGCGGATTCGCCTGCAGTCGCGATTCCCAGATGGCGGCCGCTTCCTGCGCCCGCGCGGTGGTGGCGCGCTGTCGATACAACGCGTCGGGATCGCTCTGTGCGAGCGCGTGCGGAGCGAAAAAGAGCGCGATGTAGAATAGGCAAATGCAGGATCTCATCCGGCGCCTGCTGGTGGAGATCGGAGAGAATCCGGATCGCGAAGGACTGGTCCGGACGCCGCTCCGAGTCGAGAAGGCGATGCGGTTCCTGACGAGCGGATATGCGGCCGACATCGATGAAGTGCTGAACGATGCCCTGTTCACCGTCGATTATAACGAGATGGTGATCGTGAAGGACATCGACTTCTACAGCCTCTGCGAGCACCACCTGCTGCCGTTCTTCGGCAAGTGCCACGTCGCCTACATCCCGCGGCGCCGCGTCATCGGCCTCAGCAAGATTCCGCGGCTGGTGGACGTCTTTGCCCGGCGACTGCAGATCCAGGAGCGGATGACCAATCAGATTGCCGAGACGATCCGCGAGAAGATCGACCCGATGGGCGTCGCGGTCGTCTGCGAGGGCACGCACCTGTGCATGTCGATGCGCGGCGTCGAGAAGCAGAACTCGTTCGCGGTGACCAGCGCGATGCTCGGCATCTTCCGCGACAACGCGCGCACACGGCTGGAGTTCCTCGATCTCATCAAGCGGCCGGGTATCGCGACGCCTGTTCCCTCGGTGGCCAGCCTCGCATGCATCGACGAGTGATGTCCCCAAGGCCAGACGCTCATCACACCCGAGCTCGCGTGCGTTCTCCGTGGTTTCTTCTCGTTCTCGTGCTCTGCACCTTCACTGCTGCAACCGCGGCGCAGACCCGGCGCACGACGCCGCGCCGCCCCGCTGCCGCTCCGGCCGCGCCCACTCCGCGCACCGAGGCCGCGATGCTGATGTGCCCCGAAGTGCTGGGGCAGGGCGTGAAGACCGGGCGCACGTTCTGCGACGTGCTCATCGGACGCGATCCCGCTTCGGGGATCATGATCGCGTTGCCGCCGCACATGGGACCGGTGACGCTGACCTTCGATCTGCACAACCGCGCCACCTACTCGGACGAGGAGGTCAGAACGCATCGCGCGTATCGACGCTTCACCGCGACGATTGGCGTCCTCACGCTGGATAACACACTGATCTCCCGCGCCATCGTGCAGAACGAATATCGAGGCCCAGGCGACCTGGTCGATCGCATCTCCGGAGGGACCGGTCCCGGCGGCGTGAAGGCGGTGGCCCCGACGGGAACCGAATCGGTGACCATGCTGATTCCGGCGGAGGCCGAACGTCTCAGCATCCTCGGCGAGAAGCTTTCGATTCTCAGTGGCGACCGCATCGACAACTTCACCGTATCCGGTCGGCCGATGGCCCTCATCAGCAACGTGATGGTGCAGTACCTGCCGCCGCGCCCGGCTCCCGCCCGGCGCGCGCCCGCGCGACGCCGGTGAGCGCATCGAGCGCTTCGCCGCCATCGGGTCCCGAGCTCCTCTCGATCATCGTTCCCGTCTTCAACGAAGTCCGGACCGTGCGTGCGGTGATCGAGCGCCTGTCGTCGATCGCGCTGCCGGTCGCCCGCGAGGTCGTGATCGTCGACGACGGGTCGACCGATGGCACGCGGGCGGTCCTGAGTGATGCGAAGCGTGACGGTGCGCCGATCATGGTCATCGAGGCGGCACGGAACGCGGGGAAGGGCAGTGCGATCCGCCTCGGTCTCACGCAGGTGCGCGGCACGATCGTCGCGATTCAGGATGCCGATCTGGAGCTCGATCCACAGCAGCTGGCCGCACTCGTGGCGCCGATCGTCGCCGGGGAGACCGATGTCGTCTACGGATCGCGATTCCTGAACGGCGCCTCGGGCGCGCCATTGGTGACGGTTGCCGCGAACCGAATGCTGACGGCGGCGACGAATCTGCTGTATGGATCGTCGCTGACCGACATGGAGACCTGCTACAAGGTGATGCGCACGGAAGTGGCGCGCTCGCTCGGTCTGACCGCCAACCGGTTCGACATCGAACCGGAGATCACCGCGCGCCTGTTGCGTCGTGGTCATCGCATCCGTGAGCTGCCAGTCCGGTTCGACGCGCGGTCGCGCGCCCAGGGCAAGAAGATCGGGTGGCGCGACGGCGTGCATGCATTGCAGGTCCTGGTCTCGGAACGATTTCGCGCCTGACCATGCGTGGCGTCGTTCTTGCCGTCATCGTGGCTGCGGTGCTCGTCGTCGCCGCGCGGTACGGGTCGTACGTAGCCGGCGGATCCGACTCGTACTGTTACGTCTATCAATCGGAACGATGGGCCGCGGTGATGCGGCACCCGATCAGCGCGCGTCTTCAGGCGGTCGATCCGCTGGCGCTCGAGGCGCCATGGCCGGATGCGCCGGCGACGTTCGCGCCCACCGGGCACATTCCCTCTCCGACGGTTCGCGGTGCCGCCGTTCCGATCTGTTCGGCCGGTCTGTCGATCGCGATGGGGCTGTTTCGCCTGGCCGGTGGTCCGTCGGCAGTGTTCGCCGTCGTGCCGCTGTTCGGCGTCATCCTCGTTCTGGCGACGGCGGCCGTTGGCGGCCGATACGGCGCGGGTATCAGCGTCCCGTCGGCATTGCTCGTCGCATGCAGTCCGGCGTTTCTCTACCAACTCGTGCAGCCGATGAGCGACGTGCCCGCCGCCGCGCTGTGGATGGTTGCCATCGCCTGCGCGACGGGGACCAAACCGCGGCACGTCGTACTGGCCGGCGTCGCGTCGAGTGCGGCGATCGTGGTGCGGCCCAACCTCGTGCCGCTCGGATTCGTGATTGGCGCCTTTCTCCTGTTGCGCCCCGAGCGGAGCTGGCCGCAGCGCGTGCGTGCGGCGGCGATCTATGCGGCGTGGTGCATCCCCGGATGTCTTGCGGTCGCGGCGATTCAGTGGACGTTCTACGGATCGCCGCTCTCGTCCGGGTACGGGCCGGGTGATGTGCTCTTTCGCGCGGCGCGCGTCCCGGCAAATCTGACTCGCTACTTCCGGTGGCTGTGGGACGTGTACACCCCGCTCATCGCGCTCGTGGTGCTGGCCCCATTCCTCCTGCCCGGCGGCTTGACGCTGCTCTGTGTGGCGCTCGTGGCGGCGAACGTCGCTCTGTATCTGCCGTATCTCGTGTTCGACGACTGGACCTATCTGCGGTTTCTGCTTCCCACCCTTCCGCTGCTCATCGTGCTGATTGTGGCAGTCATCGATGCCTCGCTTCGGCGGGCGCGAGTGCCTGCGGCGAGGACGCTCGTGGCCCTGGTGTCGATCTGGCTGGCGATCGTGTTCGTGCTGAATGCCCGCCAGCGCAGCACGTTCCGGTTGCAGCAGATGGAAGCGCGCTTCGAACGAGCGGGGCGTTTCGTCGGCGAGCGGTTACCCGCCAACGCGATTGTGGTGACGCTGTGGGAGAGCGGCAGCGTCCGCTATTATGGGCAGCGGAACAGCGTCGTGTGGGATCAACTCGATCCTGAATGGCTCGATCGCGCGCTTGCGTATCTGCGCTCGCGCGGGCTGCGTCCGTATTTTCTGTTCGAGGGTCCGGAGGAAGGCGACTTCAGGACTCGATTCGCGGCGACCAGCGATGTGGGGGCGGTTGACTGGCCCCCGATGGCCGATATCATGTCGCGTGTGCGCATCTACGATCCGGAGGATCGCACCCGATATCTCTCGGGTCAGCGCGTCACCACCGAATACGTGCGTTAATCACCCGAGGAGCGTTTCTTGATTTCGCTCGATCTCACCCGAGGGCAAGCGCACGGTTGCGATAACGCAGAGCAAGAGTCACGGACGGTGCCGCCGATACTTGTTGCATATGTCGTCGGGGTTGCGACCTTTGCGGCAATCTTCCTTACGACGCTCGCCATTGGACTGCGTCATCAGTACGAGCTTGGCGAGCGCGAATGGGATGAAATCGTGCAGTGGGGCATGATTCTCGCGTTCTTTGTCTTGCCGTCGGCGGTGTTGTTCGGACTCTTCGCCGGCGCGGGAGCAGGCGTTTGGTGGGCGATCCGCTCAGGCGCTGAAAAACACTGACGGCGCGATCAAAGGTCGCCCAGGAAACTTCAGGGGTTCCCGACCAGCAACCACCATCCACCCACTGACAATGCCAGCGCAGCGGCGGCGAGCATCATGCCGCGATGGGCGAGTGTCCCCTGGCGCAGGCGCGTCCCGGCGGACCCGATCACGGCGGCGAAGATCGTCATCGCACCCACCGTACCGATCCCGAACGCGGCGATGTAGGTGAGCGCTGCGGCACGAGACGGCAGCGCGAGCGCAGGGAGCACGCCAAAGAAATGCGAGCTGCCGGCGATGCCGTGCAGCACGCCGAGATAGAACGACGCGTGCGCATGACCAAGACGCCGCAGCCATCCCGGTCCGGACTGCACATGCAGGTGGTTGTGCGTGAAGGCGCCGTGCACGTGGCGGCCAGGCGCGATCGAGGCGCCGCGTCGCAGCGCCCACAGACCCACGCCGATCAATGCGGCGCCGACCAGACGCTCACTCCATGCGGAGATGAGCTCGACTGGCGGCAGCAGATCGCGCAGCAGAATCGCAGCGACCGCGACCGTTACGACGCCGGCCGCGTGCCCGACGCCCCAGCTCCAGCCCGCCATCCATCCGCGTTCCCGCTCCGCGGCCGCGAGTGGGGCAACCGCGGCCAGATGGTCCGGTCCCGAGAGCACGTGGAAGATGCCGGCGATCAGGCCGGTGATCAGAGTGGTCATTTGGGTAGCCAGGTGGCCAGGCGGCTGGGTAGCTACGTAATTTTACGGCGATGAGGTCAATTCGCAGCGACGAACCAGCTACCCATCGACCCAGCTACCTACTTCGGCGCCATTCTGATCGCGCCGTCAAGGCGAATGACCTCGCCGTTCAACATCTCGTTCTCGAAGATATGGCGGACGAGCGACGCATATTCCTCGGGACGGCCGAGGCGCGAGGGGAACGGGACCTGCTGCGCCAGTGACTGACGCGCCGCCTCGGGGAGACCCGCCAGCAACGGCGTATCGAACGTGCCCGGCGCGATCGTCATGACGCGAATCCCGATCCGTGCGAACTCGCGGGCGATGGGCAGCGTCATGCCGACGATGCCACCCTTCGAGGCGGAGTAGGCGGCCTGGCCGATCTGGCCGTCGAACGCGGCAACCGACGCGGTGTTCACGATCACGCCCCGTTCGCCCGCCTCGTTCGGCTCGTTGTTCGCCATCGCCGCGGCGGCGAGCCGGATCGTGTTGAACGTGCCAATGAGATTGATCTGAATCACGCGGCTGAAGTGATCGAGCGGTTGCACGCCCTCTTTGGGCAGCACGCGTTCGGCGACGGCAATGCCCGCGGCGTTGACCACGCCGTGCAGACCGCCGAGCTCGCCGAGCGCCGTATCGACCGCGCGCCGCACGTCGGCGTCGCTGGTGACATCCGTCTTGACGAAGCGAGCGGCGTTGCCAAGCGCGTTCGCTTTCGCCGTTCCCGCGGCCTCGTTCACGTCGACGATCAGCGCACGTCCGCCGCCGGCGATCACCATGTCGACGGTTGCGCCACCGAGACCAGACGCTCCGCCGGTGACAAGTACGGTTCGTCCCTCCAGTCGCATCGAACGATTGTAGACTTGCTTGCCCGCCGCAGCTTTAGCGGGTCACGCCGTAGCCATGCTCTTCGCTGCCTGGGTGCTCGCTGTCCTGAGTGCGGCCATGCTCGTGGCCGGTCCACTCGGTGCGCGTGTCGGTCTGTGGCCGTTCCTCGTCGGCTTCGTCATGCTCGCGGCCGCGCTGCTCGATGCGGTCGCTGCCGTCATCGTCGGAGTGCTGGCCGGCTTGCGGACGCAGCGCTGGGGTGCGGCGCTTGCGGCGGTGGTCGTTGGCGCGATCGTGATCGCGATACCGCTCGCGATCGTGTGGTCAGGATTCGGAGAGCCGCCGATTCACGACATCACGACGGATCCTGACGACCCGCCGCTGTTCGATGCAGTCGTTCGGTTGCGGGCGGCGTCCGACAGTCCGCCGGCGTACGACGGTGCCGATGCCGCCGCGCAGCAGAGGCGCGCGTATCCGGATATCCGGCCGCTGCTCGTCAACGCTCCAGTGAGTCGTGTCTTCGACGTCGCGCTCGAACTCGCTCGCGAGCGCGGGTGGCAGATCGCGGCCGCCGATCGCGCGGCCGGGCGGATCGAAGCCATCGCGACGACGTTCTGGTTCGGATTCAAGGACGACGTGGTGATTCGGGTACGGTCCACGTCCGCGAAGGCAACGGTGGACGAGCCGGATGGGGGAACGCGGGTGGACATGCGCTCGAAGTCGCGCGTTGGCGTCGGTGATCTCGGCGCCAACGCGCGGCGCATTCAATTGTTCGTCTCAGCGTTGCGCGAACGGATGCCTAGTTGAACGGCACCTCCTGCTGATACTTCTTACCATTGAAGTCTGTGGCGGTGACCCGGACACGGCGAGCGCGAATGACGCCGCGCCGGAAGGACGTGCCGTCGCTGCCCCGAAAGGCGGTGAACAGCATGTCCAGCTTGCCGTTGGATTCGACGCGGGATAGCGGCGCGTGGAATGGCGGCATGAGGCCGCTTGGCACGATCGTGACTTCACCCTCGACCAGCGGAACACCGCTGTGATTCTCGATGGTGATGTACGTTGGCGTGAAGGCAACTCCGATCGCGGAGCTTCCACCCGCGGTACCGACGGCACCCGCCTCGGCTCGAGTACTTGACGAACAGCCTGTTAGGACACACGCAGCCAGGAGTGTGAACGCCGCAGACAGTACCAATCCTCGAAATAACGACAGGCATCGCATCGTGAACCTCCTTCAGGCGGAGAGCCTGACTGCGTGCCGAGCGAGGAACGGACCGACGAGGGCGCTATTCTACTGCGGCGAGCGCAAGGCAGGTAGGTGGGCAGATCGGTAGATGGGTCGATGGGCAGATGCGCAGATCGGCAGATGGGCAGGTCGGTTGTGCGGTTGTAGCCTACCTGCCCAGCTGTCCATCTGCCCAGCTACTCACGTTTATTTCGTTCCCGTAGCGGTCGCGGGCTCAATCCGCAACACGGCTCCTGGCTTCGCGTCCGTCAGCACATAAAGCAGCCCATCAGGACCTTGCCGGACATCGCGGATGCGTTGGTGCAGTTCGGTGAGCAACGATTCGCGACGCAGTTCTTCCATCTTCTCGTTGAAGAGAATGCGCTCGAGGTGGCCGGTGCCGGGAATCTCGCCGGTGCGCAGCGACCCCACGAACACATCGCCTTTCCACTTCGCGAGTCGATCGCCGGTGTAAAACGCCATTCCGGAGACGGCGATCGCCGGGACCCAGTAGACGATCGGTGGTTCAAAGCCCGTGTGCCCCGGAATCTCCGACTGCCACGGGCCGGTGTAGGCGCGGCCGTAGCTCACCTTGGGCCAGCCGTAGTTCTTGCCGGCGACGAGCACGTTGATCTCATCTCCGCCGTTTGGTCCATTCTCGTTGAGCCACATCTCGCCGGTTCGCGGATTCATCGCCAGACCGAGCGAGCTGCGATGGCCGAGCGTGAAGAGCTCGGGCAGATAACCCTCCTTGCCGACGAACGGGTTGTCCTGCGGCACGCTCCCGTCATCTTTGAGCCGCAGCACCTTGCCGCCCTGATTCGTCGGATCTTGCGAGATGTTGCCCGGCCCGGCCGCGGCGGTCGTGACGTAGAGCAGGCCGTTGCGATCGAAGGCGATGCGCGAGACCGTCGGAAGGTCCTTCGCCACGAAGATGTCCTTCATGTCCTTGAGGGCGCGACCGTCCCACGTGCCACGGGCGATCGCGACCGTGCGCCGCTTCTCGTCGAGCGGCTTCGTGTACGAGAGGTAAATCAGTCTGTTCTCGGCGAAGCGCGGGTGCAGCACGACGTCCATGTAACCGTGGATGGCGCCGGGCAGACCGGACTCGCCGGCGAAGTACGCCGCAGGCCCGCCGGCAACCGGCTGCGGGTCGAGGACGCCGTTGCGGATGATGCGCAGATGGCCTTCACGTTCGGTCACGAGCATGCTGCCGTCGGGCAGGAACGTGGCGCCGAATGGATACGCGAGACCGTTCGCCACCGCGCTCACGCGAATGCGCATGCCCTCGCCGGTGTCGAATTCCACCGGCATCTTCGGCAGCGGCCGATTCGCGAGACCCGTCGGCGCGACAGGAATACCGTTCTGGAACGGCACCGACTGCTGACCGGAGCTGCGCTGCGATCCGAGCGTCAGGGCGACGACGAGGGTGGCAAGGACGCCGAGTCCAAAACGAACGAACGGCGTTGTGTGAGAAGTCTTCACGTGAATTCCTCCAGGGCCACCTGACGGCGGCCCCTGCACCCGTGCAAAGACGAACCTGCCCTTTGTAGACCGCGTCCGATCGAGGCCGGAACTTCGATTATCCCGTAGGTACGCCTTTAGGCGGACCTGGTCTTCGTAGAGTCCGCCTTTAGGCGGACCTTCTGCGAAGTATAAGATTCCGCCCGGTTCCTGATGCAAGCCACCGCCTCACATCGAGCACACGATCTCGAGGCCACGACCATGCGGCGGGTCACGGTGCGGCTCGTCCCGTTTCTGATGGTGTGCTACTTCGTGTCGTTTCTCGATCGCGTCAACCTGGGATTTGCCGCGCTGCAGATGGTGCGCGACTTGAACCTGTCGCCCACGGTCTTCGGCCTGGGCGGTGGCATCTTCTTCCTGTCGTACTTCCTCTTCGAGGTGCCGAGCAATCTGGTGCTGGCGCGGGTGGGCGCGAGGCTGTGGATCGCGCGCATCATGATCACGTGGGGCGTGCTGGCCGCGGCAATGGCGATCGTCAGCGGGCCACGCTCGCTCTACGCTATGCGATTTCTCCTCGGTGCGGCCGAAGCCGGTTTCTTTCCGGGCGTGATGCTGTATCTCACCTACTGGTTTCCGCGCGAGTATCGCGGACGCATCATCGCGCTCTTCACCGTGGCGATTCCGATATCCGGCTTTCTCGGATCACCGATTTCAGTGGCGCTGCTCGGTGCCGACGGATGGCTCGGCCTGCGCGGCTGGCAGTGGATGTTCATCATCGAAGGCATTCCGGCCATTGCGCTCGGCGTGATCTGTCTGTTCATGTTGCGCGACCGTCCAGGCGACGCGCGATGGCTGTCGACGGAGCAGCGCGCCTGGTTGCAGCAGCGTCTCGACGCCGACGGCAGCCGGCCGACGCGGCTGACGCACGGCAGTCTGTGGCAGGTGCTCTGGAATCGTCACGTGCTGCTTCTCAGCCTCGTGCTCGCCGGCAGTACGGCGGTGAGCAGCGGCCTTCAGCTGTGGCAGCCGCAGATCATCCAATCGTATGGTCTGACGAACACGCAGACCGGACTGTTGAGCTCGATACCGTTCGCGCTGGCGTCCATCGTCATGATCGTGTGGGGACGCCGGTCGGATCTGACTGGTGAGCGCATCTGGCACGCCGCGCTCCCGCTCGTCCTCGCGGCCATCAGCCTGGCGGCCGCCCTCGTGTTCGATTCGCTTGCGTCAACGATCGTGATTCTGTGTCTCGCCGTCATCGGCATCTATGCAGGCAAGGGACCTGCGTGGGCGGTGTCGACGGAATGGCTGTCCGCGCACACGGCTCCGGCCGGCCTCGCTCAGATCAACGCGATCAGTAATCTCGCGGGGTTCGGCACGACCTACGCGATGGGCGCGATCAAGGATGCGACGGGCCGCTTTTCGCTGGCGCTGGCGCCACTCGTGCTGCTGTCGGCCGCCGCCGCTGTCGCAATCCTGTGGATGGGACATTCCGATCGCCCTCGCCGGACCTGACAAGGTCCGGCCTACCACCAACACACCTGTAACGCATTACAATCGCGCCGCGTCCATCGAAGGAGGGGATATGACCCGACGCCTGTGTCGCGTTGCGATGGTGACCCTTGCCACGGCCTTCCTCACGTCGATCGGCTCGGCGATCGTGGTCGCGCAGGCGCCACCGCCGCAGGGGCGCACGGTCTGGGACGGCATCTATACCGACGCACAAGCCGAGCGCGGCATGCTGGCGTTCAATCAGAGCTGCAGCAACTGCCACACGATGGACGCGAGTGTCAATCGACGGCCGGTGACGGGCGAAAAATTCTGGGAGGCATGGACGCAGAAGACGGCCGCCGATCTCCTGACCTGGGTCAGCACGAACATGCCGAACGGTAATGGCGGCTCGCTCCCGGCGCCGACCTACCGCGATCTCGTGGCCGCGATTCTCAGAAGTAACGGCTTCCCGGCCGGAACGACCGAGCTGGCGCCGGAGACGATCGTCGGCGTCCAGATCATTCCGAAGGACGGCCCTGGCGAGCTGCCGGGCAACACGCTGGCGCGCGTCGTCGGCTGCCTGGCGAAGAACGGCAATGACTGGGTCCTCACGACCGCGACCACGCCCATCCGTATCGACAAGACCGGCGTATCACCCGAGGACGCCACGCGGGCGCTCGGCGACCGGACGGTCACGCTCAAGTTCGTCCTCACGCGCCTCGATCCCCACATGGGGAAGCGGATGTCGGTGAGCGGCATCCTGATCGGTCCAGGTGGCCGCGACGGCATCAACGTCACGACGATCAACCGCGTGGCGGACGCCTGCCCGTAGCCGAGTGTTGTCAGGTCCGCCAGGGTTTCGGTTCTGCTTCGCTCGAGCTCCGCCCGAACTGGCGGGGAAATTTGATAAACCTTTGATCATTCTCGCGCCGTACTTCCTCCACGAGAATCGCGCTAAAAGGTGTAAAATCCTTGGACTTACGCCGATCAGGCCGCGCGCCGGTCTCCGTCCGTCCGGCGAGGGGAGCGGCCCCGGCGCGGAATTTTTCTGTTCGCGTTCATGAGGTGGGGCCACGATGCGCCGACTGCTTACCGGACCCTCTTCCCACGGAACAACTCGCACCACGGGTTTGCTGCTGCTCGCCGTGGTCTCGATCGTCACCGCGCTTGCCGTCGCTCGCGGCCAGGCCGCGGGTGATCCGGCGATCGTTCTCGCCGCCAAAGCCGGCGAGGTGTCGACCGTTCGCGCGCTGATTGCCAAGCGCGTCGACGTCAATGAGCCCGCGCGCGATGGCTCGACGGCGCTGCTGTGGGCGTCGTACCACTCCAGTCTCGACATGGCAAAGGCGCTGATTACCGCCGGCGCCAAAGTGAACACGCCGAACCGGTACGGCATCACGCCGCTGCTGCAGTCGGCGCGCAGCGGCGACGCCGCGCTGGTCGCGGCGCTGCTCAAAGCGGGCGCCGATCTGCGCGTGACGCATCCGGACGGTGAGACCGCGCTGATGGCCGCTGCTCGCTCGGGTCGTGCCGATGCGGTCAAGCTGCTGCTCGAGGCCGGTGCCGACGTCAACGCCGCCGACACATGGCAGGAGCAGACGGCGCTGATGTGGGCCTCCGCCGAAGGCCATGTCGACGTCGTCGAGGCGCTGCTCGCGGCAGGCGCCGATCCCAACCGCCGCGCGCACATCACGACGCAGCAGGAGCGGAAGCACGCCGACCATCCGACCGGCGGCTTCACCGCATTGATGTTTGCCGTGCGCAACGGCCATGACGACGTCGCCAAGGCGCTCATCAAGGGCGGTGCGGATCCGAAGCAGACCAACGGCGACAACGTCACGGCGACGATCGTGGCCATCGTCAACGACCGGCTGGATCTGGCCAAGACGCTCGTCGATCTCGGGGCCGATCCGAATGACGGCTCGTTGTATTTCGCGGTCGACATGCACGACGCGACGACGGACATGCGGGCGCGTGACGGATCGCGGTTGCGGGCCGATCACCCCAACAAGCTGACGTCGATGGATCTGATCAAGGTGCTGGTCGATCGCGGCGCGGATCCCAACAAAGCGTTCACCGGCCAGCTGCACAACTACACGTTGTGCTGCAGCGACGAGATCAACGCATCGCCGTTCTACCGTGCGGCCATTGCGAGCGATGTCGATGTGCTCAAGCTGCTCCTCGACAAGGGCGCGAAAGTCGAATGGAGCCCCAGCGAGGTCAGGAAAGAGTCCGCCGGTGGCGGCGGTGGCGGTGGCGGCCGTGGGATGAACGGCAACGTCGGCAAGACGCCGGTGATGATGGCGATGGTCGGTGGTCGCGGCGCGCCGTTCGGCGGCGGTCCGGGATTCGAGCGACTTGGTCCTCCGCCGTTCCGTGAGGCGGGATCGCGCGATCCGCTCGAAGCCACCAAGCTGCTGATCGCGGCGGGAGCGAATCCGAACGTGAAGGCGCCAGACGGCTCGACGCCGTTGCATCAGGCCGTCAATGCGCGGCAGATTCCGATCATCCGCGCGCTCGTCGCTGCCGGCGCCAAGCTCGATTCGACGAACAAGGACGGACTGACGCCGCTGCAGCTCGCCGAGAAGCCGGAAGACAACAAGGAAAACGCGGCGGCCAACACGGATCCGAACCGATACGAGCGGCACCGCGATTCGAAAGCGGACGTCATCGCGGCGCTGCGCGAGCTGATGGGACTCGGTCCGAACGATCCGACGCCGGCGGCGCCGGTCGATCCGAACAAGACCGACGACAAGAAGGACGAGAAGAAGGCAGACGAGGACGCGGCGGGGGCTCAATGAAGAAGGCTTTAGCGACGGCGGCGGTCGTCTGGATTGGCACGTCTGTGCTCCTGGCGCAGTCCGGGTCGACTTCCGCTTCTTCGCGTCCGGCGACGACCGCCGGCCGCGTCGCCGCGTCGCGCACGCAAACGACGGTTGCGGCAACCGCACCGTCTCCCGAAGATGCCAAGAAGTATCGGGCGTGGGTGAACCAGTACTGCGTGGCGTGCCATAACAGCCGCGCGGCGCAGCCGACCAACGACCCGGTGAATCTGGAAGCCGCGAGCCTCGACGATCTGCTGCCGCATGCGGCCACGTGGGAACGCGTGCTGCGCAAGCTGGCCGTGCGCGCGATGCCGCCGCAAGGCTCACCGCATCCGGCCGAAGCTGATTATGCCGGCTTCACCACGTGGCTCTCCGGTTCGCTCGATCGTGCGTGGGCCGGCAAGAGCTCGCCCGGCGTCTACGTCGTCCATCGGCTGAACCGGACGGAGTACGGCAACGCGATTCGGGATCTGCTGGCGCTCGACGTCGACGTCTCGGATCTGCTGCCGAGCGATGGCGCCAACTTCGGCTTCGACAACATCGCGGCGGCGCTCAAGACGTCACCGTTCCTGCTCGAGCGATACCTCACCGCCGCGCAGCGGATCAGCCTGCTCGCGATTGGCGATCCTGACGTGCGGCCGGGAGCCACCGAGTATTCCATCAGCCGCGAGTTCAGCCAGAACTCCCACATCGATGGCCTTCCGCTCGGGACGCGCGGCGGCACGCTCGTGCGTCACATCTTCCCGGCCGACGGCGATTACAAGCTTTCCGGCCGACTGGTGCGCGGCGTCGAGGAAGGCTACGCCGGCGTCGAAGAGGAAACGCCCGACACCTTCGTGATCACGATCGACGGCGAGGAGGTCTACAGCGCCCCGATCGGCGGCCCCACCGATCACGAATCGCAGGCCAAGGACATGAACCTCGCGCGCTGGGTGATCGACGCGCGCATGACCGGCCGCGTGTTCGTGACGGCCGGGCCACACGAGGTCGGCTTCACCTGGCGCGAGCGCCCCTACCAGAAGCAGGACGTGTGGGAGGTTTCGCAGCGCGACAGTCAGGAAGTCCACATGATCGGTGGGCTGCCGCGGCTGAAGACGGTCAACGTGGACGGTCCCTACGACGTCAAGGGCGTCAGCATGACGCCGAGCCGCGAGCGGATCCTCGTGTGCCGGCCCACGACCGCCGCCGCTGAAGCGCCGTGCGCCGAGCGGATCTTCACGAGCCTGGCGCGTCGCGCGTATCGCCGTCCCGTGACGAGCGCCGACATCGAAGCGTCGATGGACTTCTTCCGCCAGACGCGCGAGAAGGGCGGCAGCTTCGACGCCGGCATTCGCGTCGGCCTGGCGCGGATTCTCACCAGTCCGTGGTTCCTGTATCGCATCGAGCGCGATCCTGCGGGACTCAAGCCGGGTACGGCGCACCCGGTCAGTGACGTCGAGCTCGCGTCGCGGCTGTCGTTCTTCCTGTGGAGCAGCATCCCGGATCAGCGGCTCTTGAACGCCGCCGAGGCCGGCACGTTGCGCGCGCCCGGTGCGCTCGAAGCACAGGTTCAGCGGATGCTCGCCGACAAGCGCGCCGACTCGCTGGTCAGCAACTTCGTGGGGCAGTGGCTGCAGCTGCGCAACCTCGAAGCGAAGGTCAATCCCGATCTGCTGATGTTCTCGGATTTCGACGACAACATCCGCAAGGCGTTCCGCCGCGAGACCGAGCTGTTCTTCGCCTACATCCTGCGGGAGAACCGCAGCGCGCTGGAACTGCTGAATGCCGATTACACGTTCGTGAACGAGCGGCTCGCGAAGCACTACGGGATCAAGGGCGTCTACGGGGAACGCTTCCGACTGGTGAAGGTGACCGATCCGAACCGCCGCGGTCTGATCGGACAGGGGAGCATCCTGTCGCTGACGTCGGTCGCCAACAGGACGTCGCCGGTGTATCGAGGAAAGTACGTCCTGACCACGTTCCTCAACACGCCACCGCCCCCGCCGCTGCCGAACGTGCCCGCGCTCGAAGAGAGCAACAAGAATGCGGCGACTGCGCCGAAGACCGTGCGCGAGTTGTTACAGCTGCATCGCGCGAGTCCGATCTGCGCGTCATGTCATCGCGTGATCGACCCGGTCGGGTTTGCGTTGGAGAACTTCGATTCTGTGGGCAAATGGCGAACGACCATGCCCGACGGCGCGCCGCTCGACACGGCCGGCGTCCTCGCCGACGGCTCACAGGTCGACGGCCCCGTGGCCTTGCGCTCTGTCATCCTGAGCAGACCTGACGCGTTCATGACGACGCTGACCGAGCGTCTGATGACCTACGCGCTGGGCCGTGGAATCGAACCGTCCGATATGCCTGTCATACGCAGCATCGTGAAGAAGGCTGCACAGAACAATTACCGGCTGGGATCCATCATCACCGGCATCGTCGAGAGCGCACCGTTCCAGATGCGCACGCGGCTCGAGCCGGCCGACACCAACACCAGAGTCGCTGAAGCGAGGGTACAGTAGTCATGATGATCACGAAGAAGCATCTGTCCCGCCGCACGTTTCTTCGCGGTACGTTCGGGGCCGCCGTCGCGCTGCCCTTCATGGATGCCATGGTGCCCGCGCTCACCGCGCAGTCGCGGACGGTGGCCAATGCCCCCTTCCGCTTCGGCGCCATCTACATGCCGAACGGCGTGTTCCCCGAGACGTGGCATCCGACGGAGATCGGCGCCAACTTCACGTTCAAGCCGGTGATGCAGCCGCTCGAGCCGTTCCGCGATCAGCTCGTCACGGTGAGCAAGATGAGGGCGCCGTGGGGCGAGTCGATTCACGTCGGCGCCAGCGCCGCGTTCCTGAACGGCACGGGTCCGGTGGGCTCGCGCGATGACTCGGGCGACGCCTTCGGCAAGATCCAGTCGAAGAAGACCGTCGACCAGTACATCGCGGACAAGGTTGCCGACGACACGCCACTGCGTTCGATCGAGGTCGGCACCGAAGACATGGGCACCGCCGCCGGCGCCTGCGACGGCTTCCCGTGCACCTTCTTCAATACGCTGTCGTGGCGCGACGATGTGAGCCCGCTTCCAGTCGGGATCAATCCGCGCATCACGTTCGAGCGCATGTTCGGCGAGACGGGATCGACCGAGCAGCGCGCCGCACGGCTCAAGGAGAAGCAGAGCCTGCTCGATTCGGTGACGCACGAAACCGCGAAGCTGCGCAAGACGCTCGGGGCGCCGGATCGCGCGATTCTCGACGAGTATCTGAGCAACATCCGCCAGGTCGAACAGCAGCTCGATCGCATGGAGAACCGGCTCGGCACGATCACCGGCACGCCCGAAGCGCCGGTGGGTCTGCCCGAGGCGTTCGACGACCACATGACGATCACCTACGACCTGATGCACCTCGCGTATCAGGGCGACATCAGCCGCGTCTTCACGTTCCTGGTCGGCCACGAGGCCAGCGACCGCAGCTACGCGCACATCGGCGTGCCGGAGACGCATCACAGCATCTCGCACCATGGCAACGACGCCGAGAAGCTCGCCAAGTACGCGAAGATTGGCACCTATCAGATCGCCAAGTTCGCCGAGTTCCTCGACAAGCTGAAGAGCACGAAGGAAGGCGACGGCACGCTGCTCGATCACTCGCTCCTCTATTGGGGCAGCGGCATGAGCAACGGCAATCAGCACGATCGCAAGAACCCGCCGGCAGTGCTGGTCGGTGGTGCGAACGGCAACTTGAAGGGCAACCGCCACGTCGTGGCCAAGGAAGAGGAGCCCACCGCGAACCTGCTGCTCGCGATGGCGCACACGGCGGGCGTGGAGATCGACAAACTCGGGGCGAGTACGGGCAAGCTCGATCTGTAGAGAGCCGCTTACACCCGCTGACGAACCACAGAGGCACAGAGACACAGAGGCGTTGGGGCTTCTGTTCTCTGTGCCTTTTTTCGTTGTGGGCGCTACCATCTCACCGGAATGCCCACTTCCACGATTTCAGCTTTCCTCGAGAGCCTTCCTCCGTCGCGACGCCAGGAAGTCGAGCGCGTGCGACGGGTCATTCGGGGCCGTCTGCCTGACGGCTACGAAGAAGTCGTCAGCAAGAACATGATCGTGTATCAGGTGCCGCTCCAGCGGTACCCGGATACCTACAACGGTCACCCGCTGTGGTACGTGGCAATTGCGTCGGAGAAATCGTACCTGTCACTGCATCTCATGCCGGTCTACCGCAACACAGCGCTGGCCGGTCGGCTCCAGGAAGGATTCGAACGGGCGGGCAAGAAACTGGACATGGGGAAGGCGTGTCTCCATTTCCAGAAGGCCGACGACCTGGCGCTGGACGTTGTCGGCGACATCGTGGCGGCGATGCCGATGACCACGTGGATCGACGTCGCCCGCTCGGCTCGCTCAGCCGCGAAGGGACGCGCGAAGCGCTGATTCGGTCTCAACCATGCGTGAGACGGACCGCATTGTCGAGGAGTTGAAGCGTGCCTACGACGGCGACGCGTGGCACGGCCCATCGGTGCGGTCGGCGCTGGAGCGCGTGAACAGCCAGATGGCGACCGCGCGACCGTTGGCAGCCGGACACACGATCTGCGAGATCGTGCTGCACATGACCGCGTGGACGCGGGAAGTCACGCGCCGTGTACGCACGGGCGTGGTGCGCGAGCCTGAAATGGGCGACTGGCCGCGTCGTACGCCAACCGACGACACGGATTGGCATGCGATCGTGGCTGCACTCGATGCGGCAAACGCCGAGCTCGTGACCACGGTGGCCGCACTGGGCGATGCGGAGCTGGAGGGCGTGATCGGCGATGCACGTGATGCGGCGCTCGGCAGCGGCGTGTCGCGCTACGTCCTGCTGCACGGCCTGGTTCAGCACCACGCGTACCACGGCGGCCAGATTTCTCTTCTGAAGAAAGCCCTCGATCGGGTCGATTAGCTATGTGGAGGATCCACGAATGAACGCACTCGTCCGAATCGGTGCAGTCGCCCTGCTGCTGGCGTTTTTCGCCGCCGCACCGGCTGACGCGCAGGAAGTCAACGCGTCATTCCGAGGGGACATCGAGAAATTGCTGACGGTCACCGGCGCAGACAAGCTCGCTCTCCAGATGGCGAACATGGCCGCCGGATCGGTGATCGATGCGATGCAGCGGTCGTCGCCGACGAACGTCCCCGATCGCCTGGTGGAGGTCGTCAAGAACGTGCTGTCCACCGAGTTCTCCGCGGCGTTCCAGCCGGGCAGCGAAATGATGGAGAAGATCATCGCCCTCTACGCGAAGCATTTCACGCAAGATGAAGTGCGGTCGCTCGTGGAGTTTTACAACACGCCGCTAGGACAGAAAGCGATTAAGGAGATGCCCACACTGGCACAGGAAGGTGCGGCGGTAGGTCAGGGCTGGGCCAACGCGAACATGCAGCGCATCAATGGCGTCCTGCAGGAGCGTCTCCGCGCCGAAGGGTTCATTCGCTAGCGTTCATCAACCCGACCGCGAGTCAATCGCTCTTCGAATCCCGCTGCGCCCGGCTTTCGCGCAGGTAATGAGGACTGTAGGTGAGGCCGAACGAGGTCGTCTGCGCCGCCGCGGCCTTGTGTGCGTTGAACTCGTCCTGCGCGCGCTTGAACGCCTCCATCTCCTCGGCGGTCCCATCCTTCAGCGCGACTTCTTCGCGCGGAACGAACAAGACCTGTCCGATCGGAATGGCGTGCGCGATCGTCATCCCCTCGCCGGCCTGCAGGACGTAGCGGAACTCCGTTTCGTGTGCGTACCAATCGGTTTCCACGCGCACGACCAGCATCGGCGCCTGCGGCCGCTCGATCATGTTGAAGATGGGTGTGTAGACCGTGTCCCAACCGGACGGGGTCTGAAAGTTGGTAGCACCACGCAGCGCGACGGCACCGGACGGCGTGCCCATGTCTTCCGGCACGAGGAACACGCGCATCACCGCGATCGCCGCTTCGCGTGACAGCATCGGCGCGCCGGCGAACGTCACTTCCTCCTTCACCATCCCGACGCCGCCCACCGACAAGGTCATCGTCACGGAGAAGAGCGGTGTCGGCTTGCCGTCCTGCGTCTGCAGGTAGTAGACGAACTTGTAGCGCCCTTCGCCCTCGTACTCGACGTACAGCGTCTCGCGCGGCTCGAGCGGTGCGTAGACCATGAAGCCAAGCGCGCTGCCGGCTTCGAGCACCGGGCAATGCCGCGCGTGCTGTGGCAGCAGCGGTCGCGTGCCTTCGCGCTTTGGCCTGAGACCGACGCCGGGGCGGCGCGAGTTCGGGAAGAGACGCACTTCCATGAGCCGTATGTTACGCGACTGCATGCGCCGTTGACTGTTATATCCGTAACGGATATAGTTGCCTGGCGTTGGAGGCTGACGAATGCGCAGGGTAATGCTCGGTGTCCTCGTGATGGTGAGCGGCGCCGTATCGATGGCGCAGCAACGGCCGGACTTTTCCGGCGAGTGGAAGTTGAACCGTCAGGCAAGCGTGCTGCAGGCGGAGAGTGCCGTCGTGGAAAGCGGCGCGGTCCGGATCGTGCACCGCGAGCCGGGGTTCAAGTTCTCGCGCAGCTTTATCGTCAACGGTCAGGCGATGACGACGGATTACGAGATTGCGACGGATGGACGCGAGATTCGCCGCTCGCAAGGTCCGGCGTCATCGCGATCGCGTCTCGAATGGCAGGGCAGCAGCCTGCTGTTGACGGCGCTGATCGAGACGCCACGTGGCGAAGTGAGCAACATCGCACGGTATGAGCTGCTCGACGGTGGCAGAACGCTGCGGGTAATCGAGGATCTCGGCGGCGCCGCGCCGGTGCACCACAACATCTGGATCTTCGACCGGCAATGAGCGCCCCACTGACACCGGCGGTCTTTCACGTCCTGCTCGCGTTGGCGGGCGGCGCACGCCACGGCTACGCCGTCATGCAGGATGTCCATGGCCACACCGGTGGCAAGCTGCGAATGGGACCAGGCACTCTCTACGGCACCATCGATCGGCTCATCACTGCAGGCTGGGTCGAGGAGGTCGATGCCGATGAGCCGTCGCAGCACGATGCCCGGCGCCGCTACTATGCGCTCACCCGCGACGGACGCCGGGCCCTGGACACAGAGATCGAGCGTCTCGAGGAGGCCGTACGGGCGGCGCGCACGCTGCGCCCTGTGAGCAAGCGGTCGCGGTCATGAGTGCTCGAGTCAACGTGCTGCGCGTGTACGGCTGGCTGTTGCGAGGCTATCCCGCCGATTTCCGCAATCGGTTCGCACGCGAGATGCTGCTCGACGTGCAGATCGGTTACGACGTGGCCGGGACGACGACGCGGCGCTTCTGCTTCGTCGCGCAACTACTGGCGGACCTCATGCGGAGCATGCCGGCCGAATGGTCACGCCGCGATCGAATCCGCGTCGTCGCATTGGCCGCCTGCGTCCACGCGACATTGTGGATGACGGCAGTCGTAATCAGTCGATGGCAGTGGGCCCACGGTCCGTCAGCGGCTCACGTCATTGGTCAATTCACCGCTGTCGCCCTCATCTGCGTCTCGTGCGTCGCCGCGCGCCGGCACTCGGTGCGCGAGCGCACGGTCTCGTTCCAGGGAAGGGCCTGAACGCGCGTGCTATAGTCGCGGACGGACCTCACGACGCGGAGATGCGCCTCGACGAGTCCCGCAGCAGCGATGCCCGCCCTTCCGCCTTCGCCAAGCTCCGGCCGACACGTGTCAGGCCCGGTGTCAATTGCAGGTGTCAGCGACCGATTCGACCGTGTTGACGTTCAGACCATCGACGCCGCCGTCTCCAAGCAGAAGACCGGTCACAGCCACTTTGTGGCCGACCATCGTCGTCAAATTGCGCAACACGAATTTCAGCGCGTACTCGCGGTCGCCGGCGGGGACATCTCGTGCGGCCGTGGCGGGAGGAGGAGTCGCGCGCTCGGGCCGCGAGGCTTTCGTCAGCCGCCAGTTGCCGTCAGCGCCCTTCGGCGCCAGGCATCCAACCACGCGAGCCACTGTTGACGCCGGGAGGTCGGTCGGGCCGTCCTTGTTCACGATGCGCACGGCGGTGCCGGAGGTCGAGGTCAACTCCTGCATGCCCGCAGGGAAGCCGTTCGCGCGCAGGATGTGCGCGACGATGTCGGCGTAGGTACTCGAGGGAAGGGTGCCCGCAAGCGTCCCATCGACCGACGAGGGCATGTTCTTGCTGACATACGTCAGCAAGTCGGCGACGGTCCGATCGCCCCAGTCCGCCCAGAACTGCCGGCCGGTCAGCGCCTTGCCCTCGGCACCCTGAAGCTCATTCCCATGGCATGCGGCGCAGTTGGCCGCGAACTGGACTCGGCCACGGTCGGCCTGTGCCGTCGTGAAAGTCCCGTCCCATACTGTGCGTGTCCCAGCCGGCGTCTGAGCTGCGGCGGCGAATACCAACATCGAGTAACCAGACGCGGCCATCCAACACGCAAGGGCGGCGGACACTGGCAGATGGAGAAGGACGCGGAACGACATATCTTCGGATGATGCCATATCCCGATGCGGGAGGCTCGACGGCCAGGCCGGGTGAAGCATGGGCGCGGCGCCGGGTCGCCGGCTATGCCGCGCTGACGCCTGACAGCAAGCTGCGCTACTGGGGAGAACACTCCCTCAGCTGATTCCTGAACCGCATTCTGATTCTGCTTCGTTCATTCAGTTCGAGCATGTGAAGCTCGCGGCCGAGTTCTCCGTTCCGGAAGTGCCGGTGAATTTCGGCCACTTCGGATACTCGCACAGCGGACGCGAGCGGCTTGCGTTCGGGTTTGCGTCCATCGCCGTCAGTCCCGATGGCGCCTGTCCCTTCTCGACCCACGCTTCCAGCGCCGGCAGCGCTTCGAATTTTGCGTTGAAGATGCCGAAGCCATGGCCGAAGCCCGGGATCACGTAGAAGCGGAGGAAGCTGTCCAGCCTGGATTGCCCGAACTGCGCGACTTGCCGCTTGTAGTAGGCGATCGAGTTGTGTGGCGTGATGAAGTCGTCGGCGGTCCCGTGGGTCATGATGATCTTGCCGCCTCTGGCGCGGAACTTCTCCAGGCTTACATTGCTGACGTCGATGATGGATGCTGCCCTGGCAACGTCGTTCGCGTACTTTTTCGGATCGAACGTCATCGGGTCGAACATCGGGTCGCGCGTGATGATGAACTTGATCGTCTGATCGCCGGCTGAATACAGCAGCGGCTCCTTCCCTGAGAGCGGGTTGGATGGCTGCTGCAGCTGACCGAAGTTCGACGGACCCGAGAACGTCGCACCTTCGAGCAGCGCCCACCTGGGGAACGTATCCATTCCAGCCACGGTGACGCCGGGCTTGTAGTCCGACGTGATCGTCGCGATCGCCTTCAGCTGAGCGTCGGACAGACAAGTGTCGGCGGCGGCTCCGCTCGCGCAGCGCAATGCTTTCACGTCGAACGTGGCGTTGCACGCGGCCACGTTGCTGATGATCCCGTCCTTGGCTCCATCGAGGTCGTCGCACTTGCCATAGACCGCGTCGGTCAGCAGCTTTACGTGCTTCGCGTCCATCCACCCGGTACCACCGTTCTCGTACAGCGCTCTACCCACGTTGAACGAGCCGAGATGCAGCATCGTGACGTTGTACGCGGGGTAGTGGGCGACGACGCCGTCGTAGTCCTGCGGATAGCGCGCCGCAGCATCTAGCGCCTCGTGGCCGCCTTGCGACGCGCCGACAAAATAAAAGCGAGTCGGCGCCCGCCCGTAGGCCTTCTTGATGATGGCCATCGCGACGTCGTGGGTCTTCTTGACCGATTGCTTGCCGTAGTTGAGCAGCGCTTCGTCGTCGAGGCCGAACCGGCCGTCGAAACCCGGTGCGCCCTTGTGTCCGCCGTTGCTGCCGAGCGTGACGTATCCCTGCTTGAGCGGCGTGTCGGCGGCCGGCGGCTGGTTCGCGTAAGTGGTCAGGCCCGTGACGAGAGATCCGTCGTAGCCGCCTCCGCCGAACTGCAGCGCGCGTCCATTCCACGTACTCGGCAAGTTCACCTCGAACTCGAACACGGCCATCGACGCCGTGGCGTTCTTGATCACGCCGGTCACCTTGCAGAAGTCGCCGTTGACATTCTTCTCGGCGTTCGCCGCGACGGCCTCTGCGCTCTGTACGACGGCTCCTGAAGTCGGCAGCCCGATCGCAGAAGCGGGAATCGCGAAGCCCTTCAGCGCTGCGCACGCCGTCGGCGCGAGGGGAATCGCTGCGTCATCGGCGGCGCGTCCGGTCGCCGTCAGTCCGACGCCGAGCGCGAGCACAAGCAGGCCTGAAAAACGCAAGGTAAGTTGCATGGCTGATCCTCGAACGTATCTTACAAAACGAAGGGCCGCCTCCGGGCGGCCCTTTGGGTCCGGCTGGAGCCGGACACTACGTCTCGGAACGATCTGACCCTTTGAGCTCCTCGAACGACTCGAACGATCCGAACGCTCTAGACGACGTCCTTGTGAACCACCGGCTGCACGTCCTGCTTCTTCGTGCCGCCAAGGCCCTGGATCTGGATCGTCGGCTGTTCCTTGAGCACCTGCTGCCGATACAACCGTTCCATCTCCGTGTGATGCCGCATTTCTTCCGGTGACATCTGCGTCTGCTTGCGCGCCTTCAGCTTCTCCTCGCGCGCGTTCTTGGCGATGCCGAGGTCGTCGAGATCGTGCTGCGCGCCGGCAGCGACCGCTTCCGCATTGAGCACCAGCGAGTGGTCTTTGCTTGCGAGAGGCACGTTCTTGTTGCCGGCGAAGATCTCGTGACGGCCATGCTCGTCATACCACTTGGTGAGCGTAGCCGTCATGTGCATCTTCTCGATGATGTTCCTCCAGCCGATGCCCGTGTTGTAGGCGCAGAAGGAAATCTCGCCCTGCTGCGTCGCATACGGGATGATGCACATCTCCGTGCGGCGGAAGTCGTAGTTGAAGAGATCCTGGAACCACATCCCGGCGATGAACAGGAAGTTCCAGCGATCCGCGCGCCGCTGCTGGATGTCGGCCATCGTCCGGTCGCCGGAGACCCTGCCGTAGCTCCGGCCGGTTGCGCCGAACGTTTTGTCGAACTTCTTCATCAGGTCGGCGAGCCGGAAGTGCGTCGGCGCCTTGAACGGGTCGTAGTTGCGCATCAGCGCCAACGCCATGCCCGTCACCGACAGGAACTTGCCACGGGAGGCGTCGTTGACCTGCGCCACGTCCTTGGCCAGCTGGTCGGCGTGGAGGAACGCGGTCACCGGTACGGCCTCCTTCGTTTCCTTGTCGATCATCACCGCCATGCCGATGCCGCAGTTGGGATGACAGCCGCAGGTGAGCTGACCCCATTCGCGGTCGGGCCCGTGAACGACGTCGGCCCAGTCGGTGAACGTGGACATGAAGGAGATGGGGAACCAGTCGCGCGTCGGCTCGCCGATGCCGACCTGGTTCTTCACGTCGTGCGCGAGGTGCGACAGCGTATACCGCTGGGCCGCGCGTCGCTCCGGGGTGACCTCTTCGTCACGGCCCGTGAACGACACCGGCTGGAACGACAGGAAGTTGATCCGCTTCGGGTTGTCGAGGGCGAACTCGATGACGCGGCCGACCTGCTCGTTGTTGACGCCGTTGACGATCGTGATGACCGGCACGATGTCGACGCCGGCGTTGTGGAGGTTTTCGATCGCGCGCAGCTTGACGTCGAACAGATTGCCGACGCGACGATGGGAGTTGGCGGCGTTGCCGATTCCGTCGAACTGCAGATACGCGTAGCGCAACCCTGCTTCAGCGGCCGCCTTGGCAAACTCCGGGCTCTTGGCGAACTCGATCCCGTTGGTTGCCGCCTGCACCGAGTTGTAGCCGACCTTGCGCGAGTAGCGCACGGCGTCGAGGAAGTACGGTGACATGGTGGGCTCGCCACCCGAGAACTGCACCGACATCTGGCGGCGCGGCTTGATGCTGATCGCGTTGTCGAGCACCTGCTTGATGTCTTCCCAGGTCAGCTCGTGGACGAACCCGACCTGGTTCGCATCCATGAAGCAGGGGTCGCACATCATGTTGCAGCGATTGGTGAGGTCGATCGTGAGCACCGATCCGCGACCGTGCAGAATCGTCGAGCTGCCGTGGTTGTGCAGCTTCGCGTCGTTATGTGCACGGATGTCCCGACCCGGGAACACCTCCTCGAGGTGCTTGAAGAAGGCCGGGTCGATCGCCATCACGTCCTCGAAGTGGCCGTGAATGGGGCAGTCCTTCTCCATGACGATCTTCCCGTTCTTCTCGAGAATCGTCGCCTTGATTTCTCCAACCTTCTCGTTGAGGAGTATCGATACGTCCTGTTTGCCGTCAAGGATTGCCTGGCGCGCTTCACGCACGCAGGTCGGGCACAGCGAATCGGTCTGCCGCGGCCAACCGAGCGGCGGCTTGGTCTTCTGATACGACTTCTGCAGCGGTTTGTCCGACCAACGTGGCGTAAAGGAAGGGTTCTGATTGATCCGGTTTGCGGCGGAGAACACATGCCAGATGCCATTGGCGGCAACTGACAGCCCCTTCTCCACGTACTTCATCGGAGCGTGCATTCGTCTCTCTCCTCACACGATGAGCACTGAAGTTCGGGTCGTTAGCTCGACCAACCGTCTCGCGTCAGGCCGGTGTCAGATCCGGCAGCCTGGCGTAGGCCGGACCTTGTCAGGTCCGGCAGTCGAATCAGTGCGTTTCGACAAAATGGTAACGGGAATATCAGCGAAATTCCGCCATTTTCAGTGAAAGGGCGTGGGGGAGGGGGGAGTGGGAAGCGGGAAGGGGGGAGCGGGCACAGAAGGGTGGACCGGGAAGGGCACTGTCCTTCGTCG
>Ga0081539_10002409_pt1 | contig 26487 bp, 29 predicted proteins | sample TabmetS4T2R2_FD_71023 | JGI IMG/M metagenome (GOLD analysis project Ga0081539, IMG submission 71023) | Tabebuia heterophylla rhizosphere microbial communities from the University of Puerto Rico - S4T2R2 | ecosystem: Host-associated > Plants > Roots > Rhizosphere ...
TGCGCTGAGCCACCGGAATCGAGCGCGCATTGGCGAGCGCGCAATAGTCGAGGCCCGGGCAGGCGATGATGTCGGTGATCTTGCCGACATTGGCCTCGGCGAATCCCAGGCGGCCGAGCGCGCGCCACACCGCCGGCAGGTCCTCGACCGCGACATGCGGCAGGATGAGGTTCTGCTCGTGGCTGACGCGGATCTCGCCCTGGCTGTAGGCGTCGGCAATGTCGGCCACGCCTTCCATCTGTACCGCGCTGGCGTCACCCGGCGGCGCGCCGGCGGGTTTTAGCGACGCCGTCACGATGCGGTAGCCCGCCATGCGATGTGGCGCCACGTTGGATTTCAGCCACAGCGCAAACTCGCGGTCTTCCAGCTTCAGGCCCTCGACCTCGGCGGCGACGGCTGGCCGATGCGGCAAGGGCGGCGGCGCGAACTGGCGGGCGATCGCCTCGATGGTCTCGATGGGCAGCCTCAGCGCACCGTCCTTGATCGCAGCGTACTCGGCTTCGACCTCTTCGCGCATCTTCTCGGCGCCGATCTCGTGCACGAGAATCTTTATGCGCGCCTTGTAGAGGTTGTCGCGCCGGCCGTAGCGGTTGTAGACGCGCAGCGTCGCCTCGAGATAGGCCAAAAGCTCCTTGCGCGGCAGGAACTCGCGCAGCGTCTTGCCGATCATCGGCGTGCGGCCAAGCCCACCGCCCACGATCACCTCGAAGCCGACCTCGCCCGCCTCGTTCGCCCACAGCCTGAGGCCGATGTCGTGCACGCGCACGGCGGCGCGGTCGTTGGGCGAGCCGGTGATGGCGATCTTGAACTTGCGCGGCAGGAAGCTGAATTCCGGATGAAGCGTCGACCACTGGCGCACGATCTCGCACCAGATGCGCGGATCCTCGATCTCGTCGACGGCAGCGCCGGCATAGTGGTCGGCCGTGACGTTGCGGATGCAGTTGCCCGACGTCTGCATGGCATGCATGTCGACTTCGGCCAGGGCCGCCAGCGCGTCGGGCGCGTCTTCGAGCTTGATCCAGTTGAGCTGCAGGTTCTGGCGCGTCGTGAAATGCCCGTAGCCGCGATCGTACTTGCGCGAGATGTCGGCGAGCTTGCGCAGCTGGCGCGACGACAGCGTGCCGTACGGGATGGCGATGCGCAGCATGTAGGCATGGAGCTGCAGGTAGAGCCCGTTGGTGAGGCGCAGCGGCTTGAACTGCTCCTCGGTGAGCTCACCCGCGATGCGCCGGCGCACCTGATCACGGAACTGTTCTACGCGCTCGCCGACCAGCGTGCGGTCGTAGTCGTCGTAGCGATAGAAATGGGTATCAGGCATAACGCACCGCCTCGGCGGCGATGGCATCGAAGGTGAGGCCCGAGGCGCGGATCTTCTCGCGCAGACTTATGGGCTCGATGCGGCCATCGTCATCCTCGCTCACCGCCACCAGGAAAGGATCGATCACGCCGAAGGCTTCCACGCGCGCGCGCTCGAGCAGGATTTCGCCGGCCCGCTTGTCGCGCGCGACGGCGGCATGCTCGAGCCGCGGCGTCCACTGCCCGGCGTCGTCAAGAAACACGACGATGCCGTCGACCAGGCGGTTGGCGGAGGCGACCGTAAGGTCGCCGCTCAGGTTCTTGGCCATCAGGACACCTTTGCCAAAGACGGTTGCTCGGCAGCGGCCAATGCGGCCACCTCGCCGACGATGATGAGGCTGGGACCGGCATCGCCACGGACGTGGGCGGCGGCGAGCCGCGTCAGGTCAGCGAGCCGGCCGGTGGAAACGCGCTCGTCGGGCCGCGTGCCGTTCTCGACGATGGAGACCGGCGTGTTGGGATCACTACCGGCGTCGAGCAGGCGATCGCGCACCGAGGCAGCCGCCGTGGCGCCCATGTAGATGACAAGTGTGTGACCCGATGCGGCGAGCGCCGGCCATGCGGCCTCGCGGCTGCCGTCGGCGCTGTGGCCCGAGACGAAGGTGACAGCCGAGGCAAGCTTGCGATGCGTCAGCGGAATGCCGACCGATGCCGCGCAGCCCAGCGCGGCCGTGACGCCCGGCACGATGGCCACCGGCAGGCCCGCCTCGCGCAGTGCGTCAACCTCCTCGCCGCCGCGGCCGAACACGAAGGGGTCGCCGGCCTTCAGGCGCACCACGGTCTCGCCGGCGCGCACGCGGCGCACCAGCTCGGCGTTGATCTCGTCCTGCGTCCAGCGGACCTGGCCCTTGCGCTTGCCCACCGCGACGAGTTCGGCGTCGCGGCGCGCGCGGGCCAGCACCGTCGGCGGCACGAGATCGTCGTGCAGGATGGCGTCGGCCTCGCGCAGCAGCTGCGCGGCCTTGAGCGTCAGAAGATCGGGATCGCCCGGGCCTGCGCCGACGATGTGGGCGATACCCACGGACGCCAGCCGGCGGCGGGCGTCGTCAAGTTCGCTGAGCGCGGTGCGTCGGGCGCCGGCATCGTCGCCGGCCAGGACCAGACGCGCCGCCGGTCCTTCGACCAGCCGGCGCCAGAAGGTGCGGCGGCGGGCCGGATCGACGATGAGCGCGTTGACCTGGGCGCGGAAGGTCGCGGCCAGCCTGGCGAGGTTGCCGATCCGCTCGGGCAGCACCGCCTCGATGCGGCCACGCAGGGTGGCGGCCAAGGTCGGCGAAGCGCCGCCGGTCGAGATCGCCACCACGACGTCGTCGCGGTCGACGATCGCCGGCAGGATGAAATCGCAGAGCGCCGGCCGGTCGGCAACGTTCACCGGCACGCCGAGCGACTTGGCGACCCGTTGGGCGATCGTGTCGTGCTCGAGATCGCCGGTGGCAATGAAGACGGCGGCCGCGCCGCGCAGGTCGTCGACCCGGATGTCCGGAAGCTGCCGGACCTGGGCGCCGGCCGAGCGTGCCAGGGCAGCACGACGGTCGGCGGCAGGCCCCTCGCCCACCACCACGACCCTGCGGCCCAGAAGATCGAAGAACAGCGGCAGGTGCTTCACAGCACGGCGACCCGCAGCAGGACGTTGAAGCCCAGCATGGCGGCGGCTTGGCTGGCGGCGAAAACCCAGGGCCTGGCGCCCGGATAACGGTCGAAAAACTGCGACATACGCGCGACTCCGGCTGATCCCGTCGATCTGGCGTGTCTTCGCACATTCGCCATGACTTGAATTACCGAAGGTCCGGCGCGGGGCAGCATTTCTTGCCGCCAGCCGGGTGGCAGAAGAAATTTTTCGTCCCCTTGACGGTCCGCCGACCCTCCCTAAATCAGCGTCGTCCCCCGTGCCCATCCCGGGGCGGGGGCGTCAAACACATCGCTCATTGGAGGATGATGAACATGCGAACCTTTGACTATTCCCCGTTCTATCGCGCCACTGTCGGCTTCGACCGGGTCTTCGACCTGCTCGATTCGGTGGCCAGCCAGTCCGGCACCAACGGCTATCCGCCGTACAACATCGAAAAGTCGGGCGACAACGCCTACAAGATCGTGATGGCGGTGGCGGGCTTCGCCGAGGCCGAGCTGAACGTGACCCAGAAGGAGAACGAGCTCCTGGTCACCGGCCAGACCGCGCAGAACGGCCAGGACGACAAGCAGTATCTGTATCGCGGCATCGCCGGCCGTAACTTCGAGCGCCGCTTCCAGCTCGCCGACCACGTGAAGGTCGTCGGTGCGAAGCTCGCCAACGGCCTGCTGACGATCGAGCTGCAGCGCGAGATCCCGGAGGAGAAGAAGCCCCGCGCGATCCCCGTCGAGGCGGCCAAGCCGGCCCTGACCCACTAACCGTCAGGTTGCTCGAGTGAGGAAGGCGCTGCGGACAGCCGCAGCGCCTTTTTCGTTGCGGCCGTTCCAGACGGGCCGGACAATGAGGGCATGACCCTATCCGCCCAGCTCACCCATTTCGGCGTCCACGCGACCGACCTCGATCGCATGGTCGATTTCTACACGCGTGTCATGGGCTTCGTGATCAGCGACCACGGCGCCGGCCGCTCCGGCGCGCGCGTGGTGTTCATGACGCAGAATCCCGAATGCCATCACCAGTTCGTGCTGTTCGACGGCAAGCCCGCCGACCTGCCCTACAATCCGGTGAACCAGATTTCCTATCGGCTCGATTCCCTCGACACCTTGAAGGGCTACCGACGCGCCCTGATCAAGGAAGGCATCACCGAGCATCGCGTGACCGACCACGGCAACGCCTGGGCGCTCTACTTCAAGGACCCCGAAGGCAATCCCGTCGAGCTCTACGTCGATTCACCCTTCTACACGCCGCAGCCCTGCGGCGAGCCGCTCGACCTCGACCAGGCCAACGACGAGATCCTGCGCCGCACCGAAGCCATGTGTCGCAGCCGCCCGCGCTTCATGACGCGCGAGGCCTGGATGCAGCAGATCCAGGAGCGGCTGGACGCTCGTGGCTGAGGATCCCTCTTCGGTCGTCCAGTTCTGGCGCGATGCGGGCCCCAAGATGTGGTTCGCCAAGGACGCCGATTTCGATCGCCGACGGTTCGGGCGCTTCCCTCATCGCAACACCATCCTCGGTCGTACGACGACGGCCGAGGAACAGCGCTACCTCGACGAAGGCGGCTACAAGGGCTGAGGGCTCAGGCTTCCCTGTGTTGCGGTGCCTCCCTGCGCGCAGCGCGGGGAGGTGCCCCCGAAGGGGGCGGAGGGGTCATGGGCATCACCGTTGGTGCCCATGACCCCTCCGGCCCTTCGGGCCACCTCCCCAGCTTCGCTGGGGAGGAAGCTCTACTTCTGGGCGTACTTTCCGCCGGTCTGCGGCGTGTGCGGGCCCTCGCCGCCCTTGTCCTTGTGCTGCGAGCGCGTGGTGCGCGCCCAGGTGCGCTTCAGCGCGTCCTTCACGTTGAACTTGAGCGTGCCGACCTTCTCGATGGTGAGCTCGATCTTGTCGCCGTCCATGAAGGAGTTCAGTCCGCGATGGTTGGTGCCGGTGGCCAGTATGTCACCGGGATTGAGCGTGTGGATCGAGCTCGCCCATTCGATCGAGCGCGGAATGTTGTGCGCCATGTCGTTGGTGTTGAACTTCTGCATCACCTGCCCGTTGTTGGTCAGCGTGATGTTGAGGTTCTGCGGATCGGCGATCTCGTCGGCGGTGACGATCCACGGCCCGATCGGCGCGAAGGTGTCGCGCGACTTCATCTGGAAGAAGACGTTGCCCGGTGGCGGCAGGCCGCGCGCCGAGCCGTCGATGAAGCAGGTGTAGCCGAAGATGTGCTTCATGGCGTCGGCCTGGCTGACGCGCGTCGCGGGCTTGCCCATCACCAGGGCAAGCTCGGCCTCGCCCTCGAAGATGCTGGCCGGCACGTCGGGCAGCACCATGGTGTCGCCGTCGCCGATCACCGCCGAGGCCGCCTTGTGGAAGGCGTTGATCTGCGGCTTCTCCTTAAGCGTGCCGTCTTCCATGTAGTTCACCGCCATGCAGACGATGTTGCCGGGCTTCGGCACGGGTGGGCGCAGCCGCACGTCCTTCACGGGCACGCCCTTGCCGTCGGCAGCCGCCTTCTCGACCTTGGCCTTGTAGCTGTCCCATTTGGCGATCAGGCCGATGATCAGATCGCGCGTGTCGATATGCGGGATATCCTTCACCGCGTCGGTGACGTCGACCACGCTGTCGCCCTTGATGACACCCAGGCGGAAGTCGTTGAAATAGCAGAGCTTCACTTCTGTTCTCCCTCGAATACCTTCTTGGCGACGTTGGCCGCCGACATGGCCACGGGCCATCCGCCGTAGAAGGCGAGATGGGTTATGAGCTCGAGCAGCTCCTCCTTCTTGACGCCGTTGTTGATGGCGCGCTGGAAGTGGCCGACCTGCTGTTCGGTGCGGTTCAGCGCCACCAGGGCGGCGCAGGTGATCAGGCTGCGGTCGCGCTTGGAGAGGCCCGGCCTCTCCCAGACGTCGCCGAACAGCACGTTGTCGGTCAGGTCGACCAGCTTGGGCGCGAACTGGCGCAGCGCGTCGCGGGCAGCCGACGAATCGGCGGGTCGCTTGGACATGTTTCTTCCCTCCTCTACCAAGAACTCTTCGATCAGGGGCTGGCGTGGCCGATGAAGCGCTCGGGCGGACGCTCGCCCCACTGCGACTGGAAGCCCTCCTCCACGCTCAGCAGATGGCCGCCGTTGGCGGCGTTCAGGCGGTCGGTATCCGCCCAGCGCTCGTGCACGCGGCCCCACGGATCGGACCAGTAGTCATAGACCTGGCTGCCCAGCAGGTGGCGGCCGATGCCCCACATGTGCTCGTACTTGCCGACCTTCTTGATGTGCTCGTGGTCCTGGAAGACGGCATCGATGTCCTGCGCCTCGTAGGAGACGTGGTTGAGGCCCGTCTTCTCGTTGTGCACGCAGAACAGCACGTGGTGGTCGACATATTCGTCGCCGCGGTCGAGGCGGCTGAAGGCGCCGATGACGTTCTCCTTGTCGCCGGCGTAGACGTCGTCCGAGCGGATCATGCCCAAGGTCTCGCGGAACCAGGCGACGGTCTCCTTGACCTTGGGCGTCGACAGCACGCCATGCCCGATGCGCTGGATCGGCGTCGGCGACTTGCTGAGCCGCATCAGCCGGCCCTTGCGGCGCAGCGGATCGCTGCCGGTGTTCACCGGGTCGCGCTCCACCTTGGTCGGCGGCACCGTCTGCATGCCGTGGATCACCTCGATCTGGTAGCCGTTGGGTTCCTTCAACCGGACGCGCTTGCCGCCGCCCGGCTCGTTCAAGGTCTCTATGCCCGAGGCGCCCGGCAGCTTGGCGAGGCGCTGCAGGTCATCCTCGCTCGCGGCGTGATAGGCAAAGCCGATGAACTTGGTACCACCCTTGTGCACGGCATGCAGGTGATGATGGCCGTCGACGCCGCGCATGTAGAGCGAGTCTGGCGTGCGTTCGGCGCGGATCAGGCCGAAATGGGTGAGAAACTCCTCCATCTCGTCGAGGTCGGGCGCTTCCATGCGCGGGAAGGCGAATTCGGCGGCTTTGATTGCGACCATGGCTTCCTCCTGGTTTAGGCTGGTGTCTTGAACTTGTCGGGCAGGCGTTCCTCGTTGCCGAGCGCCACGCGGCGCACGCCGTCGCTGTCCGGGCTGGCCGGGAAGCCGACGACGGCTCGCGGTGCGGGCACCTCGACGACCTTGTTGGACAGGCGGCCGACGCCCGTCACTTCGACGTCGATCGTATCGCCCGCCTCGAGCGGCCGCGAGTTGGCGGGCGTGCCGGTCAGCAGGATGTCGCCGGGCAGGAAGGTCATGTGGCGCGCGAGGTCGGCGATCAGATAGCCGCAGTCGAAGATCTGCTCGCTGATCGCGCCCTCCTGCACCATCTTGCCGTTCTTGTAGGAGCGCAGCGTCGACTTGCGCACGTCGACGCCCGAGACCAGGCCCGGGCCGATCGGGCAGAACCCGTCCATGCCCTTGACCCGCAGCATCGAGCCCGCATCGGTGTCGCGGAAGTCGTGGCAGCCGAAGTCGTTGGACGGCGCGAAGCCTGCGATGCAGCCCCACGCCTCCTCGGCCGAGACGTTGCGCGTCACCTTGCCGAACACGACGGCCATCTCGCCTTCGTAATTCACGTACTTGTAGCCCTTGGGCTTGATCAGCTCGCCCTTGTGGGCGTTGAGCGCGGTCAGCGGCTTCTGGAAGTAGGTCGGCGACTTGGGCGGCGTGCGGCTGTTGTTGAACTCGAAATAGCGCGAGATGTAGTTCACGTGCACGCAGATGATCTTGGTCGGCGTGCAGGGCGGCAGGTGCACGACCTCGTCCTCGGAGCAGGTGCGGCCATCGGAGAACACGATGCGGCCGTCCTTGAACTCGACCCAGTACTCGCTGCCGTCCTTCACTACATGCCGCACTTCCTTGCGCGGACCTTCAAGCACGCTCATCTATTTCCTCTCCTCTAACGACGCATGTTGGCGCGCAACCACTGGACTGTGGCCGCTACTGCCTGGTCGTCGATGCCGTTGAAACCGTGATAGTGGGCCGCGCCGCAGGGCTCGGCCGTGCCGCTGCGCGGGCCACCGCCCTCCAAGGTGACGATGTCGACCTTGGGTGCGCCGGTCAGCATCGCCTTGAATTTGTCAGCGTCGGCTGGCGCTGACACGCGGCAGGAATCGAGCCGGTGGCGCAGCAGCATCACCGGCACGTTGATGCGGCTCATGTCGCCCAGGGTGCTGGCGCTGCCCGACCCGCCGTCATTGCCGAGCAGCACGCCCGACGAGATCACCGCCGCATCCGGTCGCACCGCCGACTGCTTGGTGAACACGGCAGCCACCGCCAGCGCGCCGCGGCTGGTGCCGACGATGGCGACCGGCGGCGCGACCTTGCGGGCCTCGGCGATCACCGCGGCGACGTCGTTGGCGTATTCGGCCGTGAACCGGTAGCCGCGCCCGCCGCGTTGGTCGCTGGCAACGTCGGGAACGAACACGGCGTAGCCCGCCTTCACATAGTCCGCACGGGTACGCATCAGGTGGTTTCCCTTCAAGGCGCTGCCGACATTGCCCTGGGCATCGAGGTCGAGCGCGCCGTCACCGCCCGCCATCAGCACGACGCTGCCGACCGGCGCCGCCGGTCGGTCGACGAGCACGCGCAGCGTGACGCCCGGTCGCGGCGTCAGCGTGAGCACGCTCTCGGCCGCCCACGCAGGCAGAGCCGTGGCAACCAGCAACAGGGCCAAGAGGGTGGCGCGCGTGATCATCCGCCCTTCGCCTCCCGGATGGCGCGCCACACGTTCTGCGCCGTGGCAGGCATCGCCACGTCCTTGACGCCGAGCGGCGCCAGCGCATCCATGATGGCGTTCATCACCACCGGCATGGCGCCGACCGTGCCGGCCTCGCCCGCACCCTTGGCGCCCAGCGGATTATACTGCGTCGGCACCGGGTTGCTCTTCACTTCCATGTTCGGGATCATCTGGGCGTGCGGCATGGCGTAATCGAGAAAGCTCGCGGTCAGGAGCTGGCCCGACTGCCTGTCCCACACGACCTGCTCGCACAGGATCTGGCCGATGCCCTGGGCGACGCCGCCATGGATCTGGCCCTTCAGGCCGACCGGATTCATCACCGTGCCGACATCGTCGACCACGAAGTAGCGGTCGACCGTGACGTCGCCGGTCTCGGGATCGACCTCCGCCTCGCAGATGTGGCAGCCGTTTGGATAGGTGTCCTTCTGGCCGAGATAGGTCGCGTTCTCGTACAGGCCGCCCTCGAAACCCTTGGGCCACTTGGTCGGATTGAAGGCCGCCATCGCCACCTGCTTCAGCGGCACCGACTTGTCGGTACCTTTGACGGTGAAGTTGCCATCCTTGAACTCGATATCCTGCTCGCCCGCCTCCAGGAGGTGGCCGGCGATCCTCTTGCCCTTCTCGATCACCTTGCCGGAAGCCATGAACAACGCCGAGCCGCCCAGCACCGTCGAGCGCGAGCCGTTGGTGCCCATGCCGAAGGCGACGCGATCGGTGTCGCCGTCGATGTACTGCACGTCCTTCGGGTCGATGCCGAGGCGCTCGTGCAGGATCTGCTTGAACATGGTCTCATGGCCCTGCCCCTGGGCCTTGGTGCCCATCAGCAGCGCGGCAGTGCCGCTGGGATTGAAGCGGATCTCGGCGTATTCGGGCTGCGCCGTGCCGGCCGCCTGTTCGATGGCATTGACGATGCCGAGGCCGCGCAGCCTGCCGCGCTTTTTGGAATCAGCCTGGCGCGCCGCGAAGCCATCCACGTCGGCGAGCTTCAGGGCCATGTCGAGGTTCTTCTCGAACTGGCCACAATCGTAGAACGGGCCGACCGGGCTCTGATACGGCAGCGCCGACTCGGGCAGCATGTTCTTGCGGCGCAGCTCGATGCGATCAACGCCGAGCTCGCGCGCCGCATCGTCGATCAGCCGCTCGATGAGATAGATCGCCTCCGGCCGCCCGGCGCCGCGATAGGGCGCGGTCGGGTTGGTGTTGGAGAGCACGCCGACGACGTTGATGTAGGCCTTGGGGATCAGATAGACTCCCAGCACCGTTCCGATCATGCCGAAGGGCGAGAGCAGGTTGCGGTCGGAGCCGATATAGGCGCCGATGTTGGCCAGCATGTTGAGCCGCAAGGCTAAAAACTTGTTGTCCTTGTCGAGCGCCAGCTCGATCTCGCCGATATTGTCGCGGCCGTGCTCGTCGGCCATCACCGCTTCGCTGCGCTCGCACGTCCACTTCACCGGACGCAGCAGCTTGCGCGCCGCCCACAGGGTCAGGCGGTGCTCGACATACTGCCAGCCCTTGGTGCCGAAGCCGCCGCCGACATCCTGGGCGATCACCCGCATCTTGCTCTCGGGCACCTTGAAGACGCTGTTGGCCAGCATGTTGCGCACGCGATGGGGATACTGGACGTCGGCGTAGAGGATCAGGCGATCCTCGCCCTGGTCGTAGGTGGCGAGCGTGCCGCGTGGCTCCATGTACTGGGCGTGCACGCGCGTGATCACGTAGCGCCGCTTGATGACCTTGGCCGCGCCCTTGATCGCTTCGTCGGTGGCGGCCTTGTTGCCGCGCTCGACGTTGTTGGAGATGTTGTCGGGGCAGTCGTCCCACACCGCGGGGGCGCCGGGCTTCACCGTGTCCTCGGTCGAGGTCACCGAGGGCAGCGGATCGTAGTCGATGACGACCAACTCGGCGGCGTCCTTGGCCTCGGCCAGCGTGTCGGCCACCACCATCACCACCGGATCGCCGACATAGCGCACGCGGTCCGTCACCAGCGGCGGGCGCTGCGGCGCGAACATCGGCTTACCGTCGGGCCGCTTGCGCGGCATGTTGGCCTTGGGCATGCCGAGGCCGTCGGCCACGACGTCGTGGCCCGTCAGGACCGCCACGACACCGGGCGCCTTCTTCGCCTCCTCGACGTCGATTGCGTTGATCTTCGCGTGGGCATGCGGCGAACGCACGAACACCGCGAAGGCCTGCCCGGGCAGGTTCACGTCGTTGATGTAGCGACCCTGGCCGCGCAAGAGACGCGGATCCTCGAAACGCAGGACTGGCTGACCGATACCGTACTTGCTCATGATATTCCCCGTACTGCGCGCACTTTACGACTGGTTGACGACATGGGCGAGCGGCCGCCAGCGCGCCATGTCCTGCTCGACGCGGGCGCGGAATTCACTCGGTGTGCTGACCCGTGTATCGTTGCCCAACTCCTCGAGCTTGCTCTTGATCTCCGGCCGCGCCATCGCCTGGCGAAGCGCGTCGTTCAGGCGATCGCGCAGCGCCGGCGGCAGGCCGGAGGGCGACGTGAAGCCCAGCCAGGAAACGACGTCGTAGTCGGGCACCAGCGTCTCGGCCACCGTCGGCACGTTCGGGAACCCCGGGTGGCGTTCCTTCGAGGTCACGGCCAGTGCGCGCAGCTTGTCGGTCTTCAGCATGGGCTGGGCGTTGGAGAAGGTGATGACCTGCATGTCGAGCCGGCCGCCTACAAGGTCGTTGTAGGGAGCCTGCAGGCCGCCGCGGTACGGCACGTGGGTCATCTTGGCGCCGACCTGCGACAACAGCAGCTCCATCGCCATGTGCAGGGTCGAGCCGATGCCCGAGGTGCCGTAGGTGAGCTCGCCCGGCCGGCGCTTAGCCTCGTCGACATAGGCTTGGATGGTCTTGAAGCGCGAATCCGGTGCGACGGTGAAGACAAAGGGAAAGCGCGTGACGATGGCGATGAAGTCGAAATCGCGCAGTGTGTCGTAGGAGAGCGTGCGGTCGGTCGCCGAGACCACGGCCTGCCCGCCCGTCATCAGGTAGAGCACGCCGCCGTCGGGCTTCATGCGCGCGACCTGGCTCGCCGCCAGCCGCTCGGCCGCGCCGGGCTTGGGCTCGACCAGGATCTGCACGCCTAGAATCTCGGTCAGCGGCACCGAGAGGTGGCGTGCGATGGTGTCGGGGTTGGAGCCTGCGTCATAACCATGGATCACACGGATCGGGTTGGCCGGCCAGGCCTGCGCTCGCACGATCGACGGCGCAGCAAGTGTCGCCGTCGCGGAGATGAGCAGGGTTCGACGCTTCATGCTTTCCTCCGCCTGGCCGCGCGTACGCCATCCATGGTGAGGCCCGGCACTTCCGACGCCACCTGCTCGACGGTGGTGCGGATGTGCTTCTCGATCAGCGCACAAGAGAGTTCGATGTCGCGCGCCAACACCGCGTCGCGCAGCTCAAGGTGCTCGTTCAGGCGGCGCGAGCGGGCATGAATCACCTTCAGCCAGTGGTAGCGCCGGGCCTGGTCGAAGAGTTCGCCGCGGAAATGCAGCGACCATGGCGAGGTGCAGGTCGCCACCAGGGAATCGTGGAAGCGCTTGTGCCGCTTGTCCCATTCGCGTTTGACGCTGACGGGATCGTTCACCTTGGGTGGCGCGAGCTTGTTCAGCAGGAAGTAGGAGCTGACGATCTCGGCTTCCCAGGCATCGGTGCCGTGACGGATTGCGTCGGCGATCGTCCTTGTCTCGAGGTAGACGCGCAACTCCGAGAGATCGAGGAAATCCGCCAGCGAGATCGGCGCCACGCTGAAGCCGCGGCCCGCCTCGGTGCGCGCAAGGCCCTCCGACACCAGGTGAGACAGTGCCTCGCGCAGGGTGCCGACCGAGGTGTCGTAGCGCTGGCGCAGCTCGCCGAAGCGCAGGCGCTGGTCGGGCTTCAGCACGCAGCACAGGATGTCCTCGCGCATGCGGCGCAGGACATCGAAGGTCGCGGCATCCTCGGCCCGCACGTCCTGGGGCGCGGTCGTGGCGGCGGCACGGTCGGTGATGTCGGGCATCTTCAGGATTTTGGCCATGGTGGTCCTCAAACGCCGAGATAGGCTTCGCGGATGTGGGGTTGCTGCAGGAGGTCGGCGGGCAGGCCGGTGCTGACGATGCGGCCCTGCTCCAGTACGTAGGCGCGGTCGGCGACGTCGAGCGCCTTCAGGACGTTCTGCTCGACCAGCAGCACGGCGGCGCCGTCCTGGCGCACGCGGGCGATGATGTCGAACATGTCGTCGACGATGGTCGGCGCCAGACCCAGCGACGGCTCGTCGAACAGCACGATGCGCGGCCGCGCCATCAGCGCCCGCCCGATCGCCACCATCTGCTGCTGGCCGCCGGAGAGCTCGCCGGCCGGCTGACGGCGCTTGTCGCGCAGAATGGGGAACAGGCCATAGACCCGATCGAGCGACTCCTGGCGATGGGCGCGCGCCGTCGCGATATAGCAGCCAAGCTCGAGGTTCTCCTCGACCGACATTTTCACGAATAGCCGGCGCCCCTCGGGGACGAGCGCGATACCGTGGCCGCAATAGCCGTGCGCGCCCACCGACGTCATGTCGGCGCCGTCGAAGCGCAATGCCCCGCTGCGGCAACGCAGCAGGCCCGCCATGGCGTTGATCAGGGTCGTCTTGCCGGCGCCGTTGGGGCCGATAACCGACACGATCTCGCCGGCATCTACGTCGAGGGAGACGTCCCAGATGGCCGTGGCGTCGCCGTAGCCGACATGGAGGTTGCGGGCCTCAAGCAGCATAGGCTTTGCCCAGGTAGATGCTGACGACGCGCGGGTCGCGCATGACCTCGCGCGGCTTGCCGAGCGCGAAGAGCTTGCCCTCGTTCAGTACGGCGACGCGGTCGCTGAGTTCGACGACGGCGCGCATCAGGTGCTCGACGAAGACGATGGTGGCGCCCTGGGCGCGGATGGCGCGCACCAGGCGGATGGCATTGTCGATCTCGGCCGGGTTGAGGCCCGACAGGACCTCGTCGAGCAGCAGGAGCTTGGGCCGCGCGGCGAGCGCCCTTGCCAACTCGAGGAACTTGCGCTCGTGCAGGTTCAGGCCGGCCGGCAGCACGTCTTCCTTGCCGCCAAGGCCGGTGAAGCCGATCCAGTGCAGGGCCTCGTCGCGGATCTCGGCCTTGGCGCGCACCGGTCCGCCGAAGGTGGCGCACAGAGCCACGTTGTCGAGGACGGTCATGTTGGCGAACGGCCGCGGGATCTGATAGGTGCGCGCCACGCCGCGGCGGGCGATCTCGTGCGCCGGGTCGCGGCCGATCTCCGCGCCGTCGAGGGTGATGGTGCCGCTGGTGAGCGGATAGAACCCCGAGATGACGTTGATCAGCGTGGTCTTGCCCGAGCCGTTGGGTCCCACCAGGCCGAAGATCTCGCCCTCGCGTACGCCGAGGTCGACGCCGGCCAGCGCCTGCAGGCCGCCGAAGCGCTTGGTGACTCCCCTCACCTGCAGGATGGCGTTGTCGTTGATCTGCGGCGGCGCAGCCGGCACGACGGGGACCACTTCCGCCCGTGTCGTCGCCGGTGCCCGGCGGCGGCGCTTCAGCCGGGCCTGGAAGGCAGGGATGACGCCGTCGGGCAGCCGCAGGATGGCCGTGATCAGGATCAGGCCGACGATGGCGCGGCCCATGATCGCCTCGCCGCCGCTGATGAAGGCGTAGAGCAAGGCGGTGATGGCAGTGGCGCCGATCGCCGGCCCCAGCCAGTGGCGCGAGCCGCCCAAAACGCTCATCAGCACGACGTAGAGCGGCACGGTGAGCTCGAAGGTGCCGGCCACGGTGATGAAGCCGACATACATGGCATGGATGCCGCCCACGGCGCCGGCGATGGCGGCCGACAGCGCGAAGGCCGCGATCTTGTAGCGGAAGCTCGGCACGCCCTTGGCCTCGGCCACATCCTCGTCGTCATGGATGGCGAACAGGCCCAGGCCGAGACCCGCATGGGCGACCCACCACGCCGTGGCGAGCGTGAGCACGCACATGGCGAAGCCCAGGATGTAGATCGTGCCGGTCGGCGTCGGCATGAGATGGGGCAGCGGCACGGCGCTCATGAACACGCCGCCGCCGCCGTCGATCGGCGTGTTGAGGATGATGGTGGCGATGACGAAGGTGACGGCAAGCGTCAGCAGCGCGAACAGCTCGCCGCGCAGCCGGCGCAAGCGGAACACCACGGCGCCGATGCCGGCGGCCAGCAATGCAGCCAGCGCCGCGGCGATCGGCACGGTGACGAGGAAGGGCACGCCGAACTTGGTGGTGAGGGCGGCGGTCGTGTAGACGCCGACACCGAAGAAGGCGGCGTGGCCCAGGCTGAAATAGCCGGCGAAGCCGCTCAGCAGCGCCCAGCTCGTCGACAGCGAGACCCAGAAGAAGATGAGATAGATGAAGGACTCGTAGAACGCCGGCATCTTCGCCATCGGCAGGAAGGCGAGCGCGACGATGGCGGCCGCGGCAGCCACCCTGGGCAGGTCGCGGGCGGCGTTCAAAGCCATTCCGGATCCCACAGCAGGATGGCGATCAGCACCGAGAAGGACACGACGGGCGCCCAGGCCGGCGCGAAGACCGCCATGGCGATGGATTCACTGGCGCCGATCAGCATGCCCGCCAGCAGGGCGCCGAGCGGATTGCCCAGGCGGCCGATGATGACGACCGCGAACACCACGCCGAGCCACGCCCAGATCTGCGCCGGTGCGAGCGTGGCGATCAGCGCAATGAAGGTCCCGGCGATCGCGGCGTAGGCCGCGCCCATGCCGGACAGCAGATAAGCGAGCTTCTTGTGGTCGACGCCGTAGGCGGCCGCGATGTCGGCATCCTCGGCGGCGGCGCGCAGGGCCTTGCCGACATAGGTCTTGCGCAGCCACAGCCAGGTGCCCCAGGCCAGCACGCCCGCCACCATGCAGAGCACCAGCTCGAGGACGGGGATGTAGAACGCGCCGACCTTGATCGAGAGGGTCGAATAATGCGTCTCGAAGCGGCGGTAGTCGGCGGTCCAGTAGAGCTGGATGGCGACTTCGAGGATGACGGCGAAGCTGAAGGTGATCAGCAGCGAGGCGAGCTCGTTCACCTTGAATCTGTCGAACAGCCAGTGCTGGGCGAGGCCGATCAGGAACATCACCGGCACGACCATCGCCGCCGCCCACCACGGCGCCACGTGATAGGTCGTGCCGAGCTCGTAGGTCAGATAGGCGGCGAGGAAGGCGAGCGCGAAATGGCTGAGATTGACCAGGCGCAACAGGCCCCAGCTCAGGCTGAGCCCCAGCGCCAGTAGGCCGTACATGCCGCCGGCGAGGACACCGGAGATGAGAGCCTGGCCAAGGAGTGTGGCGGAGGGCATTACTTTCCCGTCATCCCGAGCGAAGTCGCCCAAGGGGCGGCGTAGCCGAGGGACCTCTTCTTGCAGCCATAGAAAAGAGGTCCCTCCACTGCGCCGCGCTGCGCTCGGCTCCGGTCGGGATGACGGAATGCATCACGTCGCAATGAGCTTCACTCCCGGCGCCACGAACTGTTTCGGCCAGACGACCTTCCACTGCTTGTCCTGCACCTGGCGGATGAGCTGCGCCGGTTCGCCGTGATTGTAGAGGCCGTCGAACTTGGTCGGCCCGTAGACCGTGGTGACGACGTTCTTCTTCAGCCACGCCGCGATCTGCTTGTCCTCCAGGCTCTTGGCCCCGTTCACGCCGGCCTCGAGGATCTGCCAGGCCGCGACCATGCCGGCGGCCTGTGCGTCGATGATGGCATAGGGCAGGTTCGCCTTGGTGGCGCGCTCCTTGTAGAGCTCGGCGATCTTCTTCATGCCCGGCCGGCTCATGAACGGCTCGTCGGGCTCGAGGAAGGTCGAGCACCAGACGAGATTGCCGTCCGGCGACAACGCCAGCGGGCCCGGCGCGGGATAAAGGTGGAAGCTGGTCTTGGGCGTGTAGTCGAGCTTGCGCAGCGCCTCGAGCAATTGGTTGCTCTCGAGGCCGAGCGAGCCCACCCACAGGAAGTCGGCGTTGGCCTCCTTTACCCGCGCCGCGATAGCGCCAAAGTCGCGATTGCCCGACTCGTATTCCAGATAGAGCGGCACCTTCACGCCGCGCTTCTCGGCCTCCGTCCGCATGCCGAGCGCCATGAACTGCGCCGACGGGAACTTGCTGGTGACGATCACCATGCTCTTGGGCGGCGTCGGCAGGGTCGCCATGCAGTCGAGGATGACGTTGGGATAGGTCTTGTCCGGCTCCGGCCCGAACGGCGTCGCCGGGAACGCCATGTCGTAGGTCTGCAGCTTGGGGATGCCCATGCTGCTCTGGATCATCACCTTGCCGTAGCGCTGGGCGACGCCCATCGCCGCCAGGATCGGCGCGGTGGCGTAAGGCCCCATGATCAGGTCGACCTTGTCGACGGTTATGAGCTTCTCGTAGAGGCTGCGCGCGACGTCGGGCTTGGACTGATCGTCGAGCAGGATGTATTCGACGGGCCGGCCCAGAAAGCCGTTCCGGCTGTTGATGTCCTCGACCATGATCTCGGCGGCGATCTTGTGGATCACCGCGGTCTGGGCGAGGAAGCCCGTCAGCGACAGCGTGCCGCCGACCTTCACCGGCTGACCCGAGGGCGCTGCCCGCAGGATCGTAGGTGTCGCCAGCGCAGCCGATGCCCCGATCAATCCTCCCAACACATGGCGACGGCGCCACGCACCCATCCGATGGTTCATTGTTCCCTCCACACTCTGGCGTTTTGTCATGTCGAGCGCCGTTGTCCCGATGTTGGGACAACGCCGGCGCGCTGTAAATGTTTTTTCGAAAGTTTCGAAACTTTCGAAGATCGTTACCGACCGGTGACTCCCAGGAACCGTTCGAGCGGCGCCGGATCTGCGAGCAGCGCCGCGCTGTCGCTTTGATGCACGATGCGGCCACGCTCGAGGATCACCGCGCGGTCGGTGATCGGCAGGATCTTCTGCGCATGCTGCTCGACGATGATGGCCGCGAGCTTCTCCTCGCGGAACAGGCGCGTCAGCGCGGCGAGCAGCTCCTGCACGATGATCGGCGCCAGGCCCTCGGTCGGCTCGTCGAGCAGCAGCAGGCGCGGATTGGTCGTGAGCGCGCGGCCGATCGCCAGCATCTGCTGCTCGCCGCCCGACAGCGACCCGCCGGACTGCCGCGCTCGCTCCTTGAGGCGCGGAAAGAGCGCGAACACGCGCTCGATGGTCCACGGTCCCGGCCGTGCGACGGCGGTGAGGTTCTCCTCGACGCTGAGCGAGCGGAAGATGTTGCGCTCCTGCGGCACCCAGCCCACGCCCAGCCCGGCGCGCGTCTCGGGCGCCAGCGTGCCGACCTCGCGGCCGCCGAGCGCGATCGAGCCGGCGAAGCGGCGCGTCACGCCGACCAGGGTGTCCAGAAGCGTCGTCTTGCCGACGCCGTTGCGGCCCAGCACCGCCAGCGCCTCGCCCTCGCCCAGGCGGAAGGCGACATCGGACAGCACGACGGCGCGGCCGTAGCCGGCCGACAGGTTCTCGACGGAGAGAAGATCAGCCATCGCGGCTCTCGCCGAGATAGACGGCGCGCACGCGGGCGTCGGCGGCGATGGCGGAGGGCTCGCCCTCGACCATCAGCGCGCCGTCGACCAGCACAGAAATACGCCGCGCGAAGCTGAAGACCAGGTCCATGTCGTGCTCGATCAGCAGCACCGACACATCGTCCGGCAGGGCGGCGATGGCATTCAGGATATCGCGCCGCTCGGCCTCGGGGACGCCGGCGGCCGGCTCGTCGAGCAGCAGCACCTTGGGCGCGCAGGCGAAGGCGGCGGCGATCTCGAGCAGGCGTTGCTTGCCGTAGGGCAAGGTGTCGGTGCGCCGGTCCAGCACGTCGACGAGGTCGAAGCGCTCGGCCACCTGCATGATCTCCACGCTCACTGCGTCGTCGGCGCCGACGCGGCGACGCCACTCCCGGCCGAGCCGCCGGCGCTCGCCGACGGCCAGCGCCAAGGTCTCGAGCGGCGTCAGGTCGCCGAACAGCTGGTTGATCTGGAAGGTTCTGACCAGGCCGCGGCGCACGCGGGCCTCCGGCTTCAGCCGCGTGATGTCCTCGCCGCCCAGAACGACGCGCCCGGCCGACGGCGCCAGCACGCCGGTCAGGAGATTGACGAACGTGGTCTTGCCCGCGCCGTTCGGGCCGATCAGCGCGTGCCGCGCCCCCTGCTCCAGCCGGAACGTCACGTCCTTGGTCGGCACGATGCCGCCGAAATTCTTCATCAGGCCATGGGTCTCGAGCGCTGCTTCCATCACCGCCTCACCCGCGCCAGCAGGCCGCGCACGCCGCCGCTCAGCCGCTCGCGGCCGACCAGGGCCAGCACCACGAGGAAGAGGCCCATCCAGAACATCCAGAATTGCGGTGCGTTCGACGACAGCGTGTCCTGCAGGATCTTGAACACGATGGCGCCCGCGATGCCGCCATAGAGCCAGCCGGCGCCGCCGATGATCAGGGTCAGCAGCACGTCGGCCGAGCGCTGGAACTCGAGCACCTCCAGCGAGACATAGGCCGTGGTCTGGGCGAGCAGCGCGCCCGCCGCGCCGGCATAGGCGGCGGCGACCGTGTAGACGGCGACCAGCCGGCGGTTGACCGGCACGCCGAGCGCCCCTGCGCGCAGGGTGTTGCGGCGGATCGCCATCAGCGAGAGGCCGAACGGCGACTTCACGATGCGCCGTGCCAGCAGGAACAGCACGAACAGCGTCGAGAGGCTGTAGGCATAGGCGGTGCGGCCGTAGAGGTCGAAGTCGAAGCGGCCGAGCAGCGGCCCGACCGCCATGCCCTGCAGGCCGTCGGCGCCGCCGGTCCAACTCGGCAGCGCGTTGGCGACCTCGTGCAGCACCAGCGCCACGCCCAAGGTCACCATGAGACGCGTGAGGTCGGTGCCGCGCAGCACCAGAAAGCTGGTGACGAAACCCGCCAGTGCCGCGGCGACAACGGCGACGGCGAGGCCGGCCAGCGGATCGGGCGTCACCATCTTGCACAGGATGCCGGCGGCATAGGCGCCGGTGCCGAAGAAGGCAGCATGGCCGAGCGAGATGATGCCGGCGTAGCCGAGGATCAGGTCGAGCGACAGTGCGAACAGGGCGAGGATCGCGATCTCGTTCAACAGCAGGTGCTTGCCGGGCGGCAGCAGGATCGCCGCAAAAGCCAGCACCCAGAAGGCGACCTCGGCGATCCGCCAGTGGGCGCGGCGCGCCAGACCTTGGGCCGCACTCATCTCGCGCGCGCGAACAGGCCGTTGGGCCTGAGCACCAGCACGACGATCAGCACGACGTAGATGACGAAGCCGCCCAGCGCCGAGGAGAGATAGTACTTGCCCGCCACGTCGGCGACGCCGAGCAGCATCGAGGCGAGGAACGGCCCCATGATCCCCGACGTGCCGCCGACCGTCACGACGATCAGGAAGTAGATCATGAATTTCAGCGGGAAGTACGGGTCGAGCCCGAGCAGCTCGACGCCGAGCGCACCGCCGAGGCCCGCCAGGCCCGAGCCGACGGCGAAGGTTGTAGCGAACACGAGGCTGACCGGGATGCCGAGGCCGCGCGCCACGCGGGCGTCGTCGACGGCGGCGCGCAGCCGGCTGCCGAAGCGGGTGCGCATCAGGCCGGCCTGCAGGCCGAGCGCCAGCGCGCCACAGACCACGATCAGGAACGAGCGATAAACGCCGACATTGGCGCCTAGAATCTCGCGACGGCCCTGCAGCCAGTCGGGCAGCCTGATGTTGCGCTGGCTGGAGCCCATCAGGAAATCGGTGAGGGCGACGGCCATGAACACCAGGCCGATCGAGAACAGCACCTGGTCGAGGTGCGAGCGGCCGTACATGTGGCGGTAGAGCAGGCGCTCGAGCACGAGGCCGATCGCGGCCGCCACGAAGAAGGCGGCGGGCAGGCAGGCAAGGAACGGCCAGCCGGCGCGGTCCATCAGCAGCACGGTGACGTAGCCGCCCGCCATGGCGAAGGCGCCGTGCGCCAGGTTGACGAAGTTCATCAGGCCAAGCGTCACGGCGAGCCCACAGGCCAGCACGAACAGCAGCATGCCGTAGGCGACGCCGTCGAAGAGGATGGTTGCCATGGGCTAGATACGCATGCTGTCGAGGCAGCGCACACTGTCATCCCGAGCGCAGCGAGGGACCTTTCCTGTGGCCTTAAAGGTCCCTCGCTGCGCTCGGGATGACAACGATTCTGGCCTCACTGCTGTACGTTATTACTTCTTCGCCGCCTTCACCGGATCCTTGACGTTCGGGATGGTCGCGAACTCGACGTTGTAGAGCTCGCCGCCCACCTTATCGACCTTGCGGATGTAGATGTTCTGGATGATGTCGCGCGTGTCGGCATCGATCGAGATCGGGCCGCGCGGGCTCTCCCAGGCCATGCCTTTCATCGCGGCGACGAGCTTCTCGCCGTCGGTCGCGCCGTTGGTCTTCTTCAGCGCGCCGTAGATCAGCGCCATGCCGTCATAGCCGCCGACCGACATGAAGTTCGGCCGCAAGCCGTTGTTGGCCTTCTTGAAGGCCTCGACGTAGGCCTTGTTCAGGGCGCTGTCGTGGTTGGCCGAGTAGTTGTGCGCGTTGATCACGCCCACCACGACGTCGCCCATGCCGTTCAGCTGGTCGTCGTCGGTGACGTCGCCGGTGGCGATGAGCTTCATGCCCGACTTGTCGAGGCCGCGCTCGACGAACTGCTTGACGAACTGAGCGCCCGAGCCTGACGGCACGAAGACGAACAGCGCGTCGGCCTTTGCGTCGGCCGCCTTCTGCAGGACCGGCGCGAAGTCGGGGCTGCGCAACGGAACGCGCAGGTTCTCGACGATGGTGCCGCCGTCGGCCTTGAACTTGTCGCTGAACGACTTCTCGGCGTCGATGCCGGGGCCGTAGTCGCTGACCATGGTCACGACCTTCTTGATGCCGTTCTTGACCGCCCACTCCGCCATCGGCACCGCCGACTGCGCCAGGGTGAAGCTGGTGCGCACGATGAAGGGCGAGGCCTCGGTGATCGACGAGGTGCCGGCCGCCATCACCACCTCCGGCACCTTGGCCTGGGTGGCGATCGGCGCGGTCGCCATGGCCGACGGCGTGATGCCGAAGCCGGCGAGGATCGCGACCTTGTCGTTGACCACCAGCTCCTGCGCCAGCCGCTTGGTGACGTCGGGCACGCTGGTGTCGTCCTTGAGGATGACCTCGATCTTCTTGCCGGCGACCATGTTGCCGTTCTGCGCCATGTAGAGCTTCACCGCGGCGTCGATCTGCTTGCCGGTCGAGGCCTGCTGGCCGGTCATCGGCAGGATCAGGCCGATCTTCACCGTGTCCTGCGCGAAGGCAGCCGGCGCGATCACGGAGAACGCCGCCGCAAGCAAAAGGTCACGTCTGCGCATTTGTTTGCCCTCCCAACAATCCCTTGCCGAACTACTAGCACAAAAATCTGCGGGATGCTCTATGCTCCCGCCACAAACCCGGGAGCAAGCCCATGAAGAGCTACAAGGTCGTCGAGTTCGGCCAGCCGCTGCAGAAGGTCGAGGAGGCCAACCCCGCGCCGCAGGGCACCGAGGTGCTGGTGCGCATCACGGCGGCCGGCGTCTGCCACAGCGACGTCCATCTGTGGGAGGGCTATTTCGACATGGGCGGCGGCAACAAGGTGTCGACCCAGAAGACCATGAACCCGCCGCGCACCATGGGCCACGAGATCGTGGGCGAGGTCGTGGCGCTCGGCCCCGACGCCAAAGGCGCCAAGGTCGGCGACAAGGCCGTCGTCTATCCCTGGATCGGCTGCGGCAAGTGCTGGTACTGCAACAGCGGCATAGAGCATCTCTGCCCGACGCCGCGCGCGCTCGGCGTCAACAACGACGGCGGCTACGCCGACCATGTCCTCGTGCCGCATGCGAAATACCTCTATCCCTACGGCAACCTGCCGGTCGAGCTCGCCTGCCTCTATGCCTGCTCGGGCATCACCGCCTTCGGCGCGGTCAAGAAGGCGGTCGGCCAGGATGGCGGCAAGCCGATCCTGGTGATCGGCGCCGGCGGCGTCGGCCTGATGGGCGTGCGTTTTGCGAAATCGGTGCTGGGCCGCGAGCCGATCGTGGCCGACATCGACGAGAACAAGCGCAAGCTCGCGCTGGAGAACGGCGCCGTCGCGGCGATCGATCCGCGCGACAAGGAAGCGCGCAAGCAGGTGCAGGAGCTGACCGGCGGCACCGGCGTCGGCGCCGCCATCGACTTCGTCGGCGCCGAGTCGAGCGCGCAGTTCGGCCTGCGCGCGCTCGGTCGCGGCGGACGATTGATCATCGTCGGCCTGTTCGGCGGCACCTTCACGATGCCGCTGCCGATGTTCGCCTTCACCGGCTGCCAGATCGTGGGCTCGGTGACCGGCAGCCCGGCCGAGATGAAGGAGATGATGGACCTCGTCACGGGCGGCAAGGTGACGCCGGTGCCGATCATCAAGCGCAGGCTCGACGAGGCCGACGCCACCCTGCAGGAGCTGCGCAAGGGCCTGATCATGGGACGGGCTGTCCTGGTGCCGTGAGCCAGGCCACCCGCGCGCTCGTCCACGCCTTCGAGACGGGGGCGCTGAAGCCACAGCGCGCCTTCTTCCTGCGCGCCGAGCTCAGTCCGTTTCGCGACGTCGATGCCGAGCAGTCCTTCCGGCCGGAGTATCTGCGCCTCAAGAATGCAGGCTGGCGCGTCACACCCAGGCTCGAGGAGGGCCGCTATCCGCTCGGCCTTGTGCTGCTGACCAAGCACAAGGAGGAGAACTTCGCCAACATCGCGCGTGGTTGGGACCTGCTCGAGCCCGGCGGCACGCTGGTCTGCGCCGGATCGAACGACGACGGCGCGGCGAGTCTCGAGAAGCACGTCGGCAAGGCGTTCGGCCTCGCGGGGGCGCTCCCCAAGTTCCACAGTCGCGTCTTCTGGATCGACAAGGAAGACCGCGTGCCGCCCGACTACTGGCGCAAGCTGTCGACCCCGCAGCCGCTCGAAGGAGCCGACGATCTGCGTGTGGTCAGCCAGCCCGGCATCTTCAACTGGACCGGGATCGACGAAGGCTCGGCGCAGCTCGTTTCCTGCCTGCCGGATGTTCCCGGCAAGCACATCGCCGATTTCGGCTGCGGCTGGGGCTATCTCAGCGTGGTCCTGCTGGAGGGCTCGTCCGACATCGACCGGATCGACCTGATCGATGCCGAGCACCGCGCGATTGAAGCTGCCCGCATCAACATTCCCGACGATCGCGCGACCTTCCATTGGCTCGACCTCGTCAACGAGGCAGCGCCTGCCACCTACGACGCCATCGTCTGCAATCCGCCGTTCCATGCCGGCCGGGCGGCCGAGCCCGCGCTGGGCCAGAGCATCATCGCCGCCGCCGCGCGCGCACTCAGGCCCGGCGGCGTCTTCTACATGGTCGCCAATCGCGGCCTTCCCTATGAGCCGCTGCTCAAGGCCAACTTCACGTCCTTCGAGACCTTGAAGGACAACAACAAGTTCCGGGTGTCGCGCGCTATCCGCTGAACCGGCCGGCGACCAGGAACTCCTTGTTCCCTTCGGCGCCTTCGATCGGGCTTTCCGTGACGCCGAGGACCGTCCAGCTCGGCTGAGCCGACAACCAGTCCGTGATGGCCTTGCAGACTTCTTCATGTAGCGCGGGATCGCGCACGATGCCGCCCTTCCCTACTCGGCCCTTGCCGACCTCGAACTGCGGCTTGATCAGCGCGACGAGGTGGGCGCCTGGCGCCGCGAGCGCCAGGGCTGCCGGCAGCGCGGTGCGCAGGCTGATGAAAGAGGCGTCGCAGACGACCAGGTCGATCGGCTCCGGCACCTGCTCTCGCGTGACCTCGCGGATGTTGGTCTTCTCCATCGAGATCACCCGCGGGTCGCTGCGCAGCTTCCAGGCAAGCTGGTTGGTGCCGACGTCGATGGCGTAGACCTTGGCCGCACCACGCTGCAGCAGCAGGTCGGTGAAGCCGCCCGTCGAAGCCCCGACATCGAGCGCGATGCGGCCTTCGACGGGAATGGCGAAATGGTCCAGCCCCTTCTCGAGCTTCAGGCCGCCACGCGAGACATAGGGATGCGGCTGGCCGCGCACTTCTATCGGAGTGTCGGCCGCAACGGCGTGACCCGGCTTGTCGAGTCGCCGCTCGCCCGAGAACACCAGGCCGGCCATGACCAAGCGCTGCGCGGCGGCACGAGTCTCGGCAAGCCCGCGCTCGACCAGCGCCACATCCAACCGCGTCTTGGCCATCAGACTTGCGGCGGCGGCGCGCGGTGCTTGGCCGAGATCGGGCTCATGAGGCCGACGGCAATGCCGTCGGGATCCTCGACGATGGCATAGCGCGCGCCCCAGAAGGCATCCCACGGCGCCTGCAGGCCGCGATGGCCGGCGGCGGTCATCTCGCCATAGAGCCGGTCGACCTCCTCGCGCGAGCTGACGCTGAAGCCCACGACCACGCGCCCGGCCAGGTCCGTGCGGCCGGCCCATCCCTTGTTCCAGATCTGGGCGAAGGCCGCGCTGTCGAGATCGAGCGTGGCGGCTTCCGGCGACTCGGCTTCGATGGCGCTCACATGATGCGCGCCGGTCGGCGTGCGCCAGATCCGCGGGTCGGGAATGTCGACACCCAGCCGGCGATAGAAGGCGATGGATGCATCGACATTGCCGCTTACAATGTTCAGCTGATTGAGCGTCGGCCGTGTCTGGTCCATGGGCTCACTCCACAACGCGAGAGAAGAAACACTTAGCATGAGCACGAAGCTTCTGGAGGGCGAGCGCGCCCTGGTCACGGGCGCAGCCGGCGGCATCGGCCGCGGCATCGCCAAGGCGCTCATGGCCGAAGGCGCCACCGTGCTGGGCAGCGACATCACCGCGCCGCCAGCCGAGGACGGCATCGATTTCCTGGCGGCCGACCTCGGCGAACGCGACGGCTGGAAGGCCCTCTTCGACGGCGCGCGGAAGAAGCTCGGCACGATTTCCCTGTTCGTCCATTGCGCCAGCCCGCGCCGGCTGGAGGCCGACACGCCGCTCTCGGTGTCCGAGGCGGCTTGGGATGCCATGACCGACATCAACCTGCGCACCGGCTTTTTCCTGTCACGCGAGGTCGGGCGGCACATGAAGGACAACAGGATCAAGGGGCGCATCCTGCTGATCACCTCGCAGCATCGCGAGACGCCGAGAAACCTGCCGCACTACAGCGCCTCGAAGGCCGGCATGACCATGGTGATGAAGGAGCTGGCGCGCACCTTGGCGCCCGACGGCATCCGCGTGAACGCCATCGCGCCCGGCGCCATCCCGGGCGGCGGCTTCGTCGCCGACAATCTCGGCGCCCTGGTGGCGCAGATCCCGATCGGCCGCGCCGGCACGCCCGACGACATTGCCCAGGTCGCTGTCGCGGTCTTGTCAGAAAGATTTGGTCGTTATGTCGTGGGTACGACGGTAGAAGTGGATGGCGGCATCGGCCTGATCAGCTGGATTCCTGCCAAGGCTTGACCGGCGGCCCGGGAAGGTCGATTTACCCATACATGGGAAGCTTTTCAGAGGGGGTTCACCATGACGCTTCGCATCAACTCAACCGCGCCTGACTTCAAGGCCGAGACGACCCAGGGTCCGATCGAGTTCCACAAATGGATCGGCGACGGCTGGGCGATCCTGTTCTCGCATCCCAAGGACTTCACGCCGGTCTGCACCACCGAGCTCGGCTACATGGCCGGGCTGAAGCCCGAGTTCGACAAGCGCAACACCAAGATCATCGGCCTGTCGGTCGATCCCGTGGGCAATCACGAGAAGTGGTCGAAGGACATCGAGGAGACCCAGG
>Ga0081539_10002410_pt1 | contig 26480 bp, 25 predicted proteins | sample TabmetS4T2R2_FD_71023 | JGI IMG/M metagenome (GOLD analysis project Ga0081539, IMG submission 71023) | Tabebuia heterophylla rhizosphere microbial communities from the University of Puerto Rico - S4T2R2 | ecosystem: Host-associated > Plants > Roots > Rhizosphere ...
TGTCGGGGGTCAATTTTCGGCCGGCGGGTCCCAGTCGGCTCGCCGGCGCCCGCTCCGCTCGCCCTCCGGGCTTCGCTCCGCGGGCGCCCTACCCAATCTGGGTGGACCAGTTTTCAACCGGCAGAAGTGGCCCAGTTTTCAACCGGCCTTGACACGCGAGTGCCTGGCTGCGACGGGAGCAGTCCGTTGGTGCTCGCGAGCAGATCGGCAAGCGGGCGACGACCTCGAAGACGCCGCGGACGGCCTCGACGAGGCCACCGCCGGCAGGCGGCGCACGACGAGCTCGCCGCGATGCGCCGCGAACGTCACAGCGCCGCGTGATCCGCCTCGTCGTCGACCCTGGCGTTCTTCATCTCAGCGCTGATCGGCCATCGACGCCGGCTGGGCGATCTGGATGAGATTGCCGCACGTGTCGTCGAACACGGCCGTGGTGACGGGACCCATCGCGACCGGCTCTTGCGTGAACCGCACGCCGAGCGCCCGCAGCCGCTCGAACTCCGCCGCGATGTCGCTCACGGCGAAGGACGTGAACGGGATCCCGTCGGTGACGAGCGCCGCCTTGAACGGCTTGGCCGCCGGATGGGAGTCGGGCTCGAGCACGAGCTCGGTCCCCTCGGGGTCCTCCGGCGAGACGACCGTCAACCAGCGGTGCTCACCGAGCGGGACCTCGGTCTTCTTCTGGAAGCCCAGCAGCTCGGTGTAGAAGCGCAGCGCCTTGTCCTGGTCGTCGACGAGGATGCTGGTCAGGTTGATTCTCATGTCGTCTCCCGGGGCCTGGCTTGAGCCATCGGTCGGCGATGTGCTCAAGCGGTTGGGTATCGAGGTAGTGCAACTTCACGCGGCCCTCGCGCCGAGTCTGGATCAGCTCGGCAGCTTCCAACACGTCGAGGTGCTGCGAGATCGCCTGGCGCGAGGAGCCGAGCTGGTACCTGGTCGCCAGCCGCCCGCAGATCTCGAACAGCGTCTGTCCGTTGCGCTCGGTCAACTCGTCAGGGTCCGGCCGGTGGGCGTGCGGGTCCAGCAGGCTGGGCCCCGCGGGGGCTCCTCGATGAGCGGGCCGCGGTCTGCGCTGCAGCCCCGAAACGCAGCACCCGGCCGCCGAAGGCGACGGCGCAGGCCGCAAACCACGCCCAGCCGAGCGCGAGGCCCGCGATCACGTCCGTCAGCCAATGCACGTCGAGCAAGACGCGGCTTGCCGCGACTCCCACGGCCGTGCCGACCGCAACACCGATCAGGACCGCGCGTAGGCGAGGGCCACACCACCGACCGACCACGAGCGCCGCGGCTGCCCAGAACGCCGCAGCGGTCGACGAGTGCCCGCTCGGGAACGACGGTCCGAGCGTCGCGGCGACCGGGTTGAGGTCGGGGCGGACGCGGTCCACGACGTGCTTGATGGCCTCGGTCAGGAGCTTGTCGCCGACGACGACTGTCAGCAGGAACGGCACGATCCACCGGCTCCGCGTGCGACCGAGCTCGGCGAGCGCGATCGCGACACCGACGATGACCGCCGTCCAGGTCGCTCCAAGGTCGGTGATCAGCTCGAGGCCGTCCGTAGAGGCGCCGGTCGCGTGGCGATCACCCCAGCTCGCCACGCTGCTGTCGATGCCGGCGAGGTCCTGGTGGCTGCGAACGATGGCCGCGAGGACGGCGAGAACGAGGCCGGCGCCGAAGACGAGGACGAGCGCGAGTGTCAACGCCAGACCCGTCGCCTTCTCCGGGTCGAGGCGCGCGGACAGCGCCGCGCGCAGACGTGGGTGGCGCCGCACGCGCTGGCCGGCCTCTCGGGCAACCCGCAAGGTGGCGGGCTCGCGCCTGGCCGAGTACGGATAGCGCCACGCGGCCACGGCTGCTGCGCAGCCGATGACGAACGCGATGACCACCAGGACGACCAGGGGCATGAGAGCGGCGGTTCCACGACGAGCGAAGCGTCATGCGTGATGGTGCCGGCAATCGGGAAATGCTGCGCAATGACGAGCGCTGGTCATCCGCTTCGTGTGAGGCCGGCGCCACGGCCGCAAGCCGCCTCCGAACCACGAGGGCGCAGAGACGCGTGGGATCCCTGGGCGGTCCCGGTCCTCTTCGCGCGGCCCAGGGGAGCGGCCGAGCGCTTCGCCCGCGCGCTGGGGCTGCGCCATCCCGTCGCGATCTTCTTCGCCGCACTGATCCTCGGGCTTCTGGCACTGGCGGCCCTCTCGATCCTGCTCGGGCTGTTCGTCGTGCACGTGCTCGTCGGCGACCTTGGCCTCGGCGGCGCGGACAACAGCGTCAACGAGACCATGGCCCAGCACCGAACGGGCATGCTCACCGACGTCTCCTGGGTCGGATCCCAGGTGGGGGGTGCGCCGGTGCTGCCGATCCTCGCCGGGCTCGTGGCGCTCGTGTGCGCGCTGGCCCGCCGCTGGCGCATCGCGGCGTTCGCGGTCTTCGCGCTGCTCACGGAGTCCGCGACCTACCGGATCACGTCCATCGTCGTCCCTCGTGATCGCCCCGGCGTCCACCGGCTGGAGAACCTGCCCGTGGACGCCAGCTACCCGTCAGGGCACACGGCCGCGTCCATCGCGGTCTACTCGGGCTTCGTGCTGCTGCTCACGTCGCGCTTCACCAGCAGCACGTTCCGGGCGCTGGCGTGGACGTTCGCGATCCTCGTGGCTACCTTCGTCGCACTCTCCCGCATGTACCGCGGGATGCACCATCCGCTTGACGTCGCCGGCGGCGTCGTCGTCGGCATCGGGGCTGTGCTCGTCGTCCTGTTCGCCTGCCGAGCGGCGGGCGTGGTCGCCGACGCGCGGCGCCGGGCACGGGCATGAAGGTCGCGGTCATCGCGCACGCCGGCAAGACGGTCGGCGGAGGGCTCCCCGAGCTGCGACGCGTCCTGGACGCCGAGGGCATCAGGGATCCGCTGTGGTGCGAGGTGCCGAAGAGCAAGAAGGCCCCGCCGGAGGTCGAGCGAGCGGTGGCGGAGGGCGCCGAGCTGATCTTCGCGTGGGGGGGCGACGGGATGGTGCAGCGATGCGTCGACGTGCTCGCCGGTACGGACGCGAGCCTCGCGATCGTCCCGGCCGGCACATCGAACCTCTTCGCGACGAACCTCGGCATCAAGAAGGACATCGAGCAGGCGGTGCACGTCGGGCTGCGCGGCGATCGCCGCAAGCTCGACGTCGGCCGCTTCAATGGCGAGCGGTTCGCCGTGATGGCCGGGGCGGGCTTCGACGCGGCGATGATCAAGGACGCGAGCGGCCTGAAGGATCGGCTCGGCCGCGCGGCCTACATCTTCAGCGGCTCGCGCAACCTCGGTGTCGACCCGTTCGAGGCCAAGATCAAGGTCGACGGCGTGGGCTGGTACGAGGGGACGGCGAGCTGCATCCTGCTCGGCAATGTGGGCGACCTCTTCGGCGGGATAGAGGTCTTCGAGGACGCCCGGCCCGACGACGGGCTGCTCGATCTCGGCGTGGTGACGGCCGAGGGGCCGGTCGAGATGGCCCGGACGGTCCTTCGGACCGCCGTAGGGACGGCGCACAAGTCGCCGTTCGCGCGGGTCACGAAGGCCCGTTCGGTGAAGGTCAAGCTCGACCGCAAGGTGCGATACGAGCTCGACGGCGGCGACCGGAGCAAGGTGAAGTCGTTCACGGTCGACGTCGAGCCGGGGGTGGTGACCGTGTGCGTTCCGCGCACGGCATGAACAGGGGAGGGACGGGAATGGCCTTCGACAGGACTCCAGGCGCACCGAGGATCCCCCAGGCGCGCATGCAGGGCGACAGACTGGCGCGCACGCGCGAGTTCGAGTGGCTCGCGCGCGCCGGCCTTGTGTCGCGAGGCGTCGTGTACGCGATCATCGGCGTCCTGGCGCTCAAGCTGGCCCTCGGCGACGGAGGCAAGGCCACCAACCAGCAGGGAGCGTTGAGGACGATCGCCGACCGCCCGTTCGGCAAGACCCTGCTCGTCCTCGTAGCGATCGGCCTGGCGGGCTACGCGCTGTGGCGACTGTCTCGCGCGGCCCTCGGCCACGGGCCCGAACAGCACGACAGCGGCTCGGACCGCGTGGCGGCGCTCGCCAGCGGGATCGCCTACGCGATCCTGTGCGTGACGGCCGTGAAGATCCTGGTCGGAGCCAGCACGGGCTCGGGCACGCCCAAGAAGGCGACCGGCGGTGTCCTCGACTGGACCGGCGGGCCGCTGCTCGTCGGGATCGCCGGTGCGGTGCTCATCGGCGTCGCCGGCTATCAGGCCTACAAGGGGATCAAGAAGAAGTTCCTCGATGACTCGAAGACCGAGCAGATGAGCCACGGCGTTCGGCGCGCCTTCACCGCCCTCGGCGTGTTCGGCCACGTCGCACGCGGAGTCGTCTTCGCGCTCATCGGCTACGGCCTCATCAAGGCGGCGATCGACTACGACCCCGACAAGGCGATCGGTCTGGACGGCGCTCTGCGGAAGCTCGCCAACGCGTCGTACGGCCCGTGGCTGCTGGGCCTCGTGGCCGCCGGGCTCATTGGGTTCGCGGCGTACTCAGTGGCGGACGCGCGGTACCGGAGGGTGTGATGCTCAGGCGGGCCCGCTGCGCCCGTTGAGGGCCGCGAGCACGTCGTGGCCAGTCGGCATCGTCGCTGCGTACGCGCGCGTGCCCGCGCGCGTGCGCGCGAGGAGGCGGTGGGTGAGCTCGTTCCCGCGGAGCGTGACGTGCCCGATGTTGTTGGCCGCGAGGAGCATCGATCCGCTGCCATCGCCGTCGGGTGGTACGTAGAGCCGCGTCTCGCGGTAATCGGGAGGCTGCTCGATGCGGATCGCGCGGGCGAGCTTGGGCGCGAGGAAGACCGGTGCGTCGGGGTTCCAGGCGTCGGTGTTCGCCGCCTTGGCCACGACGCGTTCGGCGATCCGGTCGCCGATGCGAGGAGGCCGGTCCCATCCGAGGCGCTCGTGGTGGCGCGAGACGATCCGGCCCAGCAGCTCGATCCCCGCCCTGCTGAGCCTGCCCGAGTGCTTGAGGGAGCTGGAGACCAACTGCACGAGCGGAAGGCTGCGACTCTCGACCCAGAACCCGGCCTGCACGTTGCAGCCGTAGTGCACATCGCCCGACAGCAGCAGGCACCACGGCGGTGTCGGGTGCTCTGCGAGCATGCGCATGAAGTCGACCAGGCCTTGGAGGTTCGAATGCCAGGCCTCGAAGTCGATCTCGTAGGGGCCGACCTTGTCGGCGAGGAACTTCTGGCGGCGCTCCTGCAACTCGAGGCCGTAGACCGGCACCGCCGAGACGAGCACGAGCGGGCTGTGCGGATCGCCGTCGCCGTCCGCGCGTGCCTCGCGCGCGAGCTGCAGGACGCGCTGCTGTTCGCCAGGGCCGATGAGCCTGGCGGCGCCGCGCTCGCTGTCGTAGCTGCGCTGGGTGCGGGTGTCGAGCACCACCGCCGGCGGAGTCGTGGGGGCCACGTACGACCAGCGGTCGAATGACCACAGGCGCTCCTCGAACGCCGCCGCGGACACTTCGCGATCGCCGGCAAGGAACCCTGCGACGGTGCCCTTGAGCGCGTCGTCGTAGCTGTCGGGGTCGTTCCCCCAGCCCTGGAACAGCCAATACGCGGCCAGCGCGTTCGCGACGAACCGTCGCCCGGTCGGGCTCGCCGCGACCGCCTCTCGCCACTCCCGGGTCAGGTTCCAGTCGTCGGTGACGTCGTGGTCGTCGAAGATCATGTACGTCGGGACGTTCGCCAGCACTCTTCGGGTAGCGGGCAGGGCACTGCGCGCTTGCTCGAGGTTGCGCGCCTGCTGTTCGTATCTGCGCCTCGCGCGCAGCGCCCGCGGCGAGGTGCCGACGCCCAGCGCCTCATCGGCCGGGGGAAACCGGTCGGGCCACGTCCGCTCGCTCCAGGCCGTCAGGTACATCGCGGCGAACTCGCCGAAGGTGAGGAGGTGGTTGTCGACGTTCGGCCCCGTCAGCCGCGCGCGCTCGGCGGCCAGCTCGGTGCGCCCGCCGAGCGGGACCTGCGACAGCGGCGGGCAGCCTGGCATCGAGCGCTCGTCCTCGGGCCCGACGAGCTCGGTGGCCATCTGCCGCACGTGGCCGACCAGCGGTCCGGCGACGTCGTCGGCGTAGATCTGGTCGCCGGTCAGGAACAGGGCGCGCGGACGGCGGGCGACATCCTGCGCATGCGCCGCAAGCAGCTCGTCGGCGCACAGCAGCGCGTCCTCTCCCTCCCCGTGCAGAAGCCGGCAGGAGCCGTGCAGGATGCCGAGCGACGCGTCGTCCGCGGGCGCCAGCAAGAAGGTGGGAAGACGCAGCCCCGGATAGGCGATCGTGCCCGGATCGCCGAGCATGCCCAGCTCCGCGAGCCGGCCCCGGCCCGCCCCCGAGTCGGGCATGACCTCCACGTCGTAGGCGAGCAGCTCGCCGGCCGGGAAGGAGCCCGCTCGCGGCACGGCGGCGAGGAGATGGACGAACAGCCGCCGTCCCACCTGCAACGACTCCGCGGTCCCGGCGCCGAGCAGCTCGCCCTCGCCACCGTCGCCACGGACTTCGAGGCGTAGGCGCGCCGGGCGCGATGTCGCAAGCCACACCACCACGCGCAGCGGCTCCACCCGGCGCAGGATCGGGCCGGCCAGGACCAACGGCAAGCCGCGCTCGGCGGGATCGGTCGCCCGTGACACGCCGCGATGCTATCTGCGGCCAGCGCGCGGTGAACGACGCCGCAGCGATCGCATCGCGCCTCGCGCGCGCCGCGCCACGTGAGCCACGGTCATGATGGGCGCCGTGCGCGACAGCAAGAAGAGAAGGCGTGGTCGGAATCCGCCAAGCCGGCCTGCAGGTCACGGACAATGGTGCCGAGAAGCCCCGACGCCAGAAGCCCCGGCCCGAGGGGCCCTGACGAGTTCTGACCGACCGGCGGCAGCTGCCGCAGAGCGGCTCTGGTCGCCGCGGACATGTGGCCAAGCTGCCAGCGGATCTCCTCGCTGACAACCTCCGGCCGGTCGGGGGCGGCCAGTCCAGCCGCCCTGGCGGCATACGCGGCCGCGCCAAGGGCGTGCGCGCCCATATGAGGGATGCTTGCCGCCTGACCCGCGGCTCGGGCGGCGGCGACCGCTGCCGGAACGTTCACGTCACGAGCGGCGCCACCGCCAGTGAATCGGCGGCGGATCTCTTCGGCGACGCCAAGCTCGCCACGAGCAAAGGCCCGCGTCCGGGCGATCGCGTCACGCGGCCGGCGATCCTCCGGTGCTTCCGCCTCGAACAATCCCAGGACCCGCTCCGCGCAGTCCGCCGCCCATACCGCGACGATCCGCCGGTCAGCTTCGCTCAGCGTCTGCGGAGAACCCACACCCAGATTCTCACATGCGTCTTGGCTGCTCAGGCCCCTCGCCGTGGAGCGCGCCCGCCCGGCGCCGCGTCTAGGACACCTGGCGCTCGTGCCCCTGCCAGAAAGGAGCACGCAGGTCTCGCTTGAGGATCTTTCCGGCGCCCGACTTGGGCAGGGCGTCCAGGAACTCGATCGACCGCGGGAGCTTGTAGCCGGCGATCAGGCCGCGGCAGTGCTCCACGAGATCGTCGGCGTCCACCGCGGCGCCGGCCCTCGTCACGACCGCTGCGTGGACCTGCTCGCCCAGCCGCGGGTGGGGGATGCCGAACACGGCGCATTCGAGCACCGCCTCGTGGCGGTAGATCGCGTTCTCGACCTCGGTCGAGTACACGTTCTCGCCGCCGCTGATGATCATGTCCTTGATGCGATCGACGATGTAGAGGTAGCCGTCGGCGTCCATCCAGGCAGCGTCCCCGGTGCGGTACCAGCCGTCGTCGACCAGCGCCTGGGCCGTCTCGGCCGGGCGGTTCCAGTAACCCCGCATCACGTTCGCGCCGCGGACGTAGATCTCTCCCGGCTCGCCCTCCGCGCACGGTGCGCCGTCGGGACCGCGCACCTCGACCTCGACCCCGACGATGGGACGCCCCGACGACCGCAGCCGATCGGCGACCTGGCCAGCGCCCGCGATCCCGGCGCGATGCTCCCTTGCGGTCAGCATCGACACGAGCGGCGCCGCCTCGGTCATGCCGTAGCCCTGATACCAGTCGCACGGAATCGACTGCATCGCGCGGGCCAGGAGCGCCGTGGGCATCGGCGATGCTCCGTACATGACGCTTCGCAGCGAGCTGATGTCGCGTTCGGCGAGTGACGGCTCCTCGAGGACCATCGCGACCATGGTCGGGACGAGCATCCCGCGCGTCGCCCGCTCGGATTCCACGAGCGCGAGCCAGGACGCCGGGGTGAACGCGCGCTGGGTGACGTGCTTGCCGCCGACCCACGTGATGCCGAAGAGCGATGCCCCGTCGGCGAGGTGGAACATCGGGGCCGCGTGGATGTACGTGTCGCTCTCGTCGTAGCCGAGCGCGATGAGCATGTGCTTGGCGTTCTGGATGAGGTTGCGATGCGAGAGCATCGCCCCCTTCGGCAGCCCCGTGGTGCCGCCGGTGTAGAAGATCCCGGCCAGCGCGTCGGGATCGAGGCTCTCGAGGGCGCGAGCAGCCCCGCTCGTGCTCAGCGCCTCGAAGCTCGAGCACCCGTCGGGCGTCGGGCCCGCGCCCGCGTGGATCAAGTGCTCGATGCCGTCGACGGTCGAGGCCAAACGCTGCCCCACCTCGAGGAACCCATCGTCGACGACGAGCGCCTTCGCCCCCGAGTCGCCGAGGATGAACTCGAGCTCGGCCGGTGCCAGCCGGTAGTTGAGGTCGTTGAGGACGCGCCCGGAGCGCGGGATCGCCAACCACGTCACGAGGTGCTCGGCGGAGTTCTGGGCGAGCACGGCAACCACGTCGCCCTGCTCGAGCCCCAGCTCGTCGAGCGCGGCGTCGAACGCCTGCACGCGCGCATCGAGCTCGGCGTAGGACCACCGCGTTTCCCCGTCCACAACCGCCTCGGCCCGCGCGTGCTGGCGCGCCGCGCGGGCGAGCACGCTGCCAAGCGTCTCGCTCATCGCACCTCCATCAGACGGCGCGATTGCGCTGGCGGGCGAACATCGCCGAGAGGGCGACGGCCACCACCAGTGCCGCGCCGTTGAACACGTCGTTGATCCACGGATCGACCCCGGCCAGGTTGAGCCCGTTCACGCTGAACGCCAGGAAGAAGATGGCGACGAGGGTGCCCGCCACGTTGAAGCGTCCCGGCTTGATGCTCGTCGCACCGAGGAACGCGGCGGCCACCGCGAGCAGCGTGTAGTCGGCACCGCTGGCGGGGTTGGCGTTCCCGTTGCGGGCCACCAGCAGCGCCCCGGCGAGCCCCGCCAGCGCCCCCGTCAGCACGAACGTCGAGAGGACGAGCCGGTCGATGTCGAGCCCGACGAGACGAGCCGCGGCCGGATTGGACCCGACCAGGTGCAGCCGACGCCCGTAGACGGTGTGGCCCAGGATGTAGGCGACGAACGCCGCTGCGCCCGCGAGGAAGTAGGTCGTCCGAGGAATCCCGAGCCAGTCGCCCTGGCCGAGGTCGATCAACCCAGGGCTGATCCCCTCGACGATCGTGATGCCCTTCGTGTAGAGCGTGATCAGCCCCGCGATGACCGTCGAGACGCCCAGCGTGGTGATCAGGGCGTTGACGCGGACCTTCGCCACCAGCACGCCGTTGACGAGGCCGATCAGGGCGCCGAGCGCGATCCCGATCAGCACAGCGGGCACGACCGGCACGCCGTGCTTGGACATCGCCGCAGCGACGGCGATCTGCGTGATGCTCGCCTGCGCGCCCACGGACAGGTCGAAGTGCCCGACGACCAAGGGCAGGATCGACGCCACCGCGAGGATCCCAAGCACGGCCTGGTCGCCGAGGACGTTGCGGATGTTCTCCGGCGACGTGAACGTCGCCGAAGTCGCGCCCAACGACGCGAAGACGACGAGGACCATCACGAGCAGCAGCGGCAGCGCGAATCGCTCGAGCAGTCCGAGCAGTTGCGTGCGACTCGGCTTCCGCGCCACCGACTCCGCCACCGGCATCGACTCGGAGGCCATCGTCAGCTTCGCGCGACCGCCCGCGCGGTATCGAGGGTCAGGTGGGAGATCCGGGTGGCGTCGACATCGTCTCCCACGAGCTCGGCGGTGAGCCGACCATCCGTCAGCACGACCACGCGATCGGCGAGCTGCTCGAGCTCGCCGTGGTCGGAGGACACGACGACCGCGGCAGCGCCGTCTTCCACGGCGGCGCGGATCATCCGATGGATCTCGGCGCGCGCGCCGACGTCGACGCCCTGCGTGGGCTCGTCGAGCAGCAGCACGCGCGGCGCGGTGCGCAGCCAGCGGGCGAGTAGGACCTTCTGGCGGTTGCCGCCGGACAGGGTCATGATCGGCTGCCTGTCGGTCGCCGCGCGCACGAGGAACGAGCGCATGGTGTCTCTCGACGCCGCGGCTTCGCGGCCGCGGTTCAACCGCAGAGGGGAGCCGAACCGCCCCACGTCGACCGCTGACAGGTTCTCGCGCACGTCGAGGGCGGCGAACAGGCCGTCGTTGTCGCGATCCTCAGGGACGTAGGCGATCCCCGCCTCGATCGCCGCGGCGACATCGGCGGGGCGCAGCAGGCGACCGTCCACCCGCACGTCGCCACTTCGCCGGTCGGCGCCGAACATGCCGCGCAGGAGGCGGGTGCGCCCCGAGCCCAGCCTGCCGGCGACGCCGAGGATCTCGCCCGCGTGCACGGTCAGGTCGACCGACCCGCTCCCGCGCACCTCGAGCATCGGCCGCCCGCGTCCAGGCCCCGCGGACGCCGGTGCCGCGGCGGCCGCGGCGGCGCCCACGATCAGCTCGGCCAGCTCGTCCTGGCGGAGGTCGGCCGGCTGGGACGCGACGACCCGGCCGTCGCGCAGCACCGTGACGTCGTCGGCCACCTGCGTGACCTCGTCGAGCCGGTGCGTCACGAAGATGACCGCGTGGCCGTCGGCGGCGTAGCGCCGCATCGCCTCCATGAGGAACCGCGCCTCCTCCTGGGGCAGCGCGGCCGTAGGCTCGTCGAGGACGAGCGTGCCCGCGGCGCCATCGCAGTGATGCAGCGCCCTGGCGATCGCCACCATCGTGCGCTGAGCCGGTCGCAGCGCGGCCAGTGGCATCCGCGGATCGACCTCGAGGTGGAAGCGCTCCGCGATCCGGCGCGCCTCCGCGTGCAGACGCGGCCAGCTGATGCGGCGCCCGCGAGCGGTCGGGTAGTCGCGGCCCGCAGCGAGGTTCTCCGCGACGCTCAGCATCGGGAACACCGCCAGGTCCTGATGCACGAACCAGAGGTCGTGGGCGCGCGACCACGCCGGCGTGATGTCCGCCGCCGCGATCGCGTCGCCGCCCATGGCCACCGTCCCGGCGTCCGCCCGGTAGACGCCGGCCAGCACCTTGACCAGGGTGGATTTGCCCGAGCCGTTGCCGCCCAGCAGGCAGTGCACCCGCCCCGGCTGCGCGTCGAACGTGGCGTCGGCGACAGCGACGACGCCGGCGAACGACTTCGAGACCCGCTCGACGCGCAGAGCGCTCAACCCACGCCCCAGCTGCGCTTGTAGTGCTCGCGGAAGTCGGTCAGCGGGCCGAAGAACGGCTCGCCGTCCTTCGGCATGTTGTGCTGGAGGTCGACCAGCTGCACACCGAGCCCCGCGTCGACCGACCTCTGCCCTGAGAAGATCCGGTTGAGCCCGTCGATCGCCGACCAGCCGAACACCGAGAAGGGGTAGCCGGTGCAGGCGTGCTGCTGGACGCCGGCCCGCATGAGCTCGATGTTGGGACCGGAGCACTCGCCGCCCATGATCCGGAGCTTCAGGCCGGAGCCTTGGATGGCGGCGCCCGCCCCGAACGTGATCGCGGCATCGAACGGAACGACGAAGGCCTTGGCGTCGGGATTGCGCAGCAGGCCCGTCTGGACCTTCCCCTTCAACGGTTCGCCGAGATCCCTGAGCACCCAGTCGATGCGGGCGACCTCACACCCCGGGCACACCTGCCCGAGCGCCCGCTCGGTCAGCTTCTGGAATCGCACCGCGACCGGGTCATCGGTCAGGTACAGCTCCGCGACCTTGCCGTGCGGACCCACGTTCGATGCCAGCCAGTCCGCGCGCATGCGCGCGGCGCCGAGGAGGTCGACTGGCTGCGACCCGTCCCACAGCGGCGTCTGGCAATCGTCTCCGTAGACGCTGTAGATCTTGATCCCCGCCTTCTTGGCTTCGAGCAGCGCCTGCTGGACGGGCGGGCAGTTGATGGCGACGAGCAGGATCGCGTCCGGATGCTGAGACGTCGCCTGACGGATGGCCTTGTTGAATCCCTGGGTGGTGAGCTTGCCGTCGATGACGAACGACTTCCATCCGATCGCCCGTGCCGCAGCGGTCGCCTCGCGCGTGAAGTCGGACATGGTCGACGAGAGCTGTGTCAGCGGGATGATCGCCACCGTCTTGGCCGGTACGGCCTTCGGCCCGCCGGATGGCAGGGCCTTGAACGTCCCCCGGTAGTCCGCGGCCAGGCGCTCGTTCAGCGTGGCCTTCGAGAACGTCCCGGCGGAGCCGGACGGCGCGTTTGCACCGCCCGATCCGGAGCCACACGCCGCGAAGGTGGCTGCCGAGGCGCACGCCGCGATCGCGGCGCACGCCCGGTGCAGACGTCGGGACATCGATCAGTACTTGACCGTGCCGGTCATGGTCACAGTGCTCTTCGAGACGCTGCCCTTGAGCCGCAGCGTGCCGCTGATGCCCTTGAACTTGCCGGTGCCGTCCGACAGCTTGGCCTTGCCCGTGACGATGTCGCCCTTGACGACGGCGGTGTAGCGCCCCTTGAAGCCTCCGCCCTTGCAACGCCACTTCTGCGTGACCTTGGGCGCGTTGGCGTAGTTGACGTCGATCGTGCACGTCCCGAACGGCTTCCCGCTCGCCTTGACGCCCTTCAGCAGGGTCCCCCCGTTGGTGACCTTGCCGCCGACGGCCTTCACGTTCGCCGACTTGGTCGACGCGGCGACCGCCCCGGCGGCCAGGATTGCGAGCGCTGCGACGGTGCCGGCGACGACCCACGCCGCGATGACCTTGCGAATCAAGGCTCTCTCCTTCCTCTGCGCTCGATGCGCAGTTCGGTGCGGCGAAACTAGACGCGGCCCATCGAGCGATCATCGACTCGCCGGGACAACATCCGCGCCCGCGCGCTGTCCGGGCGGGCCTCAGGCGGGCACCCATCGCCCCACCGTCTTGGTGGGACAGCCGCACCCCGGGGTCGTTCGTCTCGCCGGGACGTAGCTGCGAGCGGCTCCGGCAGCAACAAATGCAGGCCGACCGATGGCCGACGGACTGCGCATCTCCGCCCTGGAGCACGCCGAAAGCGCGAGACTCCCGAACGGGCCCATGCGGCTGGAGACCGACAAGACCTATGAGGCGCTGTTCGAGATCGGCGCGCAGATCCAGGCTGAGGAGATCAACCTCCACCGCGTCCTGAGCCTGATCGTCGAGAAGGCCGTCGAGCTGATGGAGGTCGACGTCGCCTGGCTGGGCCTCGTCAACTCGGACACCCAGGTCATCGAGATCATCGCCCACTGCGGCGCGCGAACCGACGACTTCAAGCACATGGAGCTCGAGATCGGGCGCGGGATCGGTGGCGTCGCGCTCGCCCGCCGGGAGACGGTCATCGTCACGGACTACGGATCCCACGACCAGGACACGCCGGCCGCCGTGCGCTCCGCCGTGACCGAGGAAGGGCTCGTCTCGCTGATATGCGCGCCGATGCTCCGCGACGGGCGCATGGTCGGCGCGCTCTATGTCGGCAATCGCGAGCCGACGGGCTTCGATGGCCGCGAGGCCTCGCTGGTGACCGCGCTCGCAAGCCAGGCCTCGATCGCCATCGAGAACAGCCGCCTGCTCGAGCAGCTGGAGGCCAAGAACCGGATCCTCGAGGTCTCGGAGTCGATCCACCGGCGGCTCACCGACGCGAGCCTCGGGCGCGCCGGCCTCGACGGCGTCGCCAGCACCCTGGCCGACCTGCTCGGCCGCCGCCTGCTGGTCGCGCAGGACGTCGTGCCGCCGTTCGCGCGGCAGTTCGGCCCCGACGGGCCCACCGATGCCGACGTCGTCGGCTCGGCGCCGATCCTCGCCGGTGACGACGAGCTTGGCCGGGTGTCGGTGCTGGGCGGCGAGCCGCTCGACGAGCTCGGCCTGCGCGCGCTCGAGCACGGGACGACCGTCCTCGCCGTGGAGCTGCTCAAGGAGCGCACCGCCCAGGAGGTCGAGTGGCGCCTGGGCGGCGAGCTGTTCGACGAGCTGCTCGCCCGTTCGGGGCCGATCGACCGGCGGCTCGGCGCGCGGGCTTCGCGCTTCGGCATCGACCCCGGGGCCAGCCACCGCGTGGCGGTGCTCGAGGCGACCGAGGGCGAGATCGACCAGCGGGCCATCCGACTGGCGGCGGGACAGACGGTCGTCCCCGGCCGGCATGCGGTCCTGCTCACCGCGATGGGGCCGGGCCGCGTGGTGCTTGCGATCCCCGACGCGTTCGAGGACGTGCTCGAGAGCCTCCTGGCGCGGCTGATGGAGGCGACCGGTCCGCACCCCCGCCACGCCGTGGGACTGAGCCGGCTGACCACCGATCTCCCGCGCGGGCTCCGCGAGGCACTGGCCTGTGCGCGCTTCGCCGCGATGTCAGGAGCGGTGGACACGATCGTCCGGGCCGACGACCTCGGGGCGATGCGCTTTCTGTTCGCGGTTGACAACCCGATGCCGCTGCTGGAGTACGTCGACGAGCAGCTCGGCCCGCTGCTGCACCGCGAGGGCCGCGACGACATGCAGCTGGTGGCGACGCTGCGGGCCTTCCTGGAAGCGGACGGCCACCACGCGACGATCGCCGAGCGCTGTCACATCCACAAGAGCACGGTCAAGTACAGGCTCGCCCGCATCGCCGAGGTGCTCGGACGGTCCCTGTCGGATCCCGACGTCCGGTTCGAACTGCGGCTGGCCGTGGCGATCGCCGACGTGCTCTGCGCGCTGGCACTGGCGCCGCCGCTAGAGGAGCGGGCGACGGCCGTCCAGCCCTAGCCGGTCGCCTTCGCCGAGGAAGCGCGTTCGCAGCACGTGCTTCTGGATCTTCCCGACGGACGTGCGCGGCAGCTCGCCGAGGAGGAGAACGCGCTCGGGCACTCGGAAGCTCGCCAGGCGTCCGCGGCACCAGTCGAGGAGGAGGTCGGGTGTCGCGCCTTCGGCCGCGACGACGCATGCGACGATCTTCTCGTCGCGGATCTCGTCGGGCACCCCGAAGACCGCGGCGTCGGTGACAGCGGGGTGGTCGAGCAACACCGCCTCCACCTCGCTCGCCGCGACGTTCTCGCCCGCGCGCTTGATCATGTCCTTGTCGCGGTCGACGAAGGTGTACAAGCCATCCTCATCGACGCGCACGATGTCGCCCGTGTGCAGCCATCCGTCGCGAACGGCCGCCGCCGTGGCCTCGGGGTCGTCGAGATAGCCGGCCATCAGCGAAACGCCCGGCTCGCCGGCGACGAGCAGCTGCCCGGGCTGCCCCGGGACGACCGCGGCGCCGTCGGCCCCGACCACCCGGACCTGGTAGCCGAGCGTCGGGCGCCCGATCGACGAAGGGCGCCGCGGCTGGCCCAGCGAGTTCATCAACGGCGGGCCGATCGTCTCGGTCATCCCGTACCCCTGGACCAGCGGTACGCCCGTCAGCTCGTCCCAGAGCCGCACCTCGGCGTCGGTCAGGTTCTGCGCGAACATCACCGCCCGCAGGTCGCCGGGTGCGAAGCCGACGAGCGAGCCACTGGCGAGGATCATCCGCAGCGGGGCGGCGAACAGGTTGGCGAGCGTCGCGCGGTGGCGCGTGACCTGGCCGGGCCAGCGGCTGGCGCTGAACCGCGGCATCAGCAGGAGCGTGGCGCCCGAGACCAGCGCGCCCATGCCGGTGTAGTACTGGGCGTTGGCGTGGAACAGCGGCAGCACGGTGAGGACGCGGTCGCTGGGCTGCACGCGCATGGCGGCCGCGTAGACCTCGCCGGCGAAGACGTAGTTGCCGGCGGTGACCCGCACGCCCTTGGGCCGCGCGGTCGTGCCCGAGGTGTACATCACGGCCAGGTCGCGCAGGGGGTCGGGCTCGGCTTGCGGACCGTCGTGCTCCTGCGGGGTCGCCGGCTCGTCCCAATCGAGCGGGCGCAGCGGCTCGTCGAGCAGCGCCGCCGCCGTCAGCAGGTCGACGAATCCGTGGTGATCGCCGATCGCCAGCGCGGCATGCGAGTGGCCGGCGATGAACGCGAGCTCGTTCGGCGAGGAGGCCAGGTTGGTCGGCACCATGACCGCGCCCAGCCGGGCGAGCGCGAACCAGATGAACAGGAACTCCGGCCGGTTGGGGAGGTGCACCAGCACGCGGTCGCCCTCCCCGACGCCTTGCTCGGCAAGCCGGGCCGACGCCCGCGAGGTCTCCCGCACCAGGTCGGCCCAGCTGTACGAGCGCACGCGCCCGCGCTCGTCCTCGTAGACCAGCAGCTCGCGGTCGGGGTGGCGGTGGGCGCCGGCGACGAGGATCGAGTACGGCGTCCGGCCGCCGATGATCGAGGTGACGTCGACGCGCGCGCCCTGCATCTGAGCGGGTGCCCCCATCCGCTCGAACCGTGACGGAGCGGTCCCGCCCCTGCCACGGCTCGCCAAGCCTGCTTCGCGGGGTGGCGTTCGCCCCAGTTGGACAACCCCCGCCGCGGCTGCGGAGCGGTTTGATCGTCTCGTCGAGGCAATCACGACCCCGGATGGATGTCTCGTCAGGACATGGCCAGCCGGCGGTCCCCGCCGATAGCGTTGACGCATGGGGAGAGGTACGAACGGGGCGGTCGGCGCCCATCTGGTCGGGAGCGTGCCGCTCGCCGACGCCGACGAGGTCTTCCAGACGGCAGCCGAGATCCTCGGCGATCGACTCGAGCGAATCCCAGACGGCGAGACGGGGGATCGCACCGAGTGGATCCACTTCCAACTGCCCGTCCTGGCGGCGACGCCCGGCCTGGAGATGCAGGAGCTCGAGCTCCCGCCCGAGGTCGAGCTGCCCCCCGGCGCGCCTCGGACGCTGCAGGGCTTCGCGATCGTCGAGGGCAAGGGGCCCGAGGACATCTCGTTCGGCGACCTCGGCTACGCCAGGGCGGCGACGTCGTCGTACGAGCGGTTCGCCGAGCTCAAGGCCGCCGGGAAGATCCCGGAGCACGTGCGGTTCCAGGTGAGCCTGCCGACGGCGCTCGCCGTGATGGGCTGGGTGCTTCCCCACCACCGCGCCGGACTCGACCCGCGCTACCAGGATGCGCTGCTACGCGAGGTGGGCGAGATCGCCGCCGCGATCCCGCACGATCAGCTCGCGATCCAGTTCGACCTCTGCATGGAGGTGCTGATGATCGAGGGCTGGCCGGGGATGCCGCCGTTCTTCGACGACTTGTGGGAGGGCATCCTCACCCGGGTCGCCGCCCACGCCGCCGCCGTGCCCGACGACGTGGAGCTGGGCTTCCACTTCTGCTACGGCGACTACAAAGGCGAACGCCAGGTCGACCCGCGCAACGCCGGCAATCTCGTCCGGCTCGCCCACTCGATACTCGAGCGCGTCGAGCATCCGGTTGCCTGGTTCCACATGCCGGTTCCGCGCGAGCTGCCGGCCGAGCAGTGGATCCCGCCGCTCGAGGACCTGCGGCTGCCCGAGGGAACGAGCCTCTATCTCGGTGTCGTCTACGGGCCCGACCGCGGGGATGAGGCCGCCAGGATCGTCGAGCTCGCCGCCGAGCACTGCGACGTGCCGTTCGGCGTCGCCACGGAATGCGGCATGGGCCGGCGTTCCGGCGACTCGGTGCGGCCGGTCATGGAGATCCACCGGGACATCGCCGCGCCAGCGCGATGAAGCTCGTCACCTTCACGTCGGGGAGCGAGCCGCGGCTGGGCGCCCTCGTGGACGGCGACCAGAGGGTCGTCGACCTCACGGCCAGCGGCGAGGCGCAGCTGAGGGACATGCAGACGCTCATCGAGTCGGGAGCCGACGGGCTGGCGCTGGCCCGCGCCGCGGCCGACGGTCCGAGCGTCGCACTCGAGGACGTCACGCCGCTCTCCCCGGTGCCCGTCCCGGCGCAGATCCGCGATTGCCTGTGCTTCGAGGAGCACCTGGCCAACTGCTTCGCGGTCCTGCGCCGTCGCAACGGCGCAGCCGACGACGATCCGCGCTTTCAGATCCCCGACGTGTTCTACCGGCAGCCGATCTACTACAAGGCCAACCGCTTCGCCTGCATCGGCACCGGCCACGACATCGCCTGGCCGCGCTACGGGGAGCTGCTGGACTACGAGCTCGAGCTGGCCTGCTGGATCGGTCGCCGGGGACGCGACATCGCCGAGGAGGACGCCGCCGAGCACATCTTCGGGTACTCGGTCTTCAACGACGTCACCGCGCGCGACGCGCAGATGGCGGAGATCGGTGGGAGCCTCGGCCCGGCCAAGGGCAAGGACTTCGACACCGCCAACGTCCTTGGTCCGTGCATCGTCACCAGCGACGAGCTCGATGTCTCGAACCTGGAGATGATCGCTCGCATCAACGGCGAGGAGGTCTCCCGCGGCGCGACCGCGTCGCAGACGTGGACCTTCCCGCAGGTCATCGCCCACGTCTCGCAGAGCGAGACGCTGCACCCGGGCGAGGTCCTTGGCTCGGGTACCGTCGGATGGGGTTGCGGCTTCGAGCGCGAGGCGATGCTCGCGCCGGGCGACCTGATCGAGCTCGAGATCGAGGGCATCGGAGTGCTGCGCAACCGGATCGTGAAGGAGACCGCATGAGCGCGTCGTTCGAGAAGGGCCTGGTCGACCTGGCGCCTGGCCTACAGGCCTACCTGCAGCCGTCCGGCACCTGGGGCCGCAGCAACGCGGGACTGATCTCCGACGGGGGAGAGTCGCTGCTGATCGACACGCTGTTCGACGTCGAGCTCACGGGCGAGATGCTCGAGGCCATGCGACCCACCACCGCGGACGCGCCCATCGCAACCGTGCTCCTCACGCACGGCGACGGAGATCACTGGTGGGGGACCGAGCTGCTGCCCGACGCGCGCATCTACGCGACCTCTGAGGCGATCGAGGAGATGCGCGCGACGCCGCCGGCAGTCGTGGCGGCGATGATCGCCGGCGACCTGCCCCCCGATCTGCGCGAGTTCGTCGACCGCGCGTTCGCCCCCTACCGGTTCGAGGGCATCTCGCCTCGGGTCGCGGACGAGGCGGTCGACACGCAGCGGACCTTCACCGTCGGCGGCACCGCGGCCGAGTTCATCCCGGCCGGCCCCGCGCACACCGCCGGCGACGCCATCGTCCACGTCCCCGAGCACGGCGTCGTCTACGCCGGCGACGTGCTGTTCGTGGACAACACGCCGATCACGTGGAGCGGTCCGCTGACCTCGTGGATCGCCGCCACCGACCGGCTGCTCGGGCTCGACGCCGGCACATACGTGCCCGGGCACGGGCCGGTGACCGACGCCGGCGGCGTCCGGTGGGTGCGCGAGTACCTGGAGTTCGTGCTCGAGGCCAGCCGCGAGCGGCTCGCGCGTGGCATGACGGCACAGGAGGCTGCGTTCGATATCGACCTCGGCCCCTACGCGGAGATCCAGGACGCCGATCGCATCGTCGTCAACGTCGACCGCGCGTACGCGGAGCTCGATCCGTCTCACGCACCGCGCGACCGCGTCGAGCTGCTCGCGGTCATGAACTCGTACCGCCAGCCCGCCTAGGCAGGGCCAGCATCGTCAGCAGCTCGCGCCGCGTCGCCTCCCATTGGCGGTCGACGGCCTCGGCGGGGTGCCCGAGGAGCTTCAGCAGCGCGAGCCCGCGGGCGGCGCTCAACGCGGTCGCCCAGCGGGTCGCGAGGCTCTTGGCCGTCTTCGCGTCGCCGAAGATCTCGGGCGCGAGGTCGACCAGCGAGCGCGAGATCGCCCGCTCCTGGCGGCGAACCACGATCCGCAGGTCTGGGTCCGTGCGTGCGGCCAGCGACAGCTCGACGACCACGGCGAACAGGTTGCCGCTGAACTGCTCGAACACCACGTCGAGCGCGGCGCGGACCCGTGCGCGGCCCGTCGGAACCGCCTCGATGGCGGATCCCAGCTCGGCGATCTGCCGTTCGGCGAGGTGCCGCACGGCCTCTGCGACGAGGGTGGTTCGGTGAGGGAAGTGGCCCTGCTGCGCGCCGCGCGATACGCCCGCGCGCCGGGCCACCGCCTGGGTCGTCAGCCCGGCGTACCCGTTCTCCACGAGCTCGTCGACCGCCGCGTCGAGCAGCCGGCGGCGCGTTTCCCGGCTGCGCTCCTGCTTGGGCGCCGGCGGTGTGACCGCGGCCACCGCTACAGCCCCAGGCTCCGGCCGATGATCTCCCGCTGGATCTCGCTGGTGCCCGCGTAGATGGTCATCGGCAGAGCCTTGCGCACCAGGTCCTGCATCTCGTACTCGCACGCATAGCCGGCCCCGCCCATGAGCTGCATGCCCTCGAGCGCCACGCGCCGCGCTGTCTCGGACGCCTTGAGCTTGGCCATCGACACCTCGCGCGGGAGCTGCGTACCGGGATCGCGCTCGACGCGCGCGGCGACGTCGTAGACCAGGAGCCGCGCGCATTCGACCTCCGTCGCGAGGTCGGCGATCCGGTGCTTGATGGCCTGGAACGCGCCCACGGGCTGGCCGAACTGCTCGCGCTGCGCGACGTAGGAGAGGGCTTCGTCGAAGGCGCGTCGCGCCACGCCGACCATCCACGCCGCACCGATCAGCCGCTCGAAGTTCAGGCCGGCCATCAGCTGGGTCCAGCCCTGGTTCTCGAGGCCCAGCAGCGCGTCCCGGGGAAGCTCGACGTCGCTGAGGTAGACGTCGTTGACCTCACGCGGCCCCATCGTGGCGATCGGGCGCACCTCGAGGCCGGGCACGCCCGCTGGGACCAGGAACATCGACAGGCCGCGGTGCTTGGGCGCGTCGCGGTCGGTGCGGCAGACCACGAGGATCTCGTCGGCATGGTGCGCGTTGGTGATCCACGTCTTCTGGCCGTTGAGCACCCAACCCGCCTCGGTCTTGACCGCGCTCGTCCGCAGCGAGCCGACGTCCGACCCTGCCCCGGGCTCGGACATCGCGATCGACTTCGCCGCCCCGCCGCAGACCTGGGGCAGCACGCGCTCGCGCTGCTCGTGCGTGCCGAACTCCTCGACAGCGGCGGCGACGATGAGCGTCACGCCCGCGCCGAACGCCGGGACCAGCCCGTACTCGATCTCCTCGAGCAGAACGCAGCCGTCGACGACGCTGCCGCCGGCGCCGCCATAGGCCTCGGAGACCGTCGCGCCGAGCCAGCCGAGCTCGCCGAGCTTCCTGAAGACCTCCGGGCTGTGACTCTCGGTGCCGCCGTCCGTCAGCCGGTCTCGCTGCTCGCGCGTGCCGCACTCGCGACGGGCGAAGTCGCGAATCGCCTCGGTCAACGCCCGCCGCTCGTCGGTCAGGACGGCGCCCGCGCTCATGGCCGGCGATAGACCGACACCACGGCGGCTCCGCCGAGCCCGATGTTGTGCTGCAAGCCGAGCTGCGCGCCCGCGACCTGACGCTTACCGGCCTCGCCGCGCAGCTGCCAGGTCAGCTCCGCGCACTGCGCCAGCCCGGTGGCGCCAAGCGGATGGCCCTTCGAGATCAGTCCGCCCGAGGGGTTGACGACCGGGCCCTCGCCCCCGTACGTGGTCGCCTCGCGCTCGACGAGCTCGTGCCCGTGGCCCTCCTCGGCGAAGCCGAGGGCCTCGTAGGTGATCAGCTCGTTGGCGCTGAAGCAGTCGTGCAGCTCGCACACGTCGACGTCGTCGGGGCCGACCTGCGCCTCCTCGTAGGCGCGGCGGGCGGCGACCCTGGACATGTCGAACCCGACGATGCGGATGCAGTCCGCCGCGTCATCGAACGAGGTCGGGAGATCGGTCGCCATGGCCTGACCGGCGATCTCGATCGCGTTCGCCCAGAGGTCGTGCTCGTCGACGAACCGCTCGGAGGCGACCACGACGGCCGCCGCTCCGTCGCTGGTCGGCGAGCACTGCAGCTTCGTGAGCGGCGGGTGGATCATGCGCGAGCCCTTGATCTCGTCGAGCGTGTACTCGGCCTGGAACTGCGCGTAGGGGTTGTTGACGGAGTGCTTGTGGTTCTTCCACCCGATCCACGCCATGTGGTCCGGTGTGGACCCGTACTTCTCCATGTGGTCGCGTCCGGCGTTGCCGAACAGCTGGGGGGCGAAGGGGGACTCCTCCTCGCCGCGCAGCGCATGCATGCGGGCGAGATGCCGATCCATCGGATTGACGCGGTCGGCGTACTTCATCGACAGCGAGCCGCGTTCCATCTTCTCGAAGCCCACGGCCAGGACGCAATCGGCGATCCCGTGCTGGACGGCCTGGCGGGCCAGGAACAAGGCGCTGGACCCGGTCGAGCAGTTGTTGTTGACGTTGACGACCGGGATCCCGGTCAGGCCGAGCTCGTAGATGGCCCGCTGGCCCGCGGTCGAGTCCCCGTAGACGTAGCCGGCGAAGGCCTGCTGGACCCGGTCGTAGCCGATGCCGGCGTCAGCCAGCGCCTTCTGACCGGCCTCCCGGGCCCAATCCGGGTAGTCGCCCTCCTTGGTGCCCGGCTTGTCGAACTTCGTCATGCCGACGCCGGCGACGAACGTGCGGTTGCTCATGTGGTCTCCCTCGCTCAGGCGCTCATGCCGAACGGCACGCCGCCGCTGACGTTCAGGACCTGTCCGGTGACGTAGTCGCTCCACGGCGAGCACAGGAACGCGATCGCGCCCGCCGCCTCGCGGGTCGTCCCGGGGCGTCCGAGCGGGACCATCGCCGCGAGCATCGAGCGCGTCTGCTCAGGGATCCCAACCTGAACCGAGCGCCCGTCGACCTCGATGCGGCTCTCGTCGGTCTTGGCCTCGGTGAGCCGCGTCTCGATGAACCCGAACGCCACGGCGTTGACGTTGATCTTGAAGGCGCCCCATTCCCTGGCGAGGGTCTTGGTCAGCCCGATCACGCCGGACTTGGCCGACGAGTAGTTCGCCTGCCCGGGGTTCCCATAGGCGGCGACCGAGGAGACGTTGACGACCTTGCGGAAGACCTCCCGCTGCTCGGCGCGCTCGCGCTTGGCGGGTTCGCGGAGGTGCGGCGCGGCCGCGCGCAGCACGCGGAACGGCACGACGGTGTGGATGTCGATCATGGCCTGGAAGTCGGCGTCGTCCATCTTGTGGATCGGCGCGTCGAGCGTGTAACCGGCGTTGTTGACGACGATGTCGAGCTGCCCGAAGGCGTCGACCGCGGTGCGGATCAGCGCATCGGCGGCGCCATGCTCGACGAGGTTCCCCGCCCAGACGGCCGTCTCACCGGGGAGCTCGGCGGCCGCCTCGTGCGCCGCGTCGCCGTCGAGATCGGCGATCACGACGCGCGCGCCTCCCTCGGAGAGCCACTGTGCCGTCGCGAGGCCGATCCCTCGAGCGGAGCCGGTCACGACTGCGACCTTTCCTTCGAACATGAGTCGCGACAATACCAAAAACCATCAGCACTGATTATTTTTGTTATGGTAGCCGCGTGATCGATCCCGCAATAGCCGGACGCGAGCTCGGAAGCTTCAGGGTCCCGATCGACAGAAGCAAGCTTGCGGAGCTTGCCCGCGCCCACCACGACGACGACCCGGTCTGGTACGACGAAGCCGCCGCGGCCGACGCCGGCTTCGACACCATCCCCGTCCCGCCGACGGTGACCGTGCTCGCAGACCACTGGCGGCCGGGCGGCGCTTTGGGTCCAGCGCTCGCGATCGGTGCGGACGTCGAGCGTCTGCTCCACGGCGAAGCGTCCTGGGAGTATCTCGAGCCCATCACGGTTGGCGACGAGCTGACCGCGACCGCACGGGTCACCGACGTCGCCGAGCGGGAAGGCAAGCGCGGCGGGACGATGACGCTCGTGACGATCCAGACGGACTTCGCCAACCAGCACGGCCAGCTCGTCGCGCGCCGACGCGACACGCTGATCGAGACAGCGGGGGCCGGATGACGGCCCCCGCCACGACCCGGCTGCCGGCTGCTCCTACGACCCTGGAGGTCGGCGATCGGATGGCCAGCGACGAAGTCGGGCCGCTGACGCGAACCGACTTCGTCCGCTACGCCGGCGCGGGCGGGGATCTCAACCCGATCCACCACGACGAGGAGTTCGCCCGCGACGCAGGACTGCCCTCGGTGTTCGGCATGGGCATGCTCCACGCGGGCATGCTGGGAACCCGCCTCGCGCGCTGGGTCGGGCCCCGGAACATCGAGGAGCTCACCGTTCGCTTCACGGGGCAGGTCTGGCCCGGCGACGTCCTGTCCTTCCACGGAGAGGTCGAGGAGATCGCCGACTCAGTGGCGACGATCGCGCTGCGCGTCACCAACCAGCGCGACGAGACGGTGCTGCGAGCGCGCGCCAACGCCCGCGTGCGTCTCTAGACGACCCCATCGCAGCGGCGATCACGCCTGGGACACGCTCGGGATGGCGCAGGCCTGGCCGAGAGTGACGGGCACGCTGACGAACCGGTTGTGATGCGGCCCCGCCGCCCACGTCGAGGCGGCCATCGAGTAGATGCCGCCCGCGCCGGCAACGAGGACGACCACGTCGTCGGGGGTGTCGAAGCACGGGATCCACGCTGGCCAGTCGCCGGTCGCGAAGCGGCTCGGCTGGAGCGCTGCGAGCTCGTCGCGTTCGTTGCCGCTGCGAGCGGTGATGGCCTCCTGGACGTCGCGTCGCGAATGACCGGCGTCGGCCAGCGCGCGAGCGTGCTGGGGGTTGAGGATCACCACCGCGGCTCCGCCGTTCGACAACGAGGTGTTGGACGCGACGGCCGAGAACACGGATGCGACGCTGCGGATGATGCGTTCGCACGACCGCGGGTCGTCGCCGTCGAGCACCGCGATGGCCGACGACGGGGCCTCGGCGCCGATGACGGTGACCACCGACTGGTCGGCGTCGAAGCCCTGCGAGACGTGCCAGGGCTCCCAGGGGCTCTCTTCCTCGGCCTCCGCCAGGCAGTAGGAGAACTTGCCCGGGTGGCCCAGCAGCGCCATGTCCGCGACGCCCGGGCGGCCGCCGCCGATGTTGATCATGGTGAGCCGCAGGGCGCGTCCAACGGCCGCGTTGCCCCGGTGGCCCGGGCCCAGGGCCCCGAAACCGGACGCGATGGCGCAGTCATGGCGAGCCGGCCCGTTGACGATGACCATCGGAGCCGTGCAGTGCGTCGTGGCCTGCATCTCGGCGAGGTCGAAGCGCGGGTCCGCGATCGCCTGCACGGCGGCCACCACCAGGCCGATGTGATCAGGCAGGCAGCCCGCCATGACGGCGGCGGTGGCGACGAGCTCCACCGTCGCGACTCCCATCCCGGGGCCCAGCACACCAAGCGAGAGGTCGCCATCGAGGCCCGTGGCCAGGACCATGCGATCGACACGCTCGCGCGTCGGCACCACCACGGGGAGGCCGTCCGTGCACCCGAGCTCGTGCAACCGCTCGAGGGCGGCCGCCTCGTCGACGGCGTCGAGCAGTTCGCCGGTGGCGGAGATCCCGGTCATGCGGGCACCGCGACGTCGACGCCGAACGCCGCGAGGATCTCCCGCGCGGCGGGCTCCGCGACCGCCTTGAGGTTCTCGGCGCCCGTGCCGGCCACGGGATGTGGCAGCACCACCATCGGGATGTCGGGCATGCCGGCGGCCGCCGCGATGAACGCAGCGTGCTGCTCGAACATCTCGGTCGCGAGGGCCACGCTCGGGTTGCCGCGCCGGGCGAGGTTGATCGCGTCGCGCACGGTTCCGCTCGTGCAGCTGCCGCAGTGCCCGATCAGCGCGATGCACACGGCCGTCTCCGCGGCGACCTCGTCGACGAGCTCCTGCGGCGCGGGCGTCGAAGGATCGCGCTTGTTCCAGAGCCTCACGCTGACGCCCGGCAGGCGCTGCGCGAGCGCCTCGCCCAGCACCTCGGCGAACGGCTCCGAGTCGAAGAAGTTGTTGACCAGGATCCCGACCGTCGGAGGCAGGCCCCGGGAGGCGTCCCAGCGCAGGTCGTAGGGCTCGGGCACCGACGCTCGCTGCGCCCGAGGGTCGACGAAGGACACGGTGGCCGGCACGTCACGCAAGTATTCGCAAGCGCAGGAAGGAGGGGCATGTACCGCCGGGACCAACCTGCGCCGGCCACGGTGCCTCGGCGAGACGGCAGGCGGGCGCGCTGCGCGGGCGATGCAACCGCATGCTCGGGCTCAGCGCGGGGCGAGTGCCTGGCTGAGCTCCCCGCGCGCGCGGATCCCGAGTTTGCCGTAGGCGTGCGTGAGGTGGCCCTCGACGGTGCGCACCGACACGCACAGCCGCTCGGCGATCGCGCGGTTCGACAGCCCGGCGCTCGCCAGCGTCGTCATCTCGCGTTCGCGCTCGGTCAGCGGGAGCGGGCGGGCCGCGGCCCGCAGCGCGGGCGTGCGCAGGCCGGGGCAACCGCTCCCCCAACGGTCGGCGCGGGACGCCGCGGCCAGCGCCGAGCCCCGGGCCCCGCAGG
>Ga0081539_10002411_pt1 | contig 26445 bp, 21 predicted proteins | sample TabmetS4T2R2_FD_71023 | JGI IMG/M metagenome (GOLD analysis project Ga0081539, IMG submission 71023) | Tabebuia heterophylla rhizosphere microbial communities from the University of Puerto Rico - S4T2R2 | ecosystem: Host-associated > Plants > Roots > Rhizosphere ...
CGGAGACATTAAGAGCCCCCGGCGGAGTGTGATGCCGGGGCTACCTGTTCCGGGCAGCCGCCATGGTCACTCAGCTAGAATCATCGATCGTACGAATCTTTAATCAGAGGAATATTGTTATTGGCGCGGGCTTTTTGATCTCTGACCGTCACGTAGTCACCTGTGCGCACGTGGTGGCGGAAGCGTTGGGCCTTCCACTCAACCATCCCAAGCAGCCGAGTGGAGAGATCGCCCTCGACTTTCCGCTGATTGCCCTTGGCCACCAAATAGATGCCAAAGCAGTCTTCTGGTTGCCGATCAGGTCAGAGTCAAGCCAGCCTGACGGTGATGAAGATCTCGCTGTCCTGGAAATCACGATCGGCTTGCCGTCCGGATGCGGTCCGGCCTCATTGACCCGAGAGAATGCGGTGGTGGGAGCGGTCTGCGAGACCATGAGCTTTCCGACAGGGCATGATAAAGGGAAGCCGGCATCAGGAATCATCTGCCGCGGCATCGGCGGCGGGTGTCAGATTCTGCGGGCCGTGGATGAGATCGGATCGTTCGTGAGGGAGGGATTCAGCGGTGCGCCGGTCTGGAGCGGTCAGGCGGTGGTCGGTATGATCGTAAGGACGAACAAGGATGAAAAGGAAGCCTACCTGATTCCAGGTTCACTACTGATCGAGAAGATCGCACCAAAAGTTCGCAGCCTGATTCGGCAACCGGCGGGAGAAAAGTTTGTTGATCCGGATCGAAAGCAGCGCATACCGTCTCAGCTATTGCCACGCTCCAAACAGATCCTGTTGCCGCTGACGGCCGGGGGCGAAGACCGTGAAGCCTTGTTGATCGATGCCTTCTATCTTTATGACCCGTTGTTGTACGGAATCGACCGCGAAGGCTCGCCAAACGTATTTACGAGCAGATTGATTGCCAGGCTGATCGATTATGGATGTCTCGCCGAGGGAGAGCACGCGCTCGCCCGATTGCTGTCGGCGGCCCGTTATCTCTATGGTCAGGACAAGCACCAGGAGATCGACGAACTGATCGATCTGGCGAACGACCTCTGCGGGCCGGCGGCCCCGGTATCAAGACACGCCCCGGTACCCGCGCCCGCCGGTCATTCCTTGCCGATCCAGACTCTCGCCACCCCCATCGGCGAGCGGCGCCCGACGGTTTTCATCAGCTACGTTCGCGGAGAGGAGGATTTCGCCAATCGATTGATCGGTGATTTGAACGCCGCCGGCCACACATGCTGGATCGACACCAGTTCGATCAAGGGCGGTGACGAGTGGGTGATGACGATCGCCGAGGGGATTATCAACTCCTATGCGCTGGTGGTGATCGTCACGCTCAAGGCGCTGCGCAGTAAGTGGGTGCAGAAAGAGATTCTCTGGGCGCTACAGAAGAGAAAGCCGGTCATTCCACTGATCCTGGAAGACGTCATGGACGAAGCGGGATTCTTGCCGCTGGTGGATTGCCAGGGAGTGAAGCTGTTTGGGAATGATTATCTCTCGGTGTTGCGCCGGCTCCTGGAATCGCTGCCTGGCCCACAGCTGCCTGATGCGCCGGATCTCGAAGTCGTCGAGGCGCAAGCCGGGGAGGGGCCGGACGACAATGTGGTTCCTGTCGTCCGGATCAGTCCGCTGCACAACGACCGGAGAAAGCGGGAGCTGGCTTACCTGGAGCGACTAAAGCTGGAGGAGTTACTCAATACCGACAAGTACACGCCGATGGCTGGAGTCTCGGAACAAAGAACGCGGCGAGAGATTTTGCCGAGAGCCGAGATGCGGCCCGTCTTTGAACTGCTGTTGATGGAGATGGACAAGGATCGGGAACCGAGGCAGGAACGGCGGCGCTTTGAGAATGCGGTTGAGGAGATTCGCCGGATACGACGGGCGGTATTGCTGGGGGAGCCCGGTGGCGGCAAGACAACGACCATTTGGAAGCTGGCGGCGGAACTGGTTGGGGAGGCGGAGCGGGACCGCGAAGCCGTGATGCCGTTGTTGATTCGGCTGGGTCGCTGGACGGAAGCCGAAGAGCGATTGGGAGCTTTCATTGAGTCACAGTTGGGAGAGCTTGGGATCGATCTCGATCAGTTGTTGAGCGAGAAGCGGGCGGCGCTGCTGCTGGATGGATTGAATGAGTTGCCGACCGGACAGCGTGAGGAGAAATACCCACAGGTGAAGGGCTTCATCGAGCAACACCCGGCGTTGCTCGCGATAGTCTCCTGCCGTGAACTGGATTACACCGTCGATCTCGGCTTCGACCGTATCAACATCACGCCACTCGATCCGGTTCGCGTTAAGGAGTTTGTCAGGCGATATCTAGGCGATGAACGTGGCGAGGCGCTGTTCTGGAGGCTGGCCGGTGGCGATGAGGTGAGGGATTTATGGGGAGTGTGGGAGAAAGCAGGGGCGAACTTTGAGCTGTTTTGGGCCGCGCCAGATATTCCACGAGAAGACCCGAATGTTTATAGACTGACCTCCGGCAGACAAGATCGCGTGTGGCTGGAGAAGGTGCGCGGTAAACATTCGATGATGGAACTGGCGAGCAACCCGTACATGCTGCTGATGCTGACCAGCGTCTATGCGCGCCGGGGCGACCTGCCGGAGAACCGGGGAGAGTTATTCCGGCTCTTCGTCAAAACGCTACTGGAACGCGAGCGAATCCCAGAGGCCGAGCAAGGGGCGTTGACTGATGGGCTGGCGAGGGTTGCATATGAGATGCAGGTTCAGCGCGACCGGGACGATAGGGGCGAGGCGTTGACGGTGCTGCCTGGAGAGAAGGTAAAAGCCATCCTTGGTGAGCGGTTGCTCTATCTGGCCGGAAGCGCGAGCGTCCTGAGCATCGGGGAGCAGGTGCGATTCACCCACCAGTTATTACAGGAGTATTTCGTGGCGCGGCACATGGAGATCGAGGTTAGCGCCGGGAGGCTGAAGGCAAAGGAAATCTGGCTGCCGGAACGATGGTGGGAGCGGACCAACTGGGAGGAGGCCGCAATCCTCTATGCCGGCCTGCACAGCGATGATTGCACGCCGGTCGTTGAGTGGGTGGCGGAAGCAAATCCGGAGGTGGCGGCGCAGTGCGTGGTTCGCAGCGGGGCAGGACTCGCCGAAGCGACTCGCGAGAGATTGCGATCGACGTGGATTGCCCGCCTGGACGAACTCGAGAGCGATCCGAAACCGGAGGCGCGAGCTGCGGTGGGGCGGGCATTGGGATTGACCGCGTTGGATAACCGCGATGGAGTGGGCGTCAAGCCGGTCACTCTGAACGGATGCAGCATCACACTGCCGGACATCGACTGGGTGGAGATTCCCGGCGGCGAGTTTCAGTATGGTGATGAAAGCGAAGGTGCCGCCACACCGGAAAGAGTCAAGTTGCCGGCGTTTCACATCAGCCGCTATCCGGTGACGTATGCACAGTTCCAGACCTTTCTCGACGATCCGGAAGGGTACCCAGATCCGCGGTGGTTCGAGGGATTGGCCGCTAGTGACGACGACCGCCGGATGAACGAACAGTGGTTCAAATTCGCCAACCATCCGCGTGAGATGGTGAACTGGTATCAGGCGACGGCCTTCTGTCGGTGGTTGTCGTGGCGGCTCGGTGGAGGGTATGACCTTGACGACGTGGAGAAATGGGCGGTGCGGTTGCCGACCGAATACGAATGGGAGAAGGCCGCGCGGGGCACGGACGGTCGGATATATCCCTACGGAGACGAGTTCGATGCGGCGAAGGGCAATACGGATGCTACCGGTTTGAATCAGACCAGCGCGGTGGGAATCTTCCCGAAGGGGGCATCGCCCTACGGAGTCATGGACCTGAGCGGGAATGTCTGGGAGTGGTGCCTGACCAATTATGACAAGCCCAAGCGGGATGTGGGCCGGGAGAAGTTGGACACGGCTGATACTCGTGTCCTGCGGGGCGGCTCGTGGCTCGTTCTTCGTGATGGCGCGCGCGCCGTCTTTCGTGACCTCAATCATCCCGCCGTCCGCCGCAACTTTGTCGGTTTTCGGGTAGTTGGTGTGGCGCGTTCCCCTTCTCAGAACACCTGAACACTGCCGCCCCGGCGCCCGGAGCAAAGCGTAGGGCGTGTGCGTAGCACAAGGGGCATTCTTCCTCTTTCTGTTTTGCGCCGAAGGCGCATGAAAATTTTTGCCTGGGGATGTTTTCATGAAACGATTGATCAAGTATCTGCTCGATGACAGCACTCACCTTGAGATTGGGGGCGATGATGCTGACTAAAGCCATTTTTGATCAGATTGTCTCCCTGCTGCTGCCTGAGATGGGCGATGCCGAGGCCCGCAAAGCGATCGTCATCAGCGCCCTCCATGGCAGTCCCGTTCTGCAAAGGATTCAATGGAGTGGGGCCGCGTATTCGTTCACCGTGCAATTGGTGCGATTGTTGGATCAATTTGGCGAGGTGGCGCCGGGCAGACCTGCCCTGGCCGCGTTGATGGAAGAGGTCAAGACACAGGTTGGGACAAATGTTCAGGCACGGATCGATGAGGTCTTGGCGGAACTCGCTGGACTCAAAGCGCCGACAGACCAGCCTGCCGCGCGTCCGGTCCTGCTTACGCCTAAGCCTGTTGTAGAGGGGAATCCCGGCGTCGTGGCAAGCCCGTCTCCCGAAGCGCAAACGCCGGCACGGGCTGCCGTGGCCGTCAACTCGAATCCGGCGAGTCAGGCTGGTCATTCCGCTTCGAGGTGGCCCCGGAAGCATCCTTTTCGCCCCGACATTCTGGTGATGAAAGGGGGCGGTGTGAAGGGAATCGCTTATGTCGGCGCTCTCACCGTGCTTGAGGAGTATGGCTATCGGTTCAACCATTTCGTCGGCACCTCGGCCGGTGCTATCTCGGCCGCCCTTCTGTCGGTTGGATATAGTTCGAAGGAGCTGGGGACGATTCTCGAAAAGACCAATTTTAAAGAGTTCAAGGACGGATGGCTGCCGCTGTCGCTGCCATTGTTGCTCATCACCAAAGGGCTCTATCGTGGAGAGGCATTCCGCGTCTGGTTGGAGAACTATTTGAGAACAAAGTTTCCCAAATACGAACGCGGTGATATCACTATCGAGTTCCGGCATCTGAAGGAGATAGATAGACCGAATCGCCTGACTGTCTTCGCCAGTTGCAGGGGCCGCACCGATTATGCTTTCGACTCGGAGGCCCCCGAGCATTTGAAAAGATCGATCTCTTTCGCCTGCCGGTGCAGCATGGCGATTCCGTATTTCTTCGTGCCGGAAAAGATCGATGGAAATTGGGTGGTGGACGGCGGGATGCGGAATAATTACCCAATCGACGCCCTGCTTAGACGCTTCCCGGCGCTGCGCGACTCATCCGATTTTATCGGCCTCTATCTCGGTCACGGGGAAGCCAAACGGAACAGCAGGTGGTTATTGTTGGATCTCTTCTCGATCTGGAGCGAGGCCGGCGACGAGGAAGCGAAGAGAGAGTTTATCGATCGCACCATCGTGATCGACCCTCGCCCCGTGAGGACGACCGACTTTTCACTCTCTCCGAACGATGTGAAATTTCTTCTGGCGGAGGGACGGGCGGCGGCGTTGCACTGGCTCCATTACTGGTCTGACCGGGAGGGGCAGCTCTCAAACGAGGTCGATGAAGCAAGGAGGCAGGCCGAAGAGCTTCGAACCCTGGTCATCGATGAGCGGTGGAGAAAATTGCGGGGGAATCTCGTTCTCGCCGGCCTCGCTGTTCTTGTTCCATTGTTCATAGGGGGGATTTGGTATCTGCTTCAGCCATGACCAAGACTCTTTTTGACCGGATTATCGAAATTTTATTGTCCGAGATGGACGACGCCGGAGCCCGCAAGGCGGTCGTGACCAGCGCTTTTCACGGCAGCCCGGTCCTTCGTCGGATTGAATGGGATGGGGCCGCGTTTTCTTTCACCTCGCGGTTGGTGCTTTTGTTGGATCAGTTCGGCGAGGTGTCTCCGGGCAGGCGGGCTCTGGTCTCATTGCTGGAAGAGGTCAGGAAGCAGGTCGGCGTGAATGTTCAGGAACAGATCGACCTCTTGCTCCATGATCTGAACACCCCGGAATCGGCGGACAGCGCGGAGAAGACTGGTATTGTGGAGGGCGATGATAGATCCGCCAGGCTGGCCCAGTTTCGGTTGGACCGGATCGCGGAGTGGTCGCGGCCGCAGTTCTCTCTGGACAAACGGTTCATCAACCTGACATTGCTATTGGATCAAGGAAAAAACGACCCACAGCGATGGCGGAAGGATGACTACGAATTCAACGATCTGCGCGATGTGCTGGAGAAGACCGCGAACTATCCGGCGCTGGTCCTGCTGGGCGCGCCCGGCAGCGGCAAATCGACGCTTCTGAGGCGGCTGCAACTCGATCACAGCGTGGATCGGCTGCGCGATGCCGGGGAGAATGGGGATCAGATCAGCTTCTTTATCCAGTTGAATCGTTACCGCGCGCATTCAGATAGTGATTTGCCCGAGCCTCGCGAATGGCTCGGCGCGTGTTGGGCGACACTCTACCCGGAGTTGCCACCGCTGGATGAGTTTCTGCGGCGGGGCCACGCGCTGCTGCTGCTGGATGCGCTTAACGAGATGCCCCACCAGAGCGCGGATGATTATCGTGACCTGATCGGCCTTTGGCGGACGTTCGCGCAGGAGGTTGCGGGGCAGGGAAACCGTCTGATCTTTTCGTGCCGGACCCTCGATTACAGCGCCTCGTTGAGCAGCCCTCCCGACCAGACAGTACCGCATGTGGAAGTGCAGCCGATGAAGGCCGGACAGGTCCAGGACTTTCTGAAAGTTTACGTTCCCAAGCACGGGGCCCGAGTCTGGAAAGAACTGGACGGTTCGCCGCAGTTCGGTTTGTTTCAGACCCCCTATTTCCTGATGCTGCTCTGTGAACAAGTCGAGGCGACGGGCGAAGTACCCAGGGGCCGGGCCGCATTGTTCACCGGTTTTGTGCGGGAAGCACTCAAACGCCAGATCCACGGAAAGCTATTTCAGCCGGGGGAGCTGCTGAACAAAAATGACTGTGAGAAACTGAACCTGGGAAAATGGCGAAGCCCGTTCGACCTGCCGGAGCGCGGCGCGCTGGTTCCCGGGCTGAGCGATCTGGCTTTTACGATGCAGATCAAGGGGCTGGAGACCGAGGGCGCGCAGGTGCGGATCGATTGTGACGAGGCCATCGAGAAGATAGGTCATGATCGGGCGGAAGATATAATTGAGGCGGGTATCGCGCTCAACGTGCTGGACAGGGATGTGGCGCAGTACGAGATCAGCTTCTTCCATCAACTGTTGCAGGAGTACTTCGCGGCGCGTCGATTGTCGAAGGATCCGCAGCCGGAATTGGTCAACGTCGAATGGGAAGCGGGGGAGGTGACCCCATCACTGGAAGTGACGCTGGCGGAATTGGCCGACGGCGACCCATTGCCGCCGCTGGGCCAGACGGGATGGGAAGAGACGACGCTGACCGCCTCTCCGATGGCGAAGAATCCGGAGAAGTTTATCCGTGAATTAATCCCGCACAACCTGCCGCTAGCGGCGAGATGCGTGGCATCGCCGGAGATCAAGCTGGATGACAAACTCAACCGGCTCAAAGATGAGATTCGGCAAGCCCTGGTCAAGCGAAGTCAGGACCAGTCTGCCGACCTGCGCGCCCGGATCGCAGCGGGGGAAGCCCTGGGAATAATCGGAGACCCGCGATTCAAACGCCACAATGGGCTGCACGGAGAATGCCTGCTGCCGCCGACAGTGAAGATACCGGGCGGGACCTATCCGATGGGATTGGACAATGCGCCATACGAAAGAGAACAGCCCGCCCACGCGGTTGAGCTGGAACCCTTCCAGATCGGGCAATTTCCGGTGACCAACGCCGAATACAGGCTGTTTATTGAAGCCGGCGGTTATGATGAGGAACAATGGTGGGATACGGCAGAGGCACAGGCGTGGCGGAGAGGAGAAGGCGCCGCGGAGGGAGCGAAACAGGCGTGGCGCGATGATCGGAAGAGATTGCAGGAATGGACGGAAGATTATATCCGGGGACTGGTGAAGCAGGATCGTGTCACGACGAAGCAAGCTGAAGACTGGATCACGGTTCGCAACTGGACGGATGAAGAGTTAGAACAGGAACTGAGTAAAAGGTACGATCGCGACGGCAAGCCATATCGCCAGCCCGAGTTCTGGGACGACACTAGCTTTAACAATCCTTCGCAGCCGGTAGTCGGGGTGACGTGGTACGAGGCACGGGCCTATTGCAACTGGCTGACCGCGAATGTGGGCGGAGGTCTGATCTATCGCCTGCCCACGGAGGCCGAGTTTGAAGCGGCGGCGAGGGGGGCCAAAGCTCGAATGTTTCCTTATGAGGGTGAGTTCGATAAGGAGAGGTGCAACACGTTCGAGAGTTACATTAGGCGGACGACGCCGGTGGGGATCTTTGCCAATGCGACGCCGGAAAGGGCCTTCGATCTTTCCGGGAATGCCTATACCTGGACGCTCTCGATCTACGATCAGGAGAGATTCAAGTATCCATACCGGAAGGAAGACGGTCGTGAGAATGTCAATGAAGCGGGAGCGCGGCGCGTCCTGCGGGGCGGCTCGTGGTACGTTCATCTTGGTCTCGCGCGCGCCGTCTTTCGTAACCACTTTCATCCCGCCGACCGCCTCAACAATATCGGTTTTCGGGTAGTTGGTGTGGCGCGTCCCCTTCTCAGAACGCCTGAACACTGTCGCCCCGGCGCCCGGAGCAAAGCGTAGGGCGTGTGCGTAGCACAAGGGGCATTCTTCCTCTTTCTGTTTTGCGCCGAAGGCGCATGAAATTTTTAGGATGTTGGCTTTTTATAGATCAGTCCCTTGCCGAGAAGAGATTTGCGCAAGCCCCAAGTGTCGGCGTAACGGATGTGATTGATCCAGCCTCTGACCGAGGAGTCGAATTCGGCGAAGGAGATGGCCCCGGCGCAATACTCATCCCATCGGGCGTATAGGTGACGGGAGAACTTGACGACATTTCGCGCCTTGACGCGGCGATGTGTGGGGTAGACGACGAAACCGAGCCACGGAATGCCGTGTGTGCAGGGAATCACCTGCGCCTGCGGCTCATGAATAGTCAAACGGAGATGACACAGAAAATCGACGATGGCGCGCTTCCATTCGTAGAGCCGGTGTTTGCTGTTGCTGAAGAGCGCGAAATCATCGACGTACCGCAGATAAGCTGGGCATCGCAGGTCTTGCGTAACGAAGCGATCGAGGGGCGTCAGGTAGACGTTGCTCCAGAACTGGCTGGTGAGATTGCCGATGGGCAGGCCGCGCGGGCGTTCGACGGCGAAGAGATCGTCGCCGGGAAAGTAGACCATCTCGTATTCATCGGCCAGCACGCCCTCGCCGCTGCGGATGATCCGCTCGATCAGCCAGCGGGTCCGCTCTTCCTCGATCGTTTGGAAGAGTAGATCGAGCATGACGGCGTGATCGATGGATGGGAAGTGCCTGACGATATCGACGCGCAGGACGTAGCGATATCGCCGGGAGAAGAACTGCAACCGGTCGATGGCTTTGTGAGTCCCTTTGCCGATCCGATTGGCATAAGAGTCGGGGATGAACCGGCGCTCGAAGATCGGCTCGATCACGTTGCAGAGGGCGTGATGAACAACGCGGTCGGCGAAAGGCGCGGCGCTGATCTTTCGCTGCTTGGGATCATGGATCATGAAGTTGACGTAGCCGCCGGGTTGGTAGCTGAAGTCGGTCAGCTCATATTGCAATTGCAGGAGCCGGTCGGCGATCTGATGCTCGAACCGGGCGGTGGACGGTTTGCCGCGTTTGCCCCTGGCCGCCAGCCGGTAGGCCAGCAGGAGGTTCGGCCAGTCGATCACCTGTGAATAGAGAGAAGAGTCCGTCATGTCCGACGACATAATTATCCTGACGCGCGCCTTCGACCTGCTGGCGTGGCTGCTGCCCAAATCCGAAAGCTTTCTGGTTCTTTAGGAATTCGCGTGGTACGCCCTATATTTTGTGGGTAGCAAACCAAACAGGCGATACCCTTCCAAATCGAGATAAATTCGTTGAAACAAATGCGTCAAATTCGTGACCCCAAAACAGCGCCGTTTGAGGACTTTCACCTTGTTGTTGAATCCTTCCACAAATCCGCTGCTTTGCCGGCTCACAAAGTAGTTCGTGATCTCATCGAACCAGTTTTCCAGCGTCTTCAAGAAGGGGTCAAAGCAAGTCAATTGGCTGTGGCGCACGCGCTGAATCCAGCCCCGAATCGCGGCTTTGCCCGACTCTTTTGTATGATCCGTCTCAAAAATGGACGTCAGCCGCTCTCGCAGATCATAGGCCTGTTTCAATTCCGGCGCGCATTCAAACAACAATGCGAGGCGTTCTCGTTCTTCTTTGTCCAGATCTTGTGGATTACGGCGAAACAACCACATCGTCCCTTTTAATCCGTCGTATTGTTCTTTTACCAGGCTCTTTTTCAGGTCCCGCTGCACTTCGATTCGCAGTTTATCCGCGCAATCCCGATATGATTTCGCGACGTGGAATCTGTCGGCAATGATCTTCGCTTGCGGCAGAGCGTGACGAGCCGCATTCGCATAGGCTTCCCACATATCGGTGCAGACTGCTTGCACCGTGGCGCGCAGATTCTCGGGAATCGATAGCAAAAAGGTTTCGACTGTTTCCTGCTTTCGATCCGGCAGTACACCAAGCAATTTCAATTGACCGTCCGCCTGCTGGCTGGTGACGAGCGCGACAAAATCTCGATGTCCTTTTTTGAGAGCGATTTCATCAATGCCCAGAACTCCCAGATTTTTGATCTCGCTCCAGTTCACGCAGACCTGGACAAGTCGTTCGATTGCTCCAAGAACGATGTCATTGGTCGCCCCTTCTTTCCGGGCGACATCCGAGATCGTGCTGCCAATGGTTTGTAACAACAACCACTGATCGTAAGCCTTTGTATTCGGGCTGCGTTCGTCATACCAGTCCAGCTTTTGCGTCGTCGTGGGGGTTCCGTCGCAGGCCGGACAGCGAAATCTTTTCGGTCGAATTTCAATGATCACGGGGCGGCCCAGAATTGGCAGATGGCGCAAACGAAGCTGCCGATTGTAGCTGTGAAAGTCGCGTATCTCCTGCCCGCATTTATGGCAGATGGCCCATTGGCGGGTACTTTCAACGGTGATGACGATCTGATGCCGGTCGGCTTCGTATTTGAGAACGCGGACTTCGGGCAGATCTAATGGAATTTCGATATTGGGCACTTTGTCGAATCCTCCATTTGGTTTTTCGGATGGAGAAAGCGTGCCACAGATCAATCGCCGTTAAAAGACCACAAGATGTGGGGACACCCACGCGAATTCCTGAAGAGCCAGCTTTCCGAAGGCTTACCGCCAGACTGTGACGCAGAGATTGATGAACGCGGCGCTCGACCTTCAGGAATCGCTCTTTGACGGGCTGAGCCAGGGAGGGACGACGCGCCAGAAACATCTGCGGGCCGCCGACGCCAGCCTCAACAAAGTGAGGCTGTACTTGCGACTGGCGCATCGATGGGGTTGGCTCAACGATGGACAATACCGGCATGTGAGCGTGATGGTCGCGGAGATTGGGCGGTTACTGGGCGGATGGATGAAAGCGAAATCACCAGGAACGGATGACTGACGCCACCCGCCCCGGTTTTGTATATATGCCCGACGGTGTGTTTCGCCCGTGCGGACGGGACTGCTCTGCGCCTTCTCAATTTCTCCGCCGCGGCCGGCAAAGCAGTACTCGGCCGGCAATACTGGAAGCCGTTGGTCCCTGATCAAAGGGGACGGCCCGGTATCAATCTGTAATAGACCAACGCCCGTTGGAGAGAGATGGAGGAGTGGAACGCGCCACACCAACTACCCGAAAACCGATATTGTTGTTGCGGTCGGCGGGATGATTGTTGTTACGATAGACGGCGCGCGCGTTATCATGATGATCGTTCCACGAGCCGCCCCGCAGGTGCGTCACAGAGAGCCCCGCAGCTTGCGCTGCCCCACTATCATACCTCGACAGTCGTCAGAATTCGACGTGTTACTACAGGAAGAATTTCTCAGTCTTGACAGCACCCCGGCACTGGGCGTTCCCTGAGACGTTTTCACGAGGAGGGCCAGTTGTGAAGGGGGTGGGTCAGCGGTCTTTCGCTTTCTCTATGCTACTTCTGATAACATCAATTTCATATTACGTATGCAGTTTATACCAGTATGAGGCTTGGGATATGAGGGGCGCGCTGATCCGGGATGAAATCAACTCAGTCATAAGATATGTCTTCACGAACGGTAATCCCGCTTATCTCGGGTCGCTTGTGTTGGTCCGAGTCGATGAGGCTGAACTACCTGTCTATGCGGGCTTCCGTCTTTCGGCGGAACGCATCGCGCTATCCGATTTGCATGTACTCACCGACAATTGCCAGAGGCTTATTGGGGACTAACTTTGCCGCCGCTTTACACGTCGCCAAGACATACTCGACCGACTCATCAGCGGACATGGCTTACCGGTAAGAGCTGATCCGGACAAGCGGCTCATTCACTGGAAAGCGCATCGCAGTATTCCACCCAATCCAACACCTTTCAATTACTTGTTTAGCGGATGGGTCTTCCAGGTCCGCGGTCTCGAATGCAAATTGAGCGGGCGGCGCCTTGGCGACAGTAGAGGGACCGATCGAAAGGTTGGTCCCTTCGGTTTTTATGGTTGAAAGGAGGATCAGTGGCAAAAACGGGAGAGCATTTGAAGATCAAGCCGATGGGCGATGCAGTCCTGGGAGTGGAACTGGAGGGGCGGCCTGAAAAGCCTGAACCCACTCACTTCCGAGTGACGTTTCCGGGAGGTGAGATCGATGTGACCAGGATTGGGGACGGCGATTATTGGGTGCACGTCAGCGCTCATCATAAGGGTCACGGCAATTTCTATCCCGACGAGATTCCGGGCTGCTTCGTCGACGCGAGGCTGGATTGTTTGAGGAAACATGCGGCCGAGGTGAAACTGGGGGACTTTGGCCGGGAGGACCTCTATCACGTGGCGCTAAGGCTCAAGGTGAAGAGGGGAGGGAATGACTGATGAGCGGAAGCAAAACAACATCTGGAGAGCGCCGCAGGACAGTCCGGATGATAGACGCCATGCGACGGCGCATCTGGCGCCAGGCCGAAATCCGATGCGATGTTTGCGGGGCGAGGCATCGGAAGAGATCGAGGCGGGTAGTGAACGAACTGGAGTTTGTCTCGCGCCTGCTGGGCGGAGGATGGACCAATCGTAATGGTGAGATTGTGTGCGATATCTGCGTCAGGAACAGAACGCGAGTGAAGTGGCGCGAGGCATGGCGAAGGACTGATCAAATAAGAGAAGAAGTGTTGAGAGACGCAAAGGCGAACGAGGCGGCGGCAATTGGAGAGAGGCAGGAATTAGCCGATCAGCAGGAGCCCGGAGATGACGATAGCTGAGGGACCGGAGTTGGAGTAGATTTCGAAACGAGTGCCGATGAAGTCTGATCCGGTCCGAAGAACCTCCGTTCTGATCAGACTCTCCGCGAGGCGCGGATGGAGAGGGCAGGAACCTGGGGACGAGGAAGAGCACTTTGAAGGAAGAAGTCTTCGACGATGCGGCGTTGGAGACCAAGCCTACAAAATGCCGGAAGACCAGGCGTTAAATATCAGGATTGATCGGTGGGCGCTGCCGGCGGAGGGCGGCCCATCTTTTGAAAAAGGAGGGAAGGGCTTGAGATGGGGTATATGTCCTTGATTGCGCTGTGTGCGGCATGTGGCGGTTGCTTCATAAGTAATCCGGATCTTGTGCCGGTAATAGTTATGGAAGGAAATCGCTTTCCTGTTTGCCGGCCCTGTGCCGAGAGATTGAACGCGGAGCGCATCACGGCGGGACTAAAGCCGGTCCCTATTTTACCGGGCGCATACGAGCCTACGCCTGAACATTGTGATGACGATCCGTTCGATTTTTAGAAAGGAGACCAATGTCGCAGATCAGAACCGAGTTCGGATTTGAGAGGACTGAGTGCTCATGTAAAGATTGCGTAGTTTTTTGCCTTTCGATGCCCGGCAATCTTATCCCGGCTGACCTTGTATCCATCGCCTCGCATCTCGGATATAGCGATCTCGTTCAGTTCGCCGTGGAGAATCTCCTGGCCAGTCCAGGCGCGGTCTTGAGCGATGGTATAAAACTGTTCCGCATTCCTACTTTAGTTCCGCAAAGATCACTAGGCGGCGCCTGTAAATTTCTTCGTGAAAATCGGTGTACCATCCACGCCGTAAATCCGTTCGGCTGCGGTTTTTTTCATTCCGGCCAAGATAAGCATGAGGCGGACGCCAGAAGTTTGCGGGGGCTTCAGTCGATTGCGCGTGAATGGTCAACTGGAGGCCTGTATGCCCGGATCTGGGTCTATCTGCATTCACTAGGTTTGGTTGCTCCCTCTCCCATAGAGGCCAGAGAACGTATACGCCGGGAAACGTAACACCAGTAAGGAGAGCCCGAGTGGTGTTTGTACCGATGCGCCTCGCTTGTTTTGCTTTTCTGATTTGCCCACCGGACACATCCCACCAAACGAATAGAGCTGCAGGCACGCGATGAGAAAGGAGATAATCGTTATGTCCGCAAAACAGAGTTCCGCCAAAAAGCCGGCGAGCCTGCAAAGTTCAACGGCAAGCAAGAACCCGCTGATCAACCTCCAAACCATCGAACGTGAGTTGTCCGCTTCGCTTATCGAACGCGATGAAGTCATTCGCGCGGCGATCATCGCTCTCCTGGCCCGTCAGCATCTCGTCATTCTCGGCCCGCCGGGGACAGCCAAGTCCGCTTTGATCGGCGAAATCGCCCGGCGAATCAGCCCACAGACCGGCGCCGGCCTGCAAAGTTTCAGCTACCTCATGACGCGTTTCACGACTCCGGAGGAACTCTTCGGACCAGTATCCGTCAGTGGCTTGAGGAACGATGAGTACCGGCGCATCACCACCGGCAAGCTGGCGGAGGCCGAACTCGTCTTCCTTGATGAGATCTTCAAGGCGAGCAGCGCGATCCTGAACGCTCTGCTCAAAATCGTTAATGAACGAGTCTTTAACAACGGGCATCAGGAGATTCAGGTTCCGCTCATCTCACTGTTCGGCGCGAGCAATGAATTGCCGCAAGGCAACGATCTCGAAGCGCTCTGGGACCGTTTCCTCCTGCGCATCAAGGTTGGCTATACGAGTGATTCCGGTTTCTCCAGGCTCATTCGTGCGGCGGCATCGAGACGAACGACTAACGGGAAGGGAACAGCGACACATACATCTCAGCCGCGGATCCTGTCTCATTCGGAGCTGCTTTCTCTGCAACAAGACGTGGCGCAGGTCGTTATCTCGGATGCAACCTTGAGCTTGATTGAGCAACTGCGGAAAGACCTGGCGGGCAAAGGCATTATGATCAGCGATCGCCGGTGGGGGCAGATGTTGGAGGTTCTTCAGGCGCATGCATTGATTGAGGGCCGGGATCTCGTCACCGAGGACGACCTTACCTTCTTGAAACATGGCCTCTGGCAAACGCCTGACCAGCAGACCGAAATCGGCAAGGTGATTGCGCGTCTCGGCAATCCGCTCAACTCCAAAGCAATTGACTTTGGCGATCAGGCCGCGTCGGTCCATCGAGACGGAATACAGGCTCATCAATCCGCCGATACTCCTGATAAGAAGGTCGCCGCCGCTATTGAAGCCAACGGTAAGCTGAAGACGATCGTCAACAAGCTGCAGGAGTTGCGTGGGCAGGCGATTTCTCAAGGGAAGAATACTGCCCGCATCGATAAGGTTATCGAGCAGGTGACCGCAATGAGGGAGGAGTTCATCAATCTGGCTCTGTAATCAGGCATGGAGGAATCGATGAATGACCAGGATCCTACGACCGCCATTACCCCGGATGTGCCGGCGGAGATTGTGACCGGCGCCGTAACCGACGGGACGCAAGTCATTGCGCATGACGGGTACGATGTCCAAGCCTTTGACGAAGCGGTCGAAGCCTTTTCACGGCTCGACCGGACGTTGAATACGGTCCGGGACCAGCTTGCGACCGGCCCGGCTTTGCTGCGTGACCTCTACTGGAGCTTTCATAAATTCGCGCCTCGAATCGCTCCACCGGCGCCGCTCATGCCGGCATACGAAGTCAATCAGCAAATCCTGACCGAGATCATGTCGACCGTCGAATGGCGAGAGATGCGGGAGAGCGGAACCATCGGTGACCCGTTATCGAGCGTGCTGGCCACGGTCGGCGTCGGTGAAATGGCAATCGCCGCGCTCGGCGCCCAGACCATCGCCTGGGTCAATCAGCTCGAGGCCCTTTCAGTGGAGATCGAGGATCTGCTCAGTAAAGCGGAAGTGCTCGAGGAACTCGCCCAGGCCGCGGGGCCTGAGAGGGCCGATCAATTACGATCTCTGGCTGAGAATACTCGTACTGAACTTGAGGCACGGCGGCGAATCGCCGAAGAAGCGAGACGGCGGCTCGATGCCGCTCGAGAGGCGTGCGGACAGAGCGTGAGACAGGCTACTCGTCGCGGCTTAGCTGAATCACTGGCGGAGATCGACCAAGTCAATCAAGCCGTCGATGCCTTTGGAGGCAATGGCGCGGACTACGGAACATGTTCGGCCGGGAGAGGCTCGCGCCATACTCTTTCCATTAAAGAAAAGCTTGCCATTGCGAAGAGCGTTAACAAGTCAGCCAAGCTGCAAAAGATCGCCGCGATCTCCGGGCGGTTTACGCGGATCGCTCTGCAACAGCAGAAGACAAAGGTAAAACATCCGCCCGATGAGATCACTTCGATCAAGACCGGCGGCGGGATCGAACGCCTGCTTCCGTCCGAGATGGCCTTGCTCACGGCGCCTGTGCTTGAAGACCTCTTCCTTCTTAAGTTCACCGAGCAGGCCTTGATGCAATATGACCTCGATGGTCAGGAGCCGCAAGGCCAGGGACCGATCATCATCGCCATCGACGAGTCCGGATCGATGGCCGGCGGCTGCGACGGCCTGACCGGGGAGATCTGGAGTAAAGCCGTCATGCTCGGGCTGCTTTCCATCGCCAGGCTGCAAAAGCGCGATTTCGCCGTGCTCCATTTCTCAGGGGAAAATGATTTGAAGGTGGAACTGTTTCCAAATGGGGAGTGTCCGCCCTCTCAACTCATTGCCTGCGCGAGTTTCTTTTATGGCGGCGGAACCGTCTTCGAACCATGGATGAACAAAGCGCTCGAGCTGGTCCAAGGTTCCCGCTATGAGAAGGCCGATGTCATCTGCATCAGCGACGGCCTGAGCTCCGTTCCGCCCGAGTTGATAGATCAGTGGAAGCGAACCAGATCACGGCGCGGAATGAGGGCGTATGGCATTCTCATCGGCACGGAACAGGGCGCGGCATTACTCAATGAGATGAGCGACGCGGTCTTCTGTCTTCATGACCTCCGCCAGGATCTGCCCGCGCTCGAAGTAATCTTCTCCGTTTAATCCCTGAGAGGAGTCAAATTTATGAACAATAACCGACGTCGGGGCGGGATAGCTGAAGTATCGGCTATTCAGCCCATTGATTCACTACCGGGAGATCTGCATTCGACGCTAAATGACGAGGCGCAGGATGAGTTTGCAAGAGTGCTCAAAGTTCTGAGCAGCGCCGTCAAGTCGGAAGATGTCAAGCAGCGCGAGGGTTGGCGTGACCGGCATGGAATTATCCACTTTGTCGATTATGTCGAGTGGCATCTGGTTGCCGATCTTCTCGACCGGCTTGTGCCAACCTGGTCCCATTCCGTGCGCGGCATCGTTCAGATCGGCAGTTTCGTCGCGGCGACGGCTGCCATCACGATCGGTGGGATCACGCGCGAAGGTATCGGCACCGGCCCGGCTGATAGCGAAACCGGTATTAAGAAAGCTGAGCACGACGCGCTGAAGCGGGCAGCGGTCAAGTTCGGCGTGGCGCGTGATCTCTATCGCGATGAGGACAGGGAAAGCGAATCGCCGGCGCCTTCGAACAGCCGCCACTCGCGAAACCGGCGCGTCTCGAATCCGAAAGCCGCCACATTGAATGAGCTCGTGACGCCCAAGCAACTCTTCTTGATCAGGAGATTAGCGGAGCAGACGGGGCATGATCCGGAGGCAATTTGCCGGGAGGTCTATCAGGTTGGACTGGAGGAGATCACACGCCGCGCCGCATCGGCGTTGATCGATCGCCTGCAATCGCCGCTGCCTCATACTCAACAATGATTGGAGGAACATTGGAGAAAGGATGCGGATGGCTGGCTGTGAATAAAGGAGGAATCGTTATGCACAATAAGATAACAATCAACAGTCTCAGTGGCGTCGAGGAATCGACATCCCAGCTTCCTCTCATTGGTTATACGGTGTTTTGGCGATTGGCTGGTATTCGCGTCGCGCTTCCGGACCTGGCGCAAGCGATGGGGGCGACCGGTTTCAGCCGGTACCTGCCTGATCCGCCCACGCCGCGCGTGGCGTTACGCCGGGCGCTCACGCAATGGATTAAAGAGAAAGAAGGACTCGCCCGCGTGTGCCGGGCGGAAGCGGATGAAGAGAGCGAGGACGGCGAAGACATCAGGCATCGCCGGCGGACGTTGGTCCGCGTCATCAATCGCTCAGGAAGTGAAAACCTGGTGTTTGCGCTCGTGGCCGAGGATGTCGATTTCAGCGTTCTTGGGCTTTCCTACGGGACAGCGCTGCGGATCTTGCTCCATAAAAAGACCGGCAAAATGATTTGTACAACCGACACTGAAGGACAGATCGACGCTCAACGTGAAAGCCGGCAGGTATCCAACGAACTTGAGCCTTATTGGAAGCAATATCGCGATCTGTTTGTTTCACGTGACCTCTCGGAGATGATGCGGGAGATCATCAGCGATATAAAAGCGGTCAATCTACGCCGGGGCGGCGGGGTCTACTTTGTTCCGGCCGGTGAGCGTGATTCGCTGGTCAGGTTGCGCCAATTATTGGCCGGCATTCCCGGACATCCGGAAAAGGAACCATTCATCTGTGCACTGGGGGTTCCGGACGCCGTCGAGACCAGGCGAAATCTTTCCAGGGCTGTTCATGCCGGATTGCTCGATGAGATCTGTTCCCTGCAAGCTGATCTGAAACGCCTCAGCCAGGGAGGTGAGCGCGTGAGAGAAAAGACGATCACTCAACGCTTACTGATCTATCAACAACTCAAGGCCAAGGCTGGAATGTATCAGGACCTGCTCGACATGCAGCAAGACCAGGTACGAGCGTCGATCAACGCATTGGAGATGGAAGCGCACAATCTTCTTAGCAGCGTCGAGGACTCATCGCAGACCTCGCAAGCCGCTGCCTGAAACCGGCTCAGGTTTGCATCGACTTTAAATGGCCGTGGGAGTGATAAGAAGGAGGGCGACAACATTCCGACGGCCGGCAATAGGGTAGCGGAGATTGGTAGCGCTATGAATGCCAGAAAATTGCTTACCGGCAAGCATCGCGCCCTATTGCCGGCGCTCTGCGCTTAAGAAAGATGTGATGCTTTCATCGAGCGGAGGTTCCGATGACCTTCTTTGATTACCGCAAGTGCGAACTGTTTTTGACAATGGTCTGTGAGGAATACCATCTGTCATCGCCCACGGTCAGCGAATATGCGGACGACGTATACCGGCGATTGACTTCGGGTGGCGCTATTCTTCTCGAAGAATTGACGGTTTTGCAGAGTCTGCGGGAGAACGATCAGTGGGAGTATCCGAGTCTCGCCGCCAATCGAGTCTATAAGCTGGAAAAAGCTTTGGGCCGGGATGTCACCGGACACGCAGGGTTTTAACGAGAAAGGGCGAACCTGACAGCTATGTCAATCCCGGATGCTTTTTGCGGTAATTGCATCAGTGGCTGGCTCTACGGTGACTGGCATGGTTTAAAGGAATGTCCGTGCCGTACGAGGGGCGGTATCAATCGCCAGCTTGATCGCATCCCACTCGAATACCGAGACCTGCGCATTGAAGATATCAAACCCGATCGAAAGCGCCATCCTCAGCAGCCTATGATCTGGCGAGCAGTCAAAAGCAACCCGGGTGGTTGTTATCTGATCTGCGGACCTTCCGGAGCAGGTAAGTCAGCCGTCATGTGGGCGCTCTATCGATGGGCGACATTGAGCGGTCGTCCGGCAATAGCGATGTCGCTCGCCGATTTGATCGAAGATTACAGACGAGCCGAGATTGCGCCGTATGAAGATGACTATGTGCCGGCGCTTTCGCTATCGAATCTTCAAGCCGGCGGCGCTCGCTGGTTCATTGGTATCGATGATTTTCATCTCGCTAGAGCGACGCGCTTTGCCGGTGAAACCACCTACCGGTTGATGAATATGATCTATTCCAATCAGCATCAACTTGTTATTACATCTCGGCGTGATAAAGACGATCTCGAACGGCATTGGGATAAAGCCGGTGAGGGCCGCGGCGTCGAGATCATGCGGCGCGTGCTGGAGATCAAGGAGGCAACTTATCTACCAATGTTTTAGGCAGCTCCAGTCCCGATCCCCGTTCGCGGCTGCGATATCTCAAACGCTATGCCGCCGGCGCCAGCGAGGCGTTCCTTCCAAGCGCGGCAGCGATAGTCCTACCTTTAACCGTTCGTCTTGAAACTTGCGTCCCCTGAAAAAGAGAGCGGTCGGCACGAATCCGCTTTAAGGAGGACGAACCCATGACTGAAAACCGGAATTCAGCCATCCGGCGCGATTACGCCAGCCGGACGGCTACATTTAACGCCATGATTGCACATTGGGAGAAACTGGCGCGCAATGCCTTTGAAGCCTATCGCCCTGAGGATGGCACAACTTTCGAACAGAATTGGCCGCTCTTCCTCAATCTTCTCTTGCTTGACCAGACAATCCGCTGGTCAAAAGCCCTTCGTCCACTCTCGGAGGATTGCGAGAACTGACGCTGAATTGGCCGGCAATCGAGGCGAGCCATTGTCGTTAGATGCCGGGGAGTGTCAAAAAGCAAGGGGTCATTGGAGGCCTTCGGCTGAAAAATTGATTCGGAACAGTATCAGGGCGCGGATGACTATTATGACGAGCCGCCAGGCAATATCTGCCTTAGATCGAAGACTCCCTCTCCCTCACAACATTCCGGATCAAGAGGTGATTCTGTATGAAGAACGTCGAGCTTACTGTTTCTGCCGCAGTTTCCGCCGCAGAATTTGATTTTCTTCTTCGGGCTGTTGGTTTTGGGCCTGGCTCTCGCCTTATCTCCCGGCTAATTTCCTCTGCCGGTCGCGTTCAAGCATCTCTTCAAGGAGCTCTTCAGGCGGCATATGAAAAGTTGTCCGCCTCATTTTTTCGACCGCTTCCGGGAGATTGTCGAGAAAACCCTTTCTCGCAGCTTCCTCAAGAATCCGGAATGTCCGCAAGAATGGAAGATTGAGCCGGAGGGCTTCTTTCATGGCATTCTCATCATCGAGCAAGAGAGCATCAGGTTTGAGTTCGATCGCAAGGGCGATTGCCTCGCGCTCGCCGGCCTGAATTTTTCTGCTCGGAATAAAAAGGGTAATGTCGGCTTTTCGCACTTGAAGCCAGTGTGGAGGCGATTGAATCCAATCTTTCACCATTTGGGGTGTCGATTCGCTCTGAAGCTCTCCACAAACTGTTTCCGGAATGATGACCAGGCCGAAAAGGTTTTCGAGAATATGAACCTCTTCAATCTCGATGAGGTATCGCAGAGGGGTAGTATCGGAGATGACTATCATTCACCAAAAAGGGCGGCGACTGTCTCCCTTTCCCTTTCTAGGAGTTCGGGCGTGATTTTACTCCTCACGTCGTACCGCTTGAAAAATGCAAATAATTCTTCTCGGTCTTGAAAGCCGAGCGTCTCTTGAACCTCGCGCGAAGTAATGAGGTCGGCCTCGTATGCTTGAATCGTAGCGAGTTCTAATAGTCGGCGCGAAAGGTCGCCTCCGTTCTGCGCGGCATTTAGAATGCTCGCTGCCACATCATCGGGAATAGTAATAGTCACTTCCATAGAACCACCTCTCTCAGAGAATACTTCGGAATTCCCTAGTAAGCCAGGGCTGAATGGCAGGGAGGGAAGCCGACTCTTTCCGAACCTATCGACATCGTGAGATGTATTCAAGGTTGCTTTTGCAGCTGGAAGAGCCGCATTGTTCGATTGCATGGCCTGATCAGTTCTTTCTCAGCATCAGAAGGAGATGGACTTGACCGGGTAGTGGAACAACGGCGACGCTGTCCGGCTACCTGGTCAACACTCAGTAACAGGTCCCTGACACCGGTCCGTCGGCCTTTGAAAGAGAAAGCGGAGCGCACAGCCGTGGACAAAGGAGGACACAGCTGTGAGTGAAAGCAAGGATCCGATCAAGCAGCATCGTCTGGCTGAATTAATCACCGTAATTAATGAGATCGTCCGGTATTGGCGGGAGTTGGGACGCAAACGCTATGACGCCAACCCGCCTGCGGATGGCCGTAGTTTCGAGGAGCATTGGCCGCTCTTCCTCAATCTGCTCTTGCTTGACCAGGCAATCCGCTGGTCAAAAGCCCTTCGTCCACTCTCGTGGAATTGCGAGAACTGACATCAGAATTCCAGCAATCCGGGCCATTGTCCAGATACGCTACAGCGATTGAGATGACAATTAGGCAGCCATTCCGGCTATGCCAGACACTACCCCAACAAACCGCGATTGGCAGATCCACCCTCTTTCGGTAATAATGATCTTGTGTCCGTCACCGGCCCACAATCAGCCAATTGAGCCGAGGCTGATTGTGATGCTTGCCAATTTTCCGCAGCCATATAGGAGTTTGCTCATGCCTGGGAGCAATGATAGAACTGATGCTATTGTTTCATACCCAACGCCTTCAATTGAGATTTTCTATTCCTATTCCCATAAAGATGAAGAATTAAGAGATAGACTGGAAGCACATCTCAGCGTCCTGAGGCGGAATGGTGTGATCGCCGGATGGCACGACCGCCGGATCACCGTCGGCGCTGAATGGAAGATCTCCATCGATCAGCATCTGGAGTCGGCTGACATTATTCTATTGCTGGTCAGTGCTGATTTCCTTGCCTCCGATTATTGCTACGAGAAAGAGATGAAAAGAGCGATGGAAAGGCACGAGCAAGGTGATGCACGTCTCATTCCCATCATTCTTCGCAACTGTGATTGGGCCGGCTCGCCGTTCGGCAAATTGCAGGCTCTACCGAAGGACGGTAAACCGATCACTAGTTGGGGTAATATCGATGAGGCTTTCACAAACGCGGCGATTGGGATCAGGGAGGCAATTACTGAAATGACGAATCCCATCTCTCATGAGCCGGAGCTGGTACCCCAGAAGCCTGATCAAATTTCCGATCGGGTAAAGGCACCGAGTAATAGCCCAGTCAGCGCTAATCTTGGCGACATGTCATTCGGGGACAATGCCCAAAGCAGCATCACGATCACGGGCGGCGTGACAGGGGACGTTATTGGAGGCGATAAGAAACAGACGCAAGGCGAGAGATCGGTCATTATTCAAACTAATCAGGGTATAGTAAAGACCGGCGATGAGATTCATTATCATTACTACACTCACTCAGTATCGCCGGCGCAACTAGAAGAGCGGTGCGTCTTCAGTGTCCCTACTTCGCATAACGAATACTTCACCGGACGCGAAGATGTCTTGTCGACGCTGGAGACTGGATTCAGAAGTGGCAAGCAAGAGCAGGCGATCTATGGCATAGGCGGTATGGGCAAGACGCAGACAGCGGTGGAATACGCTTATCGGCATCGTGATAACTATAAAGTTATTTTGTGGGGTAAGGCTAATACTAGAGAGATGTTGACAGCCGACTTTGCTGCAATGGCCAGATTGCTCGATCTGTGGGAGAAAAATGCTGAAGACCAGTGGGAGGCCGTCGAAGCGGTCAGGAGATGGCTGGAGAATCATGATAGGTGGTTGCTGATTCTCGACAATGCTAACGATCTCAAGATGGCTCGGGAGTTCATCCCCATTCGAGGTAAAGGGCATATTCTGCTTACGACACGTGCGCGAGTGGCGGACAGGCTTCCTGAGTCCCACTATCTCGAAAAAATGCCTTCTTCTGACGGATCACTCTTCCTCTTACGGAGAATCAAAAAGCTTAGTCTAAATGCGATGCTCAACACTGCCCCGGTTGATTTATGCATGCAATCACAGAACTTGACGAAAGAGTTGGGTGGTTTACCGCTCGCACTCGACCAGGCGGCGGCCTATATTGCAGAGATGCCGTCGACCTTGGCCGAATACTTAGAGTTATACCGAGCCACAGGGGCTAAATTGCGGGCCAGGCGCGGAGAGCACTATGACGATCATCCTGAATCCGTTTCCGTAACATTCTCTCTGGCTTTCGAGCAAGTCTTAAATACCAGCCCCGCAGGTGCAGACCTTTTATGCCTCTGTGCATTTTTGGAAGCCGACGCGATCCCGGAAGAGATCTTCAGCAACGGTGCGAGTGAGATGGGCGATGCCATCGGCTCAACAGCAGAGGCACCGGATGGGTTGATTGAGGCAATCAGCGAAGCTGGGCGTTTCTCGTTGTTGCGGCGTGAACCGGAGGCGAAGACGCTCAGTGTTCATCGCTTAGTGCAAGATGTCTTGAAAGACGGGATGGATGAAGACACAAAGCGGATGTGGGCGGAACGAGCTGTCCGCGCTGTAAATAAGGCTTTTCCGTTTGTCGAATATGCCAATTGGTTGGCGTGTGACCGCTTGATTCAGCACGCCCAAGCGGTTGCTCGGTTAATCGATGAGTTTGCTTTTGAGTTCCCGGAAGCGGCTCAGCTACTCAATCAGGCGGGTTATTATCTGGATGCACGAGCAAGATATGTGGAAGCGGAGCCACTCTACAAACGAGCCCAGGCGATCATAGAGAAGGCGTTGGGGCTGGATCATCCACTGTTAGTTAGCACGCTCAATAATCTCGCCGAACTCTATCGAGCACAAGGGAAGTATGACGAGGCGGAGCCACTCTACAAACGAGCTCAGACAATCATAGAGAAGGCGCTGGGGCCGGGTCATCCGTCTCTTGTCGCCACGTTCGGAAACCTCGCTCAGCTATATTACTTGCAGGGGAGATACGAGAGGGCGGAACCACTCTACAAACGAGCTCAGGCGATTGCGGAGAAGGCATTGGGGCCGGATCATTCTGACTTGGCCACTACGGTTGGAAACCTCGCCGAACTCTACCGAGAGCAAGGAAAGTATGAAGAAGCAGAGCCACTCTATAAGCGCGCTCAGGCGATCTATGAAAAAACGATAGGGGCAGATCATCCTGAACTAGCGACCACGTTCGGAAACCTCGCCGAACTCTACCGAGCACAGGGGAAGTACGAAGAAGCGGAGCCACTTTACAAGCGCGCCCAAGCCGTCTATGAGAAGGCGTTAGGGCTGGATCATCCGCTATTGGCTATCACACTCAACAACCTCGCCGAGCTCTACCGACAGCAGGGAAAGTATGAGGAGGCAGAGCCGCTCTACAAACGAGCTCAGACGATTATAGAGAAAGCGTTGGGACCGGGCCATCCGTCATTGGCCACTATGCTTAACAACCTCGCCTTACTCTATTATTCGACGGGGAAGTATGAAGAGGCGGAGCCGCTTTACAAGCGCGCTCAAACGATTAAAGAGAAAGCGTTAGGGCCTGATCATTCCGAACTAGCCACTACGCTCAACAACCTCGCCAATCTCTATCGAGAGCAAGGAAAGTATGAAGAGGCGGAGCCGCTCTATAAACGAGCTCAGACGATCATAGAGAAAGCGCTGGGACCGGATCATCCTGACTTAGCCACTACGTTAGGAAGCCTCGCCGGTCTCTACCGAGAGCAAGGGAAATACGAAGAGACGGAAATGCTATTGAAACGCACTCAGGCGATATATGAGAAGGCGTTTGGATCGGATCATCCGTCGTTGGCTGCCACACTTATCAATCTCGCCGGATTCCATGAGGACCAGGGGAAATATGAGGAGGCGGAGTCGCTCTACAAACGAGCTCAGACGATTATAGAGAAAGCGTTGGGGCCGGATCATCCTGAATTAGCCACTACGCTCAACAATCTCGCCAACCTCTATCGAGCGCAAGGGAAGTACGGACAGGCGGAGCCGCTCTACAAACGTGATTGGGAGATCACAGAGAAGGCATTGGGGCCGGATCATCCTGAATTAGCCACTACGCTCAACAACCTCGCCAATCTCTATCGAGAGCAGAGAAAGTATGAAAAGGCGGAGCCGCTCTATAAACGGGCTCGGAGGATCACAGAGAAAGCGTTGGGGCCGGATCATCCTGATTTAGCAACCACACTCGGAGGTCTCGCTCAACTATATTATTTGCAGAGAAAATACGAGGAGGCAGAGCCGCTTTATAAACGCGCTCTAGAGATCACGGAGAAGGCGTTTGGATCGGATCATCCGTCGTTGGCTGCCACACTTATCAATCTCGCCGGATTCCATGAGGACCAGGGGAAATATGAGGAGGCGGAGTCGCTCTACAAACGAGCTCAGACGATT
>Ga0081539_10002412_pt1 | contig 26444 bp, 29 predicted proteins | sample TabmetS4T2R2_FD_71023 | JGI IMG/M metagenome (GOLD analysis project Ga0081539, IMG submission 71023) | Tabebuia heterophylla rhizosphere microbial communities from the University of Puerto Rico - S4T2R2 | ecosystem: Host-associated > Plants > Roots > Rhizosphere ...
ACTGCACCGTAGCGATGCGGAGCGTAAGCGTAGGGCCAGGAGGGCATGCCGAAAGGCGGCACCGCATGACCGACTGCACCGTAGCGATGCGGAGCGTAAGCGTAGGGCCAGGAGGGCATGCCGAAAGGCGGCACCGCATGACCGACTGCACCGTAGCGATGCGGAGCGTAAGCGTAGGGCCAGGAGGGCATGCCGTATGAACGAGATCCTGCGCTTCGAGGATTGGACGTCGCCGGTGCCGCCGGTCGAGCGCGAGGTGCTCTACGCGATGCCGGAGTCCGGCGCGGACCGGCCGCCGGTTCTCTTCGTGCCCGGTCCGGGGGATCGCGCGCTGGTCTTCGACGCGCATTGGCTGGGTCACGTCGCGTCCAGAGGCTTCCCGGCGTACGCGCTCAGTCCGCGGGACAACGGAGACCTCCGCGCGTACGCGCACGACGTCGTCCAGGTGGCCGCGGGCCTCCCGCGCCAGACCGTGCTGGTAGGGCACGGAGCCGGCGCGACCATCGTGGCGCGGGCCCTGGCTCGCTATCCGGCCCGGGCGGCGGTGCTGGTGTCGCCGATGCTGGACCGGTGGGCGACGGTGCGGACGCTGCTGCGGGCCGATCCGCTCGGCGCGTTGCGCGCGGTCCTGCGCGGCCGGCTGATCGCCCTCAGGTCGACGCCGGAGCCTGTCGGTGATCCGCCCGTGCTCGTGGTAGGCAGCCCGGACGACAAGCTGGTGCCCCGGTGGTCGCTGGACCGGACGGCCGCCCGCTATGGCGGTGCGCCGCTGCTGTTCCCGGGCATGGGCCACGATCTGATGACCGAACCGGGCTGGGCGGAGCCGATCGACGCGATCATTGACTGGCTGGAGAAGGAGTCTGCCGCCTAGCCTGCCGGGGCAGCCAGGACGTCAGCCGGCCGGACTGGTCGAGTGTTGTCAGGTAGTGCCGCGCCCAGGCCACGATGTCGTGGCTGGCGAGGTGCTTGCGCATGGCGGTCATCCGGGCGGCCAGATCGGCCGGTTGCGCGTCCATCGCCCGCAGCAGCGTCTCCTTGAGGCCGTCCAAGTCGTGCGGGTTGACCAGGAACGCGTCCTCCAGTTCGGCGGCCGCCCCGGCGAACTCGCTGAGCACCAGCGCACCCAGGCCGTCCTCGCGGGCCGCCACGAACTCCTTGGCGACCAGGTTCATCCCGTCCCGCAGCGGAGTGACCACCATGACGTCCGCGGTCCGGTAGAGCGCGGCCAGTTCGGCGCGGTCGAACGGCTGGTTCAGGTAGTGGATGGCCGGTTCGCCGACGCGGCCGTATTCGCCGTTGATCCGGCCCACCTCGCCCTCGATCCGGTCGCGCAGCCCGCGGTAGTTCTCCACCCGCTCCCGGCTCGGCACGGTCACCTGCACCATGACCGTGTCCCGCACCTTCACCCGCCCGTCGCGCAGCAGCTCGCTGTAGGCGGTCAGCCGGTGCTCGATGCCCTTGGTGTAATCCAGCCGGTCCACGCTCAGCAGCACCCGCCGGGGCTGGCCGAGGTCGGCGCGCAGTTGCCGGGCGCGGCGCACCACCTCCGGCCGGGCGGCGAGGGCCTGCATCTCGGCCACGTCGATGGAGACCGGGAAGGCGCCGGTCCGGACCATCCGGCCGTCCAGCGTGATCTGATCGTCTTCGGATTTCGCGCCGAGCAGCTTGGTGGCCAGCTGCGCCACGTTGTGCGCCGCCTGCGGCCGCTGGAAACCGACCAGATCCGCGCCGAGCATGCCGCGCAGCAGCTCGGCCCGGCGCGGGAGCTGCATGAACAGCTCGGGCGGCGGGAAGGGCACGTGCAGAAAGAAGCCGATCAGCAGGTCGGGCCGCAGGGTGCGGAGAAGCCCTGGTACCAGCTGCAGGTGGTAGTCCTGCACCCAGACCGCAGCGCGTGGCTCGGCCACTTCGGCGGCCGCCTCGGCGAACCGCCGGTTCACCGCCTGGTACGTCTCCCACCACCCGCGGTGGAACACCGGCGGCTGCACCGCGTCGTGGTAGAGCGGCCACAGCGTGGAGTTCGCGAAGCCCTCGTAGTAGCCGCGCAGATCCGCCTCGGACAGAGCGACGGGGCGGATCCGCAAGCTTCCGATGTCCGGCAGCTGCGGCGCGTCGCCCGTGCCGCCGGCCCAGCCCACCCAGGTGGCGGCCGTCTGCTGGAGGATCGCGTGCAGGGCGCCGGACAGCCCGCCCGGGCTGCGCCGCCACTCACACGCGCCATCCGGCGCGGCGTTGTCGTCCAGGGGCAGACGGTTGGCGACCACCACGAGCGAACTCTGACGCACCACGACAGGTTACGCCAGGACTACAGCACGACACAGCGACCAATATGCACAAAGCTGTCAAACGACCGCGCCATCGTCCATCTCGTCGTCGTCCTCACCTGATCGCAGGCGCCACACCAGGGTGACCGCGCCGGCCACGATCGCCGCGAAGCCGATCAGAGTTCCCAGGTCACGGTCCACCGGCAACAGGGACGGGCGCAGGAACAGGATGAAACCGCCGACGATGCTGAGGACTGCGGCCACCGCGTACTTGGAGATCCGGGGCAACGGTGGCGGGGGCGGTGGGATGTACCGGTCCTCGTCGTCCTCGGCCTCGTCCAAGGCGTCGAGGCCGTCCAGGAAGGTCGGCTCGGGCGGCTGCGGGTCGGTACGCCGCCGATCGAGCGTGATGCCGGAGATGTCGGCGGCGGACGGCATCGGCGGCGGCTGCCGAGGCCGCTCGACGCTCTCCGATTCCGGCCACAGCGGGACGTCCACCGGGGTGTGGAAGCCCGCCACGATCTTCGCCCACTCGGCGTCGACGTCACTCTGCGCGGCCTCCGGCTTCGCCGGCGGCGTGGGCGGGAGTCCGCCGGTCAGCTTGTCCAGGTGTTCCCGGGCCACGGAGAGCTGGGTGCGGTCCACGTACAGGCGATCGGTCGGGCGGGCCGGAAAGGTGGTGGTACGCAGGATCGGGTTGATGTCGGCGGAGGGCTGCAGGTACGCCGCTATGCCGCCGGCGGCCAGCACGTCGAGCAGGTGTTCACCGACGCGCGGATCGACATCGCCCGCGACCGCGAAGTCGGCCGCGTCGATCCCGTTGTCCCGCCGCCCGCGACGGGCGCCACCCGTAGACACCCCACACACCCCCTCGCCGACCGTGCCAGCAATGGTGACACGACAGGTACCCGTTGCGGGAGTGCGTTGTGGCGCGCCGCTCCCCTTCGTACGCTTTCCCAAGCCCCCGGCTGACCGAGGAAGGACACCGGTGTTCTATTGGCTGCTCAAGTACGTGGTCCTGGGGCCACTGCTCAAGGTCGTCTTCCGACCTCAGGTCGAGGGTCTGCGGAACGTGCCGGACACCGGGCCGGTGATCCTGGCCTGTAATCACCTGTCATTCTCCGACTCGATCTTCACGCCGCTTATCGTCAAGCGCCGGGTGACCTTCGTGGCGAAGGCGGAATACTTCGCCGGTAAGGGGATCAAAGGCCGGCTGATGCGGCAGTTCTTCCTCAGCACCGGGACGATCCCGGTGGACCGTTCGGGCGGGAGGGCGGCCCAGGCGGCACTGGACACGCTGCTGCGGGTGCTGCGCGACGGCGGAGTCGCGGGCATCTATCCGGAGGGCACCCGCTCGCCGGACGGCCGGCTCTACCGCGGTAAGACCGGGGTGGCCAGGCTGGCCCTGGAGAGCGGCGCGCCGGTGGTGCCGGTGGCGTTGCTGAACACCGATGAGATTCAGCCGACCGGCCGGTTGATCCCCTCGATCAAGCGGGTGCGGATGCGCTTCGGCACCCCGCTGGACTTCTCCCGGTACGCCGGCGCCAAAGGTGACCGGTTCATCGAACGCGCGGTCACCGACGAGATCATGTACGAGCTGATGACCTTGACAGGTCGCGAGTACGTGGACGTCTACGCCGCAAGCCTGAAGACCGCGGTGATCGTACCGACTCGAGTCGCCGGGATGAACGCGAGGAAATCAGCCGGTGGTCATGCCGGCGCGGCGCCGTAGCGACGGCACGTCCGTGACCACGATCCGGCGGCCTTCGGTGCGCAGCCATCCGCGGCTGGCGAACGAGCCGATCGCCTGGTTCACGCTCTGCCGGGAGCCGCCGGCCATCTCGGCCAGCTGACTCTGGTTCAGCTCGATGGTGATCATCGGAGCCTGGCTCTCGCCGGCCAGCCGGACCAGGGTCTTGGCGACCCGGCCGGGCAGGTCGAGGAAGACGTGGTCGGCGTTCTGTTCGGTGAGCCGGCGGATCAGCGCGCCGAACGAGCGCATCACGGCGTCCAGGATCCTGGGGTTCGAGTGCACGAGGTCGATGAAGGCGGCACGGGACAGCGCGAGTGCCTGACAGTCCTCGATCGCCTCGGCCGACGCGGAGCGGGTGGAAGCGTCGAGAAGGGACACCTCGCCGAGCACGTCGGGCGGGCGTACCACGGTCAGCACCGCCCGCTCGCCCGTGGGTGCGGTTCGGAAGATCGCCACCGCGCCGCGCTTCAGCACGATCAACGACTCGCCGGGGTCGTGCTCGACGAAGAGAATCTGGCCCTTGCGGTAGGTGCGTGGGACGGCGGCGGCGAGCACCCGCTGCCGTACCTCCGGTTCGAGGCCGGCGAACATCTCCACGTTCGCGAGTGGATCGCCGGGATCCGGCATCCGATGGTCCACGGCTCCAACCTCCCCGGTCAGGACCGTCATCGCGCCGGTGCGCACGCCGGCCGCATGACGCGAACGATCACTCATAGCATGAAGAGCGCTGCAGACGCCATTTGATACACCGACGGGTGCGCGCCCATCGCATCCGATCATGCTCCTGAAGTTGCTATCTGTACAGACCGCGCTAGCCAAGCGTCACCGTCGCCCCCGTTGTCCGTCGGACGACCGGGACGTGCAGGGACAATCGCCGCCGTGCCGGACCACGACCTCGTTCGATCGTTGCTCCGTGACCAGTGGCACCTCACGCCGACCGCGATCACCGACCTCGACGGCGGCCTGATGTCGCGGGCGTGGGACGTCTCCACAGACGACGATCGGTACCTCGCGCGCATGGTCGACGCCGCGGTCCGGCAACCGGTCGAGGCCGGGCTCGCCGCGGCGGAGCACCTGCAAGGGTGGGGGATCGCGGTCGGCTCGCCGGTCCGGACGCTCGGCGGCGGGTTGACCGCGACCGCCGCCGATGGCGCGCTCGCCGTCCTGCGGCGTGTCCCCGGGCGGGTGCTGGCCGGCGCGGATCCGGTGGATCAGCAGTGGTGGGGCGACCGGCTCGGCGCCGTACACCGGGCTCTGCAGCAGTTTCGCCACCCCGGCCTGCGCCAGTGGAACCTGCTCGACCCGGACGCGCCGCACCTGGGTGTCCAGGCGTGGCTGCGGCCCGCGGTGGCCGACGCGGTCACCGCGGCCACCCGCCTCACCGTCACCGACCGGCTGACCTACGGGGTTCTGCACGGTGATCCGTCACCGAGCGGCTTCGTCGTCGACCCGGACACCGGCCGTGCCGGCCTGCTGGACTGTGGTGCGAGCGGCACCGGCCCGCTGATCTACGACGTCGCGGCCGCGGTGGTCTACGCCGGCGGCACCGAAGCCGCGGCCGAGTTGCTGGACGGCTACCTCGCCGCGGGCCCGGTGCACCACGACGAGATGGACGCCGCGTTGCCGGTGCTGTTGCGCTTCCGCTGGGCCGTCCAGGCGGACTGGTCCGCTCGCCACCTCGGCTCGTGCCCCGGAGCCGAGGCCGATCTGCATCGGGCCCGCGAGGCCCTGGAGTCGAGGCCGGGCCCGCCATAGGTCAGACTGAAGGGCGATGGTCTACCGCTACTTCTATGACTGCGAGTTCATCGAGGACGGCCGCTTGGTCGACCTGGTCTCGATCGGTGTCGTCGACGAGTTCGGTCGCGAGTTCTATGCGGTGTCGACCGAGTTCGACGACGCCAGGGCTGTGCCGTGGGTGCGCCGCAACGTCCTTGACAAGCTGCCCTCGCCGGCCGATCCGGCATGGCGCTCGCGCGAGCGTATCCGCGACGACCTTTTCGAGTTCCTGGTCGCGCCCGTGCGCGGCCGGGACGAGCAGATCGAGTTGTGGGCCTGGTATGCCGCGTACGACCATGTGGCGCTCGCTCAGCTGTGGGGGCCGATGCCGGCGCTGCCGCGGGAGATTCCCCGTTTCACCAAGGATCTGCGCCAGCTCTGGGATGACAAACGCCGCCCGCCGCTGCCCAGCGTGCAGGGACGGCACGACGCGCTCATCGACGCGAGGCACAACCTGGCCCGGTGGAGGGCGATGGGGGGTTGAGCGCCCGGGTGTGCGGTGGCGGATAGGGTGCGGATGAAGTCAGCGTGTACCGGCTCCGCCCAGGAGTGACGGCGACCCACAACGCAGCCTCCCGTCCGACGAGGATCGGTGGCTGCTCGACGACGAAGACGTCGGAGGCGACCATGGTGCTGCACAACGGCGAGACCGAGACGATCCCCTCGGGTGACGGGGCGACGGGCCGGCTGAAGTGGGACGACCTGCCCCGCTGGCAGCAGACCGGCATCCTGGCGACGGGGGCGGTGGAGCTCGTGCTGACCACCACGGCGGTGATCGACCTGGTCCGACGTCCGCGCGGGGAGGTCCGGGGGCCCAAGACTCTGTGGGCACTGGGGTTCGCGGTGCAGCCCTTCGGCCCGATCGCCTATCTGGCGTTCGGCCGCCGGCGCTGACATCCGGGACAGCCCCGACTGGCGGGGTGCTTTGGCCGGGTCCGGCCGCGCCGACTACAGTGCGTTTGCGGCCCGACCCCGGACCCGCCAGACCCAGGACCCGCCCGACCCCGAACCCGCCCGACCCGGACCCCGGCAGTGCAGCCGGCCGACCGAATTCCCAGGGTGACGTGAAACGAGGGTGACGGGAAACTCGCGACCCGATCAGGGAGGACGAGCAAATCATGCGTATCGGCGTGCTCACCGGCGGCGGCGACTGCCCCGGTCTCAATGCGGTGATCCGGGCGGTGGTGCGCAAGGGCGTCGCCGCGTACGGGCACGAGTTCGTCGGCTTCCGGGACGGCTGGAAGGGGCCGCTCGAGGGCCGGTCGAAGCCGCTCGGCATCGCCGAGGTGCGCGGCATCCTGCCGCGCGGCGGCACCATCCTCGGCTCGTCGCGCACCAACCCGTTCAAGCTCGACGGTGGCGTCGAGAAGATCAAGGCAAACCTGACCGATCAGGGCGTGGAAGCGCTCGTGGCGATCGGCGGCGAGGACACGCTCGGCGTCGCCACCAAGCTGACCGACCTCGGCGTCAACGTGGTCGGTGTGCCGAAGACCATCGACAACGACCTGAACGCGACCGACTTCACATTCGGCTTCGACACCGCGGTGAACATCGCGATGGAGGCGATCGACCGGCTGCACACCACCGCCGAATCGCACCACCGCACACTTGTCGTCGAGGTGATGGGCCGGCACGCCGGCTGGATCGCGCTGCACGCCGGCCTGGCCGGAGGCGCCAATGTCATCCTCCTGCCGGAGCGGCAGTTCGACGTCGACCAGGTGGCGACCTACGTGACAAAACGCTTCCAGGTCGAGTACTCGCCGATCGTGGTCGTCGCCGAGGGCGCGCAGCCGCTCGAGGGCCAGATGATGCTGCACAGCGGGGAGCTGGACGCGTTCGGCCACGTCCGCCTCGGCGGCATCGGGCAGTGGCTGGCCGAACAGCTGGAGAAGAAGACGGGCAAGGAGGCCCGGACCGTCGTCCTCGGTCACATCCAGCGCGGCGGCACGCCGAGCGCGTTCGACCGCGTGCTCGCCACCCGCTTCGGCCTGCATGCCATCGACGCGGTAAACGAGGGCGACTTCGGCAAGATGATGGCGCTTCGCGGTACGGACATCGTCCGCGTCCCGCTGATCGAGGGCACCGGCGAGCTGAAGACCGTGCCGCTGTCCCGGTACGAAGAGGCCGAGGTCTTCTTCGGTTCCTGATGTCCGCAACCGGGGGCCCCGGCGGTCCCCGGTCTCCGGGAGGTCCTGTGAAGATCGCGGTGATCGGCGCCGGGAAGATCGGCGAGTTGGTTCTGTCGGGGTTGATCCGCGCGGGCCGCCCGGTCGGCGATCTCCTCGCCACGACGCGGCGTGCCGCGCGCGGAACGGAACTAGCCGAGAAGTACGGCGTGCGAGTCGTGGACAACGCGCTCGCCGTGGAGGAAGCGGACATCCTGGCCATCGCCGTGAAGCCCCAGGATGCCGGCGTGCTGCTGGACGAGATCGGCGCGAAGGTGCCCGTCGGCAAGCTGATCGTCTCGCTCTGCGCCGGCCTGCCCACGAGCTTCTTCGCCGCCCGCCTCCCGGAGGGCACGCCGGTCGTCCGGGTCATGACGAACACGCCGGCCCTGGTCGACGAGGCGATGACCGCGATCTCCGCCGGGCCGCACGCCACCGGTGCGCATCTGGCCATCGCGGAGGAGATGTTCAAGCCGCTGGGGGCGACCCTGCGGGTGCCCGAGTCCCAGCAGGACGCCGTCACGGCGCTGTCCGGTTCCGGTCCGGCGTACTTCTACCTGCTCGTCGAGGCGATGATCGACGCGGGCATCCTGCTCGGCCTGCCCCGGCAGGTGGCACACGAGCTGATCGTGCAGACCGCGATCGGCTCTGCGGTGATGCTGCGCGACTCCGGGGAGCACCCGGTCAAGCTGCGGGAAGCGGTCACCTCGCCCGCCGGTACGACCATCTCGGCGATCCGTGAGCTGGAGAACCACGGCGTCCGGGCCGCCCTGCTGGCCGCCCTGGAAGCCGCCCGCGACCGGGCCCGGGAGATCGCCGCCCAGTCCTCCTGAGCCCCACCAGGCCCCTCGATCTTGGAGTTGTGGTGGGCCGCATAAGCCGCATCCATCCCGAAACACCCACCACAACTCCAAGATCGGCGGGGGGTCAGTACCAGATCGCGATCCGGGCTCCGTTCGCCTCCTCGGGCGGGGACGGATGCGATTGGGCGGATCCGGTGGCCATCCGGTGCGCGCTCCACGCCACGGCCGCGGCGTCCAGGATGTCGTCCGGCGGCGCCTGACCGGCCGGGCCCAGGTTGTTCGGCAGCACGATGCCGTGCCGGGCCAGCAGGTCGCGCCGGCGGGCCTGCCCGGACCAGGTCTTCTTCGCGTACGCCAGCGGCTCGCCCGCCATCTGCCGGAACGACACCTCGGGGTGCCCCTCGAACAGCAGCCCCGGATGCCGTTCCCAGATCGCGTTCGCCTCGAGCAGCTTGGGTCGCAACGCCCACGACTGCCGGCTCAGGCCGGCCCCGGTGAGCTCCCGGCACACCCGGTTGGCGGTGGCGAAATCGGACTCCTGCCAGACCGCGCGCGGCGGCACCCGGAAGATGCTGCCGCGGCGCGGCCCGAGCTGGTCGGCCGCGAGCGTGTCGGCTGCCCGCCATCGGTCCGGGAGCATGCCGAGCGGGATGTCGACGCCGATGACCGCGGCGCCCGAACTTCCGGCAACGATCTCGTACAAGCTGGATGCGAGGATTGCCCGGCCGAAGCGACCGTCGCGCAACTCGATGCCGACCCAACCGAGGGCGTACGCATCGACGCCGATCACCTGAAGGCTCATCGTGCGCAGCGGTCCGATTCGGTCGAATCCCCGGCGTGCTCGTCGAAGATGGTCATGACGGCAGACTACGCGTAGTGGTGAATCGATGGCACTCCGTCGCTCTCACTGGCCGAAACTTAAGGACGTGCTTAGTCGCCACCGGGTGGTTGTCAGCGAGGTCGTAGGCTGGCGGGCATGCGCCGAGAGTGGCATCAGCTCAGCTATCCCGGGGTCGGAAGTCAGGCTCTGCAGACCTCCCGCCCGTCCACCGACTCGGCCGAGGACTCGGCGTTGGGATTGGACATATGGCGTGAGCTGCCCCGTGTGCAGATGCCACCGTGGCCGGACCCGTCCGAGGTCGCCGAGGTCTGCAAGGTGCTCGACAACGTGCCGTCGGTGGTGGCGCCGTACGAGGTGGACCAGCTGCGGCTGAAGCTCGCCGACGTGGCCGAGGGCCGTGCGTTCCTGCTGCAGGGCGGCGACTGCGCCGAGACGTTCCTGGACAACACCGAGAGTCATCTGCTGGCCAACGCCCGGACGTTGCTGCAGATGGCGGTGGTGCTCACGTACGGTGCATCGATGCCGGTTGTCAAGGTGGCCCGGGTGGCCGGTCAGTACACCAAGCCCCGGTCGTCGGCAACCGACTCGCTCGGCCTGCCGGCCTACCGCGGTGACATGATCAACTCACTGGACGCCACCGAGAAGGCGCGGATGCCGGATCCGCAGCGGATGATCCGGGCGTACGCGAACTCGGCCGCGGCGATGAACATGCTCCGCGCGTACCTCTCCGGCGGTCTCGCCGATCTCGCCGGCCTGCACGACTGGAACAAGGACTTCGTCCGGGCGTCACCGGCGGGGGAGCGGTACGAGGCCATCGCGCGCGAGATCGACCGGGCGCTCGACTTCATCCGGGCCTGCGGCATGACCGACGACGAGGCGCTGCGAACGGTCAACCTGTACTGCTCGCACGAGGCGCTGGCCCTGGAGTACGACCGTGCGCTGACCCGGGTGTCGGACGGGCGGGCGTACGGACTGTCCGGCCACTTCCTCTGGGTGGGCGAGCGCACCCGGCAGATCGACGGGGCGCACATCGACTTCGCCAGCCGGCTCGCCAACCCGATCGGCGTGAAGCTCGGCCCGGGCACCGCCCCCGAGCAGGCGATCGAGCTGTGCGAGAAGCTCAACCCGGACAATGTGCCCGGCAAGCTCACGTTGATCAGCCGGATGGGCAACGGCAGGGTACGCGACTGCCTGCCGCTGATCGTGGAGAAGGTGACAGCGGCCGGCGCCAAGGTCGTCTGGCAGTGCGACCCGATGCACGGCAACACGCACGAGTCGTCCAACGGCTACAAGACACGCCACTTCGACCGGATCGTCGACGAGGTGCTCGGTTACTTCGAGGTGCACCGCGGCCTCGGCACCCACCCCGGTGGCATCCACATCGAACTCACCGGCGAGGACGTCACCGAGTGCCTGGGCGGCGCGCAGGGCATCGAGGACCTGGATCTGCCGGATCGGTACGAGACGGCGTGCGACCCGCGGCTCAACACGCAGCAGAGCCTGGAGCTGGCGTTCCTGGTGGCGGAGATGCTGCGTGGTTGATCTCCGGTCGGACACCGTCACCCGTCCGACGCCGGCCATGCGGCGGGCCATGGCCGAGGCCGAGGTCGGTGACGACGTCTTCGGTGATGATCCGACCGTCCAGGCGCTCGAAGCGTCGGTCGCCACGGCGTTCGGGCACGAGGCGGCGCTGTTCTGCCCGTCCGGCACGATGGCCAACCAGATAGCCCTCCAACTCCTCGTCCCGCCCGGCGGCGAGCTGCTGGCCGGTGCGGACGCGCACGTGGTCACGTACGAGATGGGTGCGGCGGCGGCGATCGGCGGCGTCTCCACCCGTACCTGGCCGTCGGTCGGCGCGGCACTAGACCCGGACCAGATCGCCGCGATGATCCGGCCGGCGGGCTTCCCGTCCGTGCCGACCAGCGCGATCGCTGTCGAGCAGACCCACAACCTCGGTGGTGGCGCGGTCGTGGATCTCGGCGTGTTGCGGGCGTTGAAGGCAGCGGCCGGGCTGCCGCTGCACTGTGACGGCGCCCGCATCTGGCACGCCCATGTGGCCGACGGTGTCCCGCTCGCCGAGTACGGCCGCCTTTTCGACACCCTGTCGGTCTGCCTCTCCAAGGGCCTCGGCGCGCCGGTCGGCTCACTGGTCATCGGCAGCGCTTCCCGGATGGCGCAGGCCCGGGTGATCCGCAAGCGGATGGGCGGCGGCATGCGTCAGGTGGGTATCCTCGCGGCGGCCGGCGCTTACGCCCTGCAGCACCACGTCACCCGGCTCGCCGACGACCACGCGCGCGCCCGTCGGCTGGCCGAGGCGCTCGCCGGCTTCGGGGTGGTGGACCTGTCCGCGGTGCGGACCAACGTGGTGCTGCTCGACCTGACCGGCACCGAGTTGGACGCACGCGCGCTGGCGGCGGCCGCGGCGGGGCGGGACGTGTTGCTGGCGCCGATGCTGCCGCACCTGGCCCGTTTGATCACCCACTTGGACGTCGACGACGCGGGTGTGGACCGCGCGATCGAGGTGCTCAGCGATCTGCTGAAGACCTGATCTCAGGTCGCGGCCGGTACCCGCAGGCTCTTCAGCAGGGCGATGTCCGCGGCGTGCCCTTCGTGCTCCTCGGTGGGGGTCTCGACGATCACCGGGATGCCGGCCGTCGCCGGATGGGCGAGCAGCTCGGCGAAGGCCGCCGTACCGATCCGGCCCCGGCCGATCGTCTCGTGCCGATCCCGGGACGAGCCGCAGTCGTCCTTCGAGTCGTTGGCGTGGATCAGCTGCAGGCGTCCCGGTCCGGCGGCGTCCAGCACCGCGTCCAGCGTCGCCGTCATGCCGCCCGGCGCCGCCAGATCATGACCGGCAGCCCAGGCGTGGCAGGTGTCGAAGCAGACGCCCAGCCACGGGTGATTCTCGACGGCCGCCAGGTACGCCTCGAGATCCTGCGCCTTCGACGCCAGGCTGCGGCCGCCGCCGGCGCTCGGCTCGACCAGAAGTTTCGGTTCTCCGGCCGCGGCCGCGCGGTCCAGCAGCGGCAACAGCGCCTCGTGCAACTGGTGCATCGCCTTGTCGTGGTGCGCCGGATCGACCGAGCTGCCGGCGTGGAAGACCACCGCCGAGGCGCCGATCGCCGCGCCGCGATCGAGCGCGTGTGCCAGCACCCCGATCGAGCGGGACAGCGTCAGATCGGTCGGCGAACCCAGGTTGACCAGCAACGACGCATGCACGTAGACGGGCAGTCCGCGCGAGCCGCACCCGTCGCGGAACAGTCTGTCCTGCGCCGGGTCGCCGGGTGGGAGCGCCCAGCCGCGCGAGTTCGACACGTACACCTGGACCGCCTCGGACCCCGCGGCGTCGGCGTACTTGAGGGCCGATCTGGCCAGGCCGCCCGCCGTCCTGGTGTGTGAACCGATCGGACTCACACGCACTGGATGGCGACTTCGGTCTGCGGCGGCACCTGGGTGTTCTCCGCCGGGCTCTGGCTCTGGACGACCCCGTTCGGATTGAAATCGACCCGTACCCGCAGGTTCGAGCCCTGCAGCTGCTGCTGCGCCTGCTGGCACGGCAGGCCGACGACCCGCGGCACGGTGATCAGCGGAGGTCCCTTGCTCACTTCCAGTTTGACCTCCGCCTCCTTCTCCACGCCGGAGCCGGGCTTCGGCGACTGGCCGATGACGGTGTCTGCCGGCTGGTCGCTGTCCTTGTACGACTCCACCGCGGCCAGTCCGAGCTGCTGCAACAGCGCCCGTGCCTCGTTGATGTTCTTGCCGCCCAGGTCCGGCACGGTGATCGGTGCGCGGCCCTTGCTGACCACGACGGTCACGGTGTCACCCGGCTTCAGCGACGTGTTCGCCTTGGGATCGGTGGACATCACCACGCCTTGCGGAACGGTGTCGCTGTACTTGCCGTCGCCCTCTTTGAGCTTGAGCTTCACCTGTTCCAGCTCGCCGCGCGCGGCGGCGAGTTCCAGGCCGGTGATGTCCGGCACCGGATACCGCTCCGGGCCCAGCGACAGCGACAGCGTGATCGTGCCGCCCCGCACGATCCGCTCGTCGACCGGCGGATCCTGGGTCAGCACCACGTCCTTGGTGACCGTCTCGCTGTACGCACCGTCCTTGAAGATGAGCCGGAAGCCGTCCGCCCGCGCCTTCTGCAGGGCCTGCGCCCGGGTCATGTTCACCAACTGCGGCGATTCGGTGTACCGGCCGAGCGCCACCCACCAGGTGCTGCCGATGACTGTGAAGATCATCAGCGCCACCGCGACCATGATCAGCAGGCGTTGCCGGTCGCCGCCCGCGAACAGCCCGGCGAACCGGCCGTCCGGTGCCACGGGCGCGGCGCTCGGCCGGCCGCGCCGAACGGCTTTGTCCTGTTCCGGCAGCCGGGCCCAGGCGGGCCGGCCACCGCTGACCGGGAACGCCGCGGTGACCGCGGGAAGGGTGGCGGTGGCGCCGGCCGATTGCCGGGCCGGGACCTGGCGCAGCAGCGCGGTCTCCACGTTCGAAGCGCCCAGGTGTTCGCGTACCGCCTGGACTTCCGCCAGCAGCGCACCGGCGTCGGTGGGCCGGGCGCCGGGGTCCCGGCGGGTGGCCCGGGCGACCAGCTCGTCCAGCACCGGGGGCAGGCCGCGTACGATGCCGGACGGGTCGGGCACGTCGTTGTCCACGTGGCGCCAGGCCACCTCGACCGGCTCGTCGCCGTCGAACGGCACCCGGCCGGTCAGCATCTCGAACAGGACGATCCCGGCCGAGTAGACGTCGGTCCGGGCGTCGGCGTGCCCTTCGCTGACCAGCTCCGGGGCCACGTACGCCACGGTCGCCATCAAGTGGCCGGAGTCGTCGGTGGTGCTCGCCTCGACCGCGCGGGCCAGGCCGAAGTCGGCGACCTTCACCACGCTGTCCACCAGGTTCGCCACGCCACCGCTGGGCGCCTCGGCGACCAGCACGTTCTCCGGCTTCACGTCGCGGTGCACCAGGCCGGCCCGGTGGGCGGCGGCGATCGCGGAGAGCATCTGCTCCAGGATGGCCAGCGCTTCGACCGGGTTCAGCCGGCGCCGCCGGGTGAGCAGGTCGCGCAGCGTGCTGCCCTGGACGTACTCCATCACCAGGTACGGCAGCCCTTCGTGCCGCCCCTGGTCGTAGACGGCGACGACATTCGGGTGGGTGAGCAGCGCGATGGTCTTCGCCTCGTCGGTGAACCGGTCCACGAAGTGGACGTTGGTGGCCTGCGACGGGTGGATGATCTTCAACGCGACGGTGCGCTCGAGCCGCTCGTCGATCGCGGTGTACACGGTCGCCATGCCACCACGGGCGACGCGACCGGTGATCCGATAGCGCCCGTCAATCGTCGTGCCGATCAACGTGTCGGCGACTGTGGTGTCCATCGGCGTGAAGTGTATGTGTCTTTCGGTGGTGAGCGGTTCAGGATGTCACAGCTGAGACCTAACGGGTAAGCCCAGTGCTCTGACCAGGGCATCCGGGGTTCGGCGCGTTACGGACGCCCGGGAAGCCGGCTTCCGTCCGGACCGCCGGATGCGCTGGGTTCCGGCGACGGGTCATCCGCCGGCGACGACTCGGATGCGCCTGCGCTCGGCGACGGGCCGGCATCCGTGCTGGGTGTCGGGCTCGGCGACGCGGGCGCGGTCGGCGTGGGCACCGGCGGCGTCAGGCAGTCGCAGTCCTGAAGGGTCGGCTCGCCGCGCGGCGTCATCGGCCGGATGGTGCGTTGCGCTCGGCGTACGGCCGCCGGGGTCGTGGTGGTCCGGGTCACCGCCGATCGCGGCGGTACGAGGGCAGCGGTCGTCTCGGCCGATGCCGCTGCCGGACCGCGTCCCATGCCGCTCGTGGACGCCGCCGCCTCCCCGTCGCCGGCCGGTGCGGCCGCGGCCAGCGGGTACCGCTCGGCGGCCGAGCGCTTCTCCTGCAGTAACGCCCCGAGGCCGTTGCCGACCGCGAAGTAACTGCCCGCCGCGCCCACCAGGGACAGTGTCACGAACGCCGCGATCGCGACCAGCCGGCGCGGTGGCCGGGCGGGCTCGTCGTATCCGGCGCAGAGATCCGCGCCGACCGTGCCGCCGAAGGTGCTCATCCCGGTGGAGGTGACGTCCGCCGCCCGGTCCGGCCTCTCCCTGTCGTCGGGTGCCGGCTCACCGGTCCGGCGGCCCATGTCGTAGCGCAGCGACCGCCACGCGCCGGCCACCTCGTCACGGGTTCTCCCCCATGCGCTCATCGAGTCGGTTCTCCGCTTCTCTTCGTTCCGGTGGAGGGTCGAGTCCGTGCGGCATCGGGCAGGGGAAGTCCCGGCGCTTTGTGGCAGGCTGGGGTGGTGACTGATTCCGTGACCGCGGGTCCCACCGAGTGGGTCACCTTGCCGGACGTTGCCGACAAATTGGACGTGTCCATCAGCAAGGTGAACCAGATGGTCCGCGACGGCGCACTGCTCGCCGTGAAACGCGACGGCATCCGGGTGGTGCCTGCTGAACTGGTGGCCAACAGCACAGTGCTCAAGCACCTCCCAGGCGTCGTGACGTTGCTCCGCGATGCCGGGTACAACGACGAAGAGGCGTTGCGGTGGCTCTACCAGCCGGACGACGCGCTGGACGGTAACGCCGCCCGCGGCCTCGGCGGCCCCCGGGCGCGCGAGGTCAAGCGGCGGGCCCAGGCGCTCGGTTTCTGAGCCCGGATGCGGCACCTCGCGTATCTGTTCGTGCTCGCGGGGTGCCTGGTCGCGGCGCTCTGGCTGGAGCCGGCGCTGAAGGTCAACGTGCTTCGCCGGTGGCGGCGCCTGCTGTTGACCCTCGTACCTGTGCTGGTGGTCTTCGTGCTCTGGGATCTGGCCGCTATCGCGGCGGGGCACTGGACGTTCGACCCCGGCCAGACCACCGGCGTGGTGTTTCCCGGCGGGCTGCCGCTGGACGAGGTGTTGTTCTTCCTGGTGGTGCCGATCTGCGCGATCCTCGGCTTCGAGGCGGTCCGCGCGGTGCAACGCAAACCGGCGGGCGACGAAACCGGCGACGAACGATGAGCTATACCGCCGCCGCGCTGCTCGGTGTCCTGCTCGTCGTCGTTGTCGACCTCTTCGTGCTGGGCACCCGGCTGGTCACCCGGGCGGTGTTCTGGTCGACGTACCCGATCATCATGGTCTTCCAGTTGATCTCCAATGGAATCCTCACCGGCCGCCGGATCGTCGTCTACGACCCGGCGGCGGTGCTCGGCGTGCGAATCGCCTACGCGCCGATCGAGGACCTGTTCTTCGGCTTCACGCTGGTGCTGCTGACCCTTTCGACGTGGGTCTGGCTGGGCCGCCGCGGCGTGCAGCGCACGCCCGCGGCGGGAGAGGGCAGCCGGTTGCTCCGGCGCCTCGGCCCGCGCGCGCCGGTCGACTGACCGGACGCCGGATCAGCCGGCGCGCGTGGTGGCCGCCTCCGCGAGATCCACCAACACCGACCGGGGCTCGGCCTCGATGTCGGCCGCGGCGAGCGCGTCCAGCGCCGTCGCGAACAGCGCGGCGATCCGCTCCTCGGTGCGCGCGAGCGCACCGCTGTCCCGGATGATCGCCCGTAGCCGCTCGACTCCCTCGAGATCCAGCCCCGGATCACCGAGCCGGGCATCCAGCTCATCGCGATCCTGCGCCGGCGCGGCGGCCAACGCGGCGGCCACCAGATAGGTGCGCTTGCCCTCGCGCAGGTCGTCACCGGCGGGCTTGCCGGTCTGCGCCGGATCCCCGAACACGCCGAGGACGTCGTCCCGCAACTGGAACGCCTCGCCCAGCGGCAGCCCGAAGTCCTCGTACGCGGCGACCAGATCCTCCGGCGCGTCGGCCAGCGCGGCGCCCAGCAGCAGCGGTCTCTCAACCGTGTACTTGGCCGACTTGTACCGGGCCACCTGACCGGCCCGCTCGATCGAGGTGTCCGCGCTCGCCTGGCTCATCACGTCGAGGTACTGACCGACCGTGAGCTCGGTGCGCATCCGGTCGAAGACCGGCCGCGCCCGGGCCATACCGGCCAGATCGACTCCCGAGGTCTGCAACATCTCGTCTGACCACACCAATGCCAGATCACCCAGCAGGATGGCCGCGCTGTCGCCGAATCCGGCCGCACCGCCGCGCCAGCCCGCCTCGGTGTGCAGCGTGGCGAACCGCCGGTGCACGGCCGGCTCGCCGCGCCGGGTGTCCGAGCGGTCCATCAGGTCGTCGTGAATCAGCGCGCTGGCCTGTACCAGCTCGAGCGAGGAGACGGCCGTCACCACGTGGTCGGAGTCCAGCCCGCCGGCGCCCCGGTAGCCCCAGTACGCGAACGCCGGCCGCAGCCGCTTCCCGCCGCCCAGGACAAATGCCTCAAGGGCGTCCGACACGTCGGCAAGCACCGGATCGATGGCCAGCAGCCGGCTCCGCTGCACGGCGAGGAATGCGGCGAGGGCCTTGTCGACGCGATCCAGCAGGCCGGCGCGCTCGAGCGGGGAGGTCTCCACCGCGCAAAACTATCCGTTCCGCGTGGGCCAGGCATGTCCGGCGCAGCCGGTACAGTCTGGGTGTGTCTCTCGGACTACCTTCTCGGCTCCCCGCCTCGCCGGCGATCGGTGAGCTGATCAAGGCGCCCGCGCCCACCTTCTCCTTCGAGTTCTTCCCGCCCAAGACGCCAGAGGGCGAGCGGCTGCTCTGGCAGGCGATCCGGGAACTCGAGTCGTTGCGGCCGTCGTTCGTGTCGATCACGTACGGCGCGGGCGGGACCACCCGTGACACCACGGTCGCGGTCACCGAGCGGGTGGCGACCGAGACGACCCTGCTGCCGATGGCCCACCTGACCGCGGTCAACCACTCGGTCGCCGACCTGCGCAACGTCATCGGCCGGCTGGCCGGCGCGGGCATCCGGAACATCCTCGCGGTGCGCGGCGACCCGCCGGGCGACCCGATGGGCGAGTGGGTACGCCATCCCGAGGGCGTGCTCTATGCGGAGGAACTGGTGCGCCTGGTCCGTGAGATGGGCGACTTCAACGTGGGCGTGGCGGCGTTCCCGTACAAGCACCCGAGGTCGCCGGACATCGAGTCGGACACCCGCAACTTCATCAACAAGTGCCGGGCCGGCGCCGACTTCGCCATCACCCAGATGTTCTTCCAGGCGGACGAGTATCTCCGCCTCCGTGACCGGGTGGCCGCCGCAGGCTGCGACACGCCGATCGTGCCGGGTGTGATGCCGGTGACGAGGATGAGCACCATCGAACGGTCCGCGCAACTCTCCGGCGCGCCGTTCCCGCCGGCGCTGCGGGCGCGATTCGAGCGGGTCGCGGACGACGAGGCGGCCGTCCGCGAGCTCGGCGTCGAGCTGTGCAGCGAGATGTGCGAGCAGCTGCTCGACGAGGGTGTGCCCGGTATCCACTTCATCACGCTCAACCGCTCGACCGCGACGCGCGAGGTCTGGCAGCTCCTGGCCCCGTCTCCGGCCGCCGCCGCCTGACTTGGCGCCGGTATCCACGCCCGGATTGAGCTGGGAGGAGTACGCGCGGGCCTGGTCGGCGCTGCACGGCGGCTTCGACCCCACCACCGCGACACCCGTGATCCGCGGCTGGCTGCGGCTGGCGTACCGCGGTGGCTCCGTCCTTGCCCGGCTCGGCTGCACGCCGACCGGGGTCACCCTCGCCGGCCTGCTGCTCTGCCTGGCCGTCCCGTTCGTCGCGATGGCCGGCCCCGCCGGGCTGATCGGTGCGGCGTTCGTCGTCTTCGCGGCCGGCCTGGCCGACTCCTTCGACGGCGCGGTGGCGGTGGTGACCGGCCGGTCCAGCGCAGCGGGCTTCGTCGTCGACTCGGTGGCCGACCGGCTCGGCGAGGCCGCCTGGCTGGCCGCGTTCTGGGTGGCCGGGGCACCGGGCTGGCTGGTCGTCGCCGGCGGGGCGGCGAGCTGGCTGCACGAGTATCTCCGGGCCCGCGCCGCGGTCGCGGGCCTGTCGACGATCGGCGCGGTGACCGTGGGGGAACGGCCGACCCGGGTATCCGTGGCGATCGTCGGCCTGCTGGTCGGCGGGGTGGCCGGGCTCGTGCACGAGAGCTGGGCCGGAGCGGTGGTGATCGTCGCGGCTGGTGTGTGGCTGGGGTTCTCGCTCGTCGGCCTGGGTCAGCTCGTCGCGGTGGTCCGCCGTACCCTCGGGACAGGATCGTCCGCTGTCGGATGATCCAGCGGCTGCCGCCGAGGAGGGGCAGCGGATCGTCGATCGGGTGCACCTGGTCAGCCGGTAGCGGGGCCGATCAGGTTCGCGACGATATGCGCGGAGAGGGTCACCATGGGCAGTCCACCGCCCGGATGCGTGGAACCGCCGACCAGGTAGAGGCCGTCGACCGGGCCGCGGTTCGGTGGTCGCACCAGGCCGCCGGCCGTGCCGTAGATCGCACCGCCCGGTGCCGCCGTCGCGTCGGCCAGGTCGGCCGGCGTGCGCACCTCGGCGAACATCAGGCGGTCGCGGACGTCCATGCCGCGAGCGGCCAGTACGTTGAGGACGTGGTCGCGGTACGCCGCGGCGAGACCCGGCCGCCGCCAGTCGACGGCCGCCCAGCCGGTGCCGTGCGGCGGCGCATTGACCAGCACGAACCAGGCTTCCGCGCCGGGCGGGTGAACGGCATCGTCGCTCGCGCGGGTGACGAAGACCGCGGGGTCGTCGGCCGGGCGGGCGCGACGGCCGCGGGACGGATCACCGAAGACCGCATCGAACTCGGCGTCGTAGTGGTTCGGGAAGAAGACCGTGTGGTGGGCCAGCGAGGGGGTGGACCCGCGGACACCGAGCAGCATCACGAAACCGGCCAGGCTGCGGTCGGCGAGCGAGGCCAGCCGAGAGGGCGTGGGGAGCAGGTCGCGGTAGACGGTCAGAGCGTCCACATCGGCCACCACGATGTCGGCGGTGTCCACGGCACCCGATCCGAGCCGTACGCCGTGAACGGCGCGCCGACCCGGGTTGCGGCCGTCATCCGCCGGTCTGCCGCTCGGCGGTTCAGTCTCGATGGTCGTGACGAGGGAGTTCAGCTCGATCTCGACGCCCAGCGCGGCGCACCGGGTCAGCAGCGCGTCGGCCAGCGTGTGCAGTCCGCCGGGTAGGTACCAGCCACCGAAATGAAGCTCGGCGTAAGGGATCGCGGCCAGCGCGGCCGGTGCCCGGCGCGGGTCGGCGCCGGTGTAGGTCGCGTACCGGTCGAGGAGCATGCGCAGCCGGGGATCGCGCAGATAGCGGAAACCCAGGGACCGCAGCGAGCGGCCGGGCGCGATCGCTGCCAGGTCCGGCAGGCGCCAGGCGAGGCCGGCCAGGGACGCGGAGGTGACCGGATGGTGCAGCACCGAGTGCCAGGACGCGGCCCATATGCGCGACGCCCGTTTCCAGAAGCGCCGCCAGTCGTCGGCCGCCGACGAGCCGAAGGCGGCGCCGATCCGGGACACGAACTCCTCTGCAGCGGACGACGAGTCGAGGACGGAGCCGTCCGCGAACACGTGCCGCACCACCGGATCGAGCGGCTGGAGTGGCAGGTCGAGGCCCAGATCCGCGAAGACCTGGGGGAGCGTGAGCAGGCTCGGGCCGGTGTCGAACCGGAAGCCGTCACGCTCGTACCGGCCGAGCTTGCCGCCGACCACCGCGGACCGCTCGTGTACCACGACGTGGTGCCCGGCCCCGGCCAGGCGGACCGCGACCGTCAGGCCGCCGACGCCCGCACCGATCACCACGACCCGGCTCATACCGGCCGGCCGCGCCAGGCCAGGCGGCCCCGCCGCCGCAGGCGGAACGACCGCGCCACCAGCCACGCGAACACCACCACCGACGCCGGATGCGCGAGCGGGTCCGGCCAGGCCCGTCCACCGGTCGCCCGGGCCGAGATCACCCGCCCCGCGACACCGAGCAGATACGCGGCCAGCGCCGGCCCGGGCGCCACGACGATGAACGCGGGCGGAATCGCGTACAGAAGAAGGAGAAGGACCACGACGGCGGCCGCACCCGAAGGCGTTCCGAACGACGCCCACAACGACTTGCTGTAACCGTCCACAAGCGACGGCCAGGAAGCGTACATCGGGCAGGTGGCCAGGCGGGAGCCGTCGGCCAGCGCGATCCGGCCACCGGAGCGCTTCACCGCCCGGGCCAGCGCGATGTCCTCGAGCACTTCGCCGCGAACCGCCGCATGACCGCCTGCGCGCTCATAACCTGCCCGCTCGATCACCAGCCACTGACCACCCGCCGCGGCCAGCGCCGGCCGCGCCGAACGCTCCATCACGCGGAGCGGCAAGAATGTCAGCCAGGACCACTGCAGCAGTGGCTGTACCAGCCGGCCCGCGCCGGTGATCCGCGGATAGGGCGACAACAGCGTGAACCCGGGCAACGCGTTGACGGCCGCCGCGATCGCGTCCGGCGCCAGCACGACGTCGGCGTCCACGAAGACCAGCACGTCGGCCTGCGGAGCGGCGTCCGCCAACTGCTGGCAGGCGTGCGGCTTGCCGAGCCAGCCGTCCGGCAGCGGCCGCCCGGTCAGCAGCCGCACCTTGTCGCCGGCGACCGCGTGCACCACCTCGCCGGTACCGTCGGTCGAGCCGTCGTCCAGCACCAGGATCTCGAGATGCCGGACGCCCCGCTGCCCGAGCAGCGCCTCGAGGCACGGCGTCACCCGGCCGGCCTCGTTGCGCACCGGCAACAGAACGGCGACCCGCTCGGCGGTGGTCGTGTTGCGGCGCGGGCGGCGTAGCAGTAACCCGTTCACGAAGGTATGGCCGGTCAGCAGCAACAGCGGAAGCAATGCCAGCCAGATCATGTGGGGACCCGGGCCGGGCGGCGGGCGGAACGGTCGGCGAGCGGCACCACGACGGCGCCCATCACCACGCCGCCCCAGGCCGCGGAAGCGGGAAGGTCGAGGAAGACGGCGTGGGCGAGCACGGAGGAAGCATAGGTCCAGAACCAGAGAACGATCATGGGCAGATCGCTTCCGGTGGACGGCTCGGCCGACGTGCCGGGCGCCACGGACATCGCGGTCATCAGGAGCAGGGCGAAGCCGAGCCAGCCGAGGTAGTTGCCGATCGGGACTCCGGGCACGCCGGGCAGGGCGGGCGTCGGATCAAGCCAGCGCCAGTAACCCTCGGCCACCATCTGCGGGTCCAGAAAGAGATCCCAGGCCGCGAGCCCGACGGCGGCTACGGCGATCCGGCCGGTGCGGGCCGTGGCTCCTTTGCTCTGAGCACCTATAGGAATCAGCCGAAGCGCCGCGAGCCACGCCGGCCAGGCCATCCACGTCCACGCCAGCGGAATGATCACCGGCACGCCGAGCACCTTCGGCCCCAGCTGACCGGAGTAGTCGTAGGCGCCGAACGGGAAGCCGGTGGCCACGCCGATCGCCTCGACCGCGAAGCCACCCGCGGTCGCGATGCCGACCAGGGCAAGGCCGGCGCGCCGGCCGCGCGTGTGAAAGGCGTGCCAAACCGAGAGCAGACATCCCAGTACGACGGTGAGCACGGTCAACGCGGCCCGTACCGCGCCGGCGGTCAGTGGATAGCAGATCTGCGTCAGCACCAGGGCACCGAGCATCGCCCACGGCAAGCGGTTCATCAGATGCCGACGATGCCCGGCGCGTCGACGGTCCGTTCGGCCAGCGGAAGCTCCCGGCCCAGAATGGCGAAAGCCCGGTCGTCGCCGGGAAACATGAATTCCCGCAACACGTCGACGAACCCGAAGCGACGGTACAGCCGCCACGCCCGGGACTTCCGCTCGTCGGCTTCCGGGGTGGAGAGCAGCACCGTCTTCCCATCGGCCATGGCGAGCAGCGCGCGCAGTTGCCGAGTACCCACGCCGTGGCCCTGCGCGGTGGGCTTGACGTGCAGCTCGACGACCTCGAAACAATCCGAGAGCCAGAGCTTGCGGGCCGGCTCGTCGAGGGCGGCTCGTACCTGGTCGTGCCACCATTGGCCGGGACCGGACGTGTAGCCGTAGCCGAACCCGGCGAGGTGCCCATCGGTGGTCAGCGTGGCGACCGCGCGGAACCCGGCCCGGCGCACGTGCGCGCCGATGTAGCCGCGGCGGGTCTGCAGCAGCTCGGTGCGGTAGCCCATTGCTTCGCCGTACACCGAAACCACGTCGTCGAGCCGCCGGAGCAGATCATCCGGCTGCCACGGGACCAGCCTCATCGCTCGCCCTGCCCTCCTTCACGCCAGCCCAACACCGCCCGCTCGCCGATGACGTCGCGCACCGCGAACCGGGCGAACAGCTCCTCGGCGTACCACCTGTCGGTCGGTGTGCGCGCGATCACCGCGCGGTGTTGCGGCTGACGGTACGCGAAGCTGGTCAGATCCGCCGTGCTCCGCCATACGCTCACCGTGCCCTGCCAGCCGATCGGCGCCTCCCCGATGCCGAACCGGGCGAGTAGCCCGGGCGCGGCGCCGACCTCCTCGATGACCGGCGGGATCGCCTTCCAGAATGTCAGAGCCTTGGCCGGCCGGAGCCGGGCCCTGGTGAGTGCCAGCACCATTCCGTCTGGTTTGTCGCGGGAGACGGGGCTGAAAGGTGCCTGCCTCGACCAGGTCCCGCGGCTGTGCAACGGTGTCAGCTCGATCCGGGCGCGGACGCCCGGCGGCTCGAACGCGACTTCTCCTTCGGAGACGATGATTGCCGCGAACCGCGTCCAGTCGGCATCGGCGGGACCGAATCCGCCGGCCGTACCCAGTAATTTGGCGAATCTGACGCCCGGCCGGGACCGCAGCCGTCGCGGGTCACGCGCCAGCCGGAAGAACGCCGCGCCGATCTCGCTCCGCGGCACCCGCCAGACGTGCAACGCGACCCGCACGGCCGGCTACGCGACGTCCGTCGGGGTGCCGGCCGTGACGCGCAGCAGCTCGGCGTAGGTGATCGGAAAGACCGCCCGGGGTACGCCGCCGGCCGCCCAGATCGTGTCGTACCGCTGCAACGCGGTGTCCACCAGCGTGCGCACCGGCTTGGGGTGGCCCAGCGGCGCCACCCCGCCGATCGCCTGCCCGGTGTGCTGCCGGACGAATTCCGGCGCCGCCCGCTTGAGCCTGGTGAGGCCGAGCCCGGCGGCCACCTTGGCGGTGTCCACCCGATGCGCGCCCGAGGTCAGCACAAGCAACGGCTCGCCGTCCGCGTCGAAGATCAATGAGTTGGCGATCTGCCCGACCTCGACGCACAGCGCTTCGGCCGCAGCGGTGGCGGTGTGCACGGCGTCGTCCAGCAGGATCACCTGCGAGGCTTGCTGCTCGGCGGTACGCGCACCGGCCGCGTCCAGCGCATCCTGTACGGCGATGACGTTGGGATGGGTCTCCATCACCCCATCCTGCTCGGTGCCCGGCGCCGGCGATGATCGGGCTCGCGTGGCCTTCGTCGTCACGGGCTCAGGCTGTCCTGGATTTTCACCGCTTTGGCGCTGCTGTCCCACAACGCGGTCGCGATGTCCCGGTCGCGGGCTTCCTCGGCCGGCTCCGTCAGCCGGTGCCCGACGTAGTAACCCCCGTTGGTCAGCTCGCCGATCGGTGCGGTGGCCAGCCAGACCAGCAGGGCACCCGCCTTCTCCGGGGTGACCAGGAACGGCGCATACCGGGAGAAGAGGCGGAACATCCTGCCGGTGCCGAAGTTCGTCCGGACCACGCCCGGGTGGAACGAGACGCTCTCGACGTCCGGCCAGCGGCGGGCCGCCTCCCTGGCGAACAGGATGTTGGCCGCCTTGCTCGAGCCGTACGCCCGCCACGAGTGGTAGCGGCCCGGGTCGCCGACGAGGTCGTATGGGTCGAGGTTGCCCCGGCGGTGCGCGTCCGACGCGGTGTTGACCACCCGCTTGCCGCGCAGCCGGTCGCGCAACAGGTTGGTGAGCAGGAACGGGGCCAGATGGTTGCTTTGGATGGTGGCCTCGAAGCCGTCCACCGTCCGGCGGTGGTCGCGAATGATGCCACCCGCGTTGTTCGCCAGCACGTCGATGGTGGGACAGGTCTCGAGCAGGTACGCGGCCAGTCGCCGGACGTCATCGAGCACCTCGAAGTCCGCCCGGAACGTCACCGGCTCACGCCCGCCGCCGGCCTGCCGTACCTCCACGACCGCGTCCGCCAGCCGCTGCGGGTCGCGGCCCACCACGACGACGTGCTCGCCCAGCCGGGCGAACTGGACGGCGGCAGCCAGCCCGACTCCGGAACTCGCCCCGGTGATCACGATCGTGCGTGGCATGCGTCTCCTTGGTCGTCGTTGCGGCGCGCCTTTGTCGTACCCAGGTTGCCTCCCGGCTATCTGCGGCGCTAGTTGTAGATCTTGGAAGGGTGGTGGCGTTTCGGGTTTCGGATCTTCGGCGCTCGTGTTCTGCGGTCCGGGCGCAGCGTCTCAGCCCGCCGGAGGACACAAGCAGGTTCTTCGAGGTAAGACCCGCGTCCCCGCCCAGGCCAGCCACCTGGCTTGGGTAGAAGCCGCCGCCTGGACCACCAACTCCGAACCCGAGGGTTGTGGTAGGAGTCCATTGCCGACATATCGCCCACCACAACTCCAAGATCGACGAGATTCGCGTTGGGATCGACGCCAGAGGTCGGCTCGGCTCACGCCGGGGTTGTTCGGCGCCCCCTCGCCGGGCAGGGGCTCGCCAGATCAACACACCGGCGGTCGGCGACTTCGGCATGGACAAGGCTTCGTGAGCGCGTGAGCAGACCGGATTTTCCTAGGAGGAAAGATGGTGTCGTCTGGTCGCACCAACTCTCCTACGAGGAAGATCCGGGCGGCCTCCGAGTCGAGCTCCGGGCGGCCGGCGAAGTCGAGCTCCGGGTGGGCGGGTGCAGTCGAGGTCCGGGCGTGCGGCGCAGTCGAGGTCCGGGCGTGCGGCGCAGTCGAGGTCCGGGCGTGCGGCGCAGTCGAGGTCCG
>Ga0081539_10002413_pt1 | contig 26437 bp, 23 predicted proteins | sample TabmetS4T2R2_FD_71023 | JGI IMG/M metagenome (GOLD analysis project Ga0081539, IMG submission 71023) | Tabebuia heterophylla rhizosphere microbial communities from the University of Puerto Rico - S4T2R2 | ecosystem: Host-associated > Plants > Roots > Rhizosphere ...
CAGTACTGGGACGTCGAAGTGGCAGTGGACGGCGAGGCGCACCTGCTCGGCATCCGCGGTGCGCTGGTGCACGACCATGGCGCTTACACGGCGCGCGGCGTGAACCTGCCGTACAACTCGGCGGAGAACGTGCCGCTTGGCTATGAACTGCCGGCGTATCGCATGAACGTCAAGGTCGCCCTGACGAACAAGGTGCCGGTGACGCCGGTGCGCGGTGCGGGACATCCGCAGGGTGTGTTCGTGATGGAGCGGCTGCTCGACCGCGTCGCGCGAGAGCTGAAGCTCGATCGCGCGGAAGTGCGCCGGCGCAATCTCGTCCCGGCCGAGAAGATGCCGTACAAGACGAAGCTCAAGGCGCGCGGCGGGCTGACGATCGAGCTCGACAGCGGCGACTATCCGAAATGCCAGCGCGAGGCGCTCGCGCGCGCCGGCTGGGACGATTTCCCGCGACGGCAGTCCGCCGCGCGCCAGGAAAAACGCTATCTCGGAATCGGCGTGGCGAACTTCGTCAAAGGCACCGGCCGCGGCCCATTCGAGTCGGTCACCGTGCGCGTCGGCCCTTCCGGCAAGGTGCACGTCTATTCCGGCGCGGCGGCGATGGGCCAGAGCACGAAGACCATGCTCGCGCAGGTGGTGGCGGAGCAGCTCGGCGCCGACATCGCGAACATCACGGTCACCACGGGCGACACCGGCACGGTAGCCATGGGCCTCGGCGGCTCGAACAGCCGCCAAGCGGTGATGGCGGGAACGTCCGCGCATGTCGCCGCGACTCGCGTGCGCGATAAGGCGCTGAAGGTCGCCTCGCACGCGCTCGAAGTGGCGGAGCGCGATCTCGAGATCGACGGACGCGAGATCCGCGTGAAGGGCAGCGACTTGAAGCTCGACATCGGCCGCGCCGCGCGCTCCATCGCCGGCACCGCGGGGTACACGCTCCCGGGCGGCATGGCGCCCGGCCTGGAAGCGACCGAGCACGTCGTGATCGACGCCATGGCTTATACGAACGGCACGGCGGTGGTGGAGCTGGAGGTCGATGTCGAGACCGGTGCCGTGCGCATTGAGAGGCTCGTATTCGTGCACGATTGCGGCCGCATCCTGCATCCGGTGATCGTCGAGGGGCAGCTGCTTGGCGGCGTCGCCCACGGCATCGGCAATGCGCTCTACGAGTGGATGCGCTACGACGAGAACGCGCAGCCGATCACTTCGACGCTTGCCGACTATCTGCTGGTGAGCGCGACCGAGATGCCGCCGGTCGAGCTCGCCCACCAGGAATCGCCATCGCCGTTGAATCCCCTCGGCGTCAAAGGCGTCGGTGAATGCGGCGTGGTGCCGATCGCCGCCGCGGTCGCCTCGGCGATCGAGGATGCGCTCTCCCCGTACAAGGTACGCATCACGCGCACGCCGATCACGCCGGCGGACATCGTCGCGCTCATCGCCGAGACGAAGCGATGAGAACGCTCCTCGCGCTCGTGCTCGCGCTCGCGGCGACGCTTGCGCCAGCGCAGTCGTATCCGAACCGGCCAATCAAGCTCATCGTGCCGTTTGCGCCCGGCGGCAGCGCCGATCTTGTCGGGCGCCTGCTCGCGCAGCAGATGAGCGAATCTCTCGGCCAGCCGGTCGTCGTGGAGAACAAGGGCGGCGCGAGCGGCATGCTCGGCAACGAGTACGTCGCGAAGTCCGCGCCCGACGGCTATACGCTGACCGTCGGGACGCTCGGCCCCTTCGCGGTCAATCAAACACTGTTCGATAAGGTCCCGTACGACAACATCCGCGACTTCGCGCCGATCACCCTGACCGGCATCTCGTCGCACATCCTGGTCGCGCATCCGTCGGTGCCGGTACAGAACGTCATCGACGTTATCGCGCTGGCAAAGGAGAAGCCGGGGCAGCTCACCTTCGCCTCCAGCGGCACCGGCAACGCGACACATCTCACCTTCGAGCTCTTCAAGGCGCGCGCCGGCATCGACATCGTCCACGTGCCCTACAAAGGCGGTGGCCCGGCGATGGCCGATTTGGTGGGCGGCCAGGTGCTCTTCTCCTTTGCGAGCATGGCGTCCGCCGTACCATTCGTGCGCGCCGGCCGGCTGCGCGCCATCGCCGTGAGTGGGGGCGAGCGTTCGGCGCTCTTTCCCGAGGTGCCGACGGTGGCGGAGTCAGGACTGCCGGGATTTGCATCCGAGGACTGGCAGGGCATCCTGGCGCCGGCGAAGACGCGGCCGGAGATCGTGCAGAAGCTGAACGCCGAGATTGGTCGCATCCTCTTACTGCCGGAAGTGAAGGCGAAGCTGGCGGCCGCCGGCTTCGATCCGAAGCCGAGCACGCCGGAAAAGTTCGCGCAGTTCATCCAAGCGGAGACGCTGAAATGGGCAAAACTCCTGAAGGGCATCGGTATCAAGGTGCAGTAGCGCCCGAGGTCGCCTATCGTGGCCTGCGGCAGTGGCTCGAGCAGGTCGAGAAGATGGGCGAGCTCCTGCGCGTGAACGGCGCGCACTGGGATACCGAGATGGGCGCCATCACGCACATGCTGACCGAGAAATCCAGCGGCACCGCGCCCGCGATCCTCTTCGACGAGGTGCTCGGATATCCGAAAGGCTATCGCACGCTCTACGGCCATTTCTCGACCGTGCGCCGCGTCGCGCTGACGCTCGGCCTGCCGCTCGAGTACGAGCGCAATGTCGACGTGGTGAAGCGCTATTACGAGCGCATGCGCGATCTCAAGACCATTGCGCCGCGGTACGTGAAGGACGGCCCGATCCTGGAGAACGTGATCGAAGGCGAGAAGTGCGATGTGCTCAAGTTCCCCGTGCCGCGTCACCACGAGGCCGACAAGGCGCGCTTCATCGGCACCGCGGACTGCGTCATCACCAAGGACCCGGACGCGGGCTGGTTCAACCTCGGCGCCTATCGCTCGCAGGTCTACGACCAGCGCACCATCGGCTGCCAGATCACCGAAGGCAAGCACGGTCGCATCCATCGCGACAAGTACTTCGCGCGCGGCGAGCCGATGAAGGTCGTGATCCTGTGCGGGCAGGATCCGCTGCTCTTCATGCTCGCCGGCATCCCGATGCCGGAGGTGAGCGAGCTCGACATCGCCGGCGGCATCCGCGGCGAGCCGATCGACGTCATCCGCGGGCCTTACACCGGCTTCCCGATTCCGGCCGATTGCGAGATCGCCATCGAGGGCGAGACGGTGCCCGGCCAGAACAAGCCGGAAGGCCCGTTCGGCGAATGGATGGGCTACTACTCGGATGACACGCAGAACCGGCCGTACGTGAACGTGAAGACGATCCTTCACCGCAACGATCCCATTCTCTGCTGCGCGCCGCAGCACAAGCCAGTTGACGAGACCGGACTGCTGAAAGGCATCGGCGGCGCCGCTGAGATCTGGCGCGCGCTCGAGGCCTGCGGCATTCCGGACGTGCTCGGCGTGTGGAACCACGTCGGCGCGCCGGCGACGCGCTTCACCGTCGTGCAGATCCGGCAGCGCTATCCCGGCCATGCGAGGAATGCGCTGCACATCGCTTCGAACTGCCTCGGGGGCGCTTACGCAGGTAAATGGACCGTCGTCGTGGACGAAGACATCGACGCCGGCGATCTCGACCAGGTGCTATGGGCGATGAGCACGCGCTTCGAGCCCTCCACCGACATCGACGTCATCCACAAAGCCTGGGCGTCGAAGCGCGACCCACTCTACCTGCCGGGCAACTTCAACAACCGGATACTGATCGACGCCTGCATTCCGTACGACAAGAAGCTCGCCGGTACCTTCCCCAAGGTGGTGGACGTCAGTCCCGAGCTGCGCGCCAAGCTGCGGCAGAAGTTCGCTCACATCTTCTCGTGACTCGCTGGCTGCCCATCGTATTGCTTTGCGTTGGCACGGCGCAGGCGGAAACGTATCCAGCGCGGCCGGTGCGCTTCATCATCCCCTTCCCGCCGGGTGGCCCGACCGACATCGTCGCCCGGCTGGCGGGTGAGCGGTTGTCGCGCGCGTGGAATGTCCAGGTGGTGGCCGACAACCGTCCGGGGGGCGGCGGCAACATCGGCACTGAGCAGTGCGCGCGGGCGGCCGCCGACGGCTACACGATCTGCATGTTTTCCATCGCGCAGAGTATTTCGCCTGCGATCTACTCCAAGCTCGCGTTCGATCCGGTGCGCGATTTCGCGCACGTGACGCTGCTCGTCACGCTGCCGAGCGTCCTGGTAGTGCATCCGGGGCTCGGCGTCAGCAATGTGCGGGAGCTCATCGCGCTCGCGAAAGCGAAACCGGGCGCGCTCAACTATGCCTCCGGTGGCATCGGCACGAGCTCGCATCTGCTGATGGAGATGTTCAATCAGCACGCCGGCATCTCCATGACGCACGTGACCTACAAGGGCACGGGACCGGCGATCGTCGACCAGGTTTCCGGCGTCATCGAGGTCGCATTCAGCACGGCGATCGCCGTGCAGCCCTATGTGCAATCCGGAAAGCTGCGCGCGCTCGCGGTGTCGACGCGCGAGCGGCTGCCGACGCTACCCGAGGTGCCGACGGTCGCCGAAGCCGGGCTCGCCGGCTTCGACGGTGGCTCGTGGCAGGGCATCGTCATGCCGGCCGGCACGCCGCGCGAAATCGTCAACACGGTGAGCACGGAACTCGTAAAGATATTGCACGCGCCGCAGATGAAGGACCGGATCGTCGGCATGGGCGGCATCGCGCTCGGCACGACGCCAGAAGAGTTCACGGCGTTCATGAAGGAGGAGGTGGAGAAATGGGCGCGAGTCGCCAAGGCCGCAAAGGTCAGCGCGGAATAACGCTCCTCGCCGGGATCGCGTTCGGGCTCGCGGCGGCGAGCGCGGGCGCGCAGGAGCCGATCACCTTCTATACGTCGCTGCACGAGCAGAACCTGCCCGTGATCCTGGCGGCATTCGAGAAGAAGAGCGGCATCAAGGTGAACGTCTGGCGCTCGGCCGCCGACAAGGTCCTGCAGCGCACGGTTGCCGAGGCCGGCGCGGGTCGCCATGACGTCGATGCCGTCTTCGTCGGGTCCGGCGAGCTCGAGGCGCTGCATCGCGAGAAGCTGCTCGCGCGCATCGAGTCGCCGCATTACGCAAGCCTGATAGCGAGCGCGGTGCCGGCGCATCACGAATGGGCGCCGGCGTATCTCACCGTGTGGATCCAGGAATACAACACCAATGCCATCCGCAAGGCGGCGCTGCCGAAATCCTGGGATGAGCTGCGCCAGCCGCGCTGGAAGGGCAAGCTCGCCATCGAGGCGGCGAACGACGACTGGTACGGGAAGATGCTGAGCGTGATGGGCGAGCAAAAAGGGCTCGAGCTTTTCCGCGCCATCGTCGCCGCGAACGGCATGTCGGTGCGCAAGGGCCACTCGCTGCTCGGCAACCTGGTGGTGTCGGGCGAGGTGCCGCTCGCTCTCACCATGCACAGCAATATCGCCGTGTCGGCGAAAAAGAAGGGCGCGCCGGTCGACTGGGTTGCGCTCGAGCCGATCGTCGCGCGCGCCAACGGCATCGGCGTCCTCGCGAAAGCGCCGCACGCGCGCGAGGCGCGCACCTTCTTCGATTACCTGATCAGCGATGAGGGCCAGCAGCTCCTCGCCGATCGCGACTATGTGCCGGCGAGCACGAAGATCAACTCGCCGCTGAAGCACGCGCAGCTGCACGTGATCGATCCCGGGCCGGCGCTCGACCAGAGCGCGAAATGGGAGAAGCTTTTTAAAGAGACGTTCGTCGTCAAACGTCCATGACGGTCACGCGCGTCAAGACCCGCACGTGGGTCGGGCAGGCCGTCCAGCGCGTCGAGGATGAGCGGCTGCTGAAGGGCGAAGGCCAGTACGTGGCTGATCTGCGGCGCGAAGGCATGCTGCATGCGGTGGTGCTGCGCAGTCCGGTGGCGCACGGCGTGCTGAAGCGCGTCGACGCCGAGCGGGCGCGGCGTATGCCCGGCGTGCGCGGCATCATCACCGCGACCGAGATCAGGCGTGCGCTCGGCCGCCTGCCGAAGATCCCGCTGCGGCAGGACGCGGTCGAGAGCGTCGTGCCGTTTCTGCAGCCGGTGATCGCCAAGGAGAAGGTGCGCTATGTCGGCGAGCCGATCGCAGTCGTCGTCGCCGATACGCGCGCGCAGGCGGAAGACGCGATGGAGGCGATCGAGCTCGATATCGAGCCGCTTGCGGCCATCGCCGGGAGCGATGACGCGGAGGCTGGCGCCGCCCGGCTCTTCGACGATCAACCCAATTGCGCGCTGGTGCTCGCCGGCGTGCGCGGCGATGTGGAAGCGGCGTTTGCCAATGCACCGTATCGGCGGCGCGAGCGCTTCGTCGCCCACCGGCACACGGCGGTGCCGATGGAGACGCGCGGCGCGCTCGCCGAATGGGATGGCGAGAAGAAGCGGCTCACGGTGTGGGGCGCGACCAAGGCGCCGTTTCTCTGCCGGCGGATCCTCGCGCCGCTCCTCGGCATGGCGGAAGCCGACATCAACATGGTCGAGAACGACACCGGCGGCTCATTCGGCGTGCGCGGTGAGTTCTATCCCGACGATTTCCTGATCGCGTTCGCGGCGCGCGAACTTGGTCGCCCCGTCCGCTGGATCGAGACGCGTAGCGAACATTTCATCTCCTGCAACCACTCGCGTCAGGCGGATTGCGAGATCGAGATCGCGTGCGAGCGTGACGGCACCGTCCGCGGCATGCGCGCCCGCGCGCGCACGGATGTCGGCGCGTACGTGCGCACGAATGGCGTCACACCGTCGCGCAACATGGCGCAGGTCTCGACCGGCCCGTATCGCATCCCGCACGTGCGCTTCGAAGTGGCGATGATGCTGACCAACAAGACGCCGGTCGGCACGTATCGCGCGCCGGGGCGCTTCGAGACCGATTTCTTTCGCGAACGGATGTTCGATCTTGCGGCCGCCGATCTCGGCATCGATCGTGTCGAGTTCCGGCGCAAGAACCTCGTGAGCAAGGAGGAGATGCCCTATCCGCTGCCCACCATCGAGCCGACGGGCGCGAAAAGCGAATGCGATAGCGGCAATTACCGAAGCGCGCTCGAGCGCTGCCTGGACGATTTCCGCTGGGCCGAGAAAGCGAAGCTCAACGGCAAGCTGATCGACGGCCGCTACCACGGCACCGCGCTCGGCTGCTACATCGAAGGCGGTGCCTCGGGGCCGCGTGAAGGGGCGCGCATCGTGCTGAACAGCGACGCCACCTTCTCCGTCTATACCGGCTCGTCAGCGAACGGGCAGGGACTGGAGACGGTGTTCTCGCAGATCGCCGCCGATGCGCTCGGCGTGCCGATGAATCGTATCCGCGGCGTCTTCCATGGCTCGACCGAGTATGTGAAGGAGGGCTTCGGCGCCTTCGCCTCGCGCAGCATAGTCATGGGCGGCTCGGCGATCATCATGGTGGCGAAGGACGTGAAGGCACGCATCTCCGAGGCGGCCGCGAAGCGCCTGGGCTGCGCCGCCGAGGAAGTGCGCATCGAGGAGGATGAGGCGCGCGCGCCGGGTGGCAGGTCGCTCTTCCTCGGCGAGCTGGTCGGCATCAGCGCCGAAGGCAGCTTCGCGAACAACAAGCGCACCTACAGCTACGGCACGCACGCCGCGCATATCGCCGTCGATGCCGCGACCGGCGTGATCGAGGTGCTGGACTATGTCGGCGTCGAGGACGTCGGGCGCATCGTCAATCCCGAGACGCTGCACGGCCAGGCGCTCGGCGCCATCGTGCAGGGATTGGGCGGGGCGCTGCGCGAGCACCTAGTGTACGACGACGAAGGCCAGCTTCTGGCTGGCTCGCTCATGGACTATTCGCTGCCGAACGCCGGCGACTTCCCGCATATCGAGGTGCATGCGCTCGAGGAATCGCCGACGCCGCTGAGTCCACTCGGCGCCAAGGGCGCCGGCGAGGGCGGCGTCATTCCCGTGGGTGGCGTGCTCGCCAACGCGCTCGCTGCCGCGCTCGGACCGCTCGGCGTCCAGCCGCACGAGCTGCCGCTCTCGCCCGAGCGTGTCTGGCGTTGGATCCACGAAAGCGCGCGCTGAACATCCGACTATATAAGGCGAAGCTGGTTGACTATTGCGACGCCGCGGCCTGAGCCCCCAAGCGGGCGGTCGCGGCCGTCGGCTGCCCGTCGTCGAGCATCAGTTCGCGCACCAGCCGGGCCACGACGCGCACCGCGACCGTGGCCGGGCGCCGTGTGCCTACGGCGAGCCAAGTACTCTGGCCGATCGCCGGCTTGACGATGCGCGAGGCGGAGAACTGCCCAGACTTCTGCCGCTCCAGATGATGACGGGCGAATACTCCGCACAGACCGGAACGGGCGACCGCGTCCATGATGATCGTCGAAGTGCTGCCCTCCAGCACCACGTTCAACGCGATGCGCTGGCGCGCGGCGAGTTCCGCGAGCACGGGGACGAGACGCACCGGCAGCGCGAGCGGCAAACCGCCGATGACACGCAGCGGTACCTCTTTCTCCCGCGTCGCGGGATGGCCGCGGGGCGTGACGAGCATCATGTCGGACTGCAGCACTTTTTCCGCGCCCGGGACCTTGCCGGCGCGGAAGCGCTGGAACAGCCCGATCTCGACATGGCCGCTCGCGAGCCACTCCTCGACCTGTCCGCTGTAGGCCTCATATATGCGTAGTCGTATCAGAGGATAGCTGCGTCGCAAGCGCGTCGAGAGCCGGCTCACGAGCGGATGCGCGACCCCGGGCACGACGCCCAGGTTCACGCTGCCCGACGGGTTCTCGCGCACGCCGCGCGCCTCCAGCAAGAGCTGCTCGGTTTCCGCCAGCACCGCCTTCGCGCGTTCGCGCACCGCCTCGCCAAGCTCGGTCACGCTCGCGCCGCGCCCGGAGCGATGGAGCAGGCGCCCGCCCAGTTCCAGCTCGAGCGCCGAGACCTGCCGGCTGAGCACTGACGTCGCGACGCCGAGGGCGGTCGCCGCGCGGCTGAAGCTGCCGGCGTCGGCCACTCCGCAGAACGCTTTGAGGCTCTTCAGGTCCATGTCCACTCCTTTGCAGAAATGTCAAAACTAGTTTATCTGTTTTGATATTGCTGCAAGGCCAAGTCGGGCACTAGAGTCCTTTGCCAGGAGATGAGGATCATGGAATGGTGGCCTGTGTTGCTCGATGGCGTGGTAAGGGTGCTGCAGGTTTCGGCCGGGCTCGCGCTGGCGTACGGGGCATATCTTGCGATTTCGCATGACGGCGCAGCGCGTGCGGACAAGTAGCTGGCTCTTCGGACTCGTCCTTCTCGCCTGGGCGGCGGCGACGGCGGCGCAAGAGTGGCCGAAGCAACGGCCGATCACCTTCGTGGTCGTCAACGCGCCTGGCGCGATCACCGACATGCTCGCGCGGCTGGTCGCGCAGAAGGCCGGCGCGGCGCTCGGTCAGGTCGTACTCGTCGACAACCGCCCGGGCGCCGGGGGCAACATCGCGGCGCAGCGGGTCCGGAGCGCCGCCGCCGACGGGTACACGATCCTGCTCACAAGCGCCGCCTACGCGGTCAACCCGAGCCTGTACGCCAACGCCGGCTACGATCCGATCAGGGACTTCATCCCGGTGGCCCTCGCGGGCAGCGTGCCCAACGTCGTCTGCGTGCATCCGTCGGTGCCGGTCAAGAGCCTGCGCGACCTGATCGAGCTCGCGCGCGCCCGGCCGCTCGCCTACGCGTCGCCCGGCGTCGGCACCACGCCGCATTTGTCGATGGAGCGCATCAAGTCCGCCGCAAAGATCGATCTCACGCACGTGCCGTACCAGCCGGCGTCGGCGGTGAGCGCCGCCGTCGCCGGACAGACCGAGGCGCTGAGCCTGTCGCTGAGCTTGACGCTGCCGCAGGTGAAGGCCGGAAAGTTGCGGGCACTCGCAGTGACGAGCGCGCGGCGTGCGGCCGTACTGCCCGACGTGCCGACCGTGAACGAGGAGGGGCTCGAAGGCTTCGACGATCTGAACTGGTTCGGCTTCTTCGCGCCCATGGGCGTGCCAGGCGGCATCGTCGCCCGGCTGCATGGCGAGATCGCGCGTGCGCTCGACGCCCCTGAGGTGCGGCAAAAGCTGGATGAGCTCGGCCTCGATGCGAGGCGCAATACGTCCGCCGAGTTCGCGGCCTTCGTCCAGGCCGAGGTCTCCAAGTGGGCTCGCGCGGTGAGGGATTCGGGCGCTAAGGCCGATTGAGCGTCGTCGCCAAATTGCGGGTCGCGATCGATCCGACGATCGAACTGCTCGACACGTCACCGCCGAGGCGTTGGCACATCGTAAGTGCTAACGCGTGCAGGGATTGAGCGGTGCGCTCCGCGCCGGCTCGCTGACGGACTACGCCTTCCGACCGCGCGCGAGTTCCCGCATCTCGAAGTGCACGGGCTGGAAGAAGCACCGGCGAGTCCCCTCCGTGTGGAAATTGGTGACAGTCACCAATTAAAAATGGTGACTGTCACCATCTAAAGGGATGATCAGCTCTTCTTCGGTGACCAGCCATAGGCTCTGGCGCAGGCCCCGCCCATCAGCATCGCCCGCTCGCTGTCCGTCAGACGCTTGGTCTCCAAGAACGGCTTGACGGCCTGTTCGTAGTTGACGACGGCGAAGGCGCGCGTCCAGTCGGTGCCCCACAGGCAGCGCTCGAAGCCCCAGGCGTCGAACACGCGAGCGAGCGGGTCCCAGATATCCGGGAAGGGGTAGGGCTCTCTTGCGAGCGTGCAGGCGCCGCTCACCTTGATCACCGCGTTCGGCCGCTTGGCGAGCGCCAGCACCTTCGGCAAATCGGCCCACGGCTGCGGCGGCGCGGGCGGCGTGCGCGGCTGCATGATGCCGAGATGATCGATGATGAATCGCACGTCGGGGTGGCGGTCGATCAGCGCCGTGCCCGCGTCGAGGTTGCCCCAGCAGAGGATATTGACCGGGAAGTCATGGCGAATGGCCGCCCGCAGGATGCGCTCGAGTCCCGGGTCCGTCGGCAAGCGGTCGCGCCCCGGCTCCTTCGTCAACATGATTCGGATGCCGACCGTGCCCGGCGTCTTCTTCCAGTCGGCGATGACGTCGGCCACCGCCGGATCATCCGGGTCGACCGGCTTGACGATGGCGAACCGGCCCGGATGCTTGCGTTGCACCTCGATGGCATAGCTCGCGTCGTAGCCGTAGAGCGAGGCGGCGGAGATGAAGATCGCGCCGTCGATGCCGAGCTTGTCCATGAGCGCCACGGTCTCGTCACCCGTTGCGCTCGCCGGCCAGTTGCGCACGCTTTGCCAGGGACGTTTCGGCGTGTTCGCTTCATAAGCGTGAACCTGCGAATCGATGATCATCATAGGTAGTGCTGGATCTCCTGGAGGCTCGGCGCGAAGAACAGCTCTTCGGCCGCCGGGCGGGTTCTGATCATTCCCTGCTCGTGCTCATAGCGCACGACCGCTTCGAGCGCCTTGCGATTCGGCTCCAAGCCGTACGGCCACGGATCGGCTCCGAGCGCCTCCTTCTGCTCGCGTAGCACGTCGGACGCCCAGACGAGCGCGAGGTTGCGCGGATCCGCCATGTGGCGATAGCAGAGCTCCTTAGCCTGCTGGAACGCCTGCATCACGCTCACCGCGACCCACGGATGCTGCTCAAGGATGCGGTTGCGGATCACGACCGTATGCATGATCGGGAAGATGCCGCTGCGCCGGTGGTAATCGATCTCCGCTTCGCGCACGCGCGGGAAAAGCAGGCCCACCTTCGGCGAGCCGCTGCGGATGGAAGGCAGTGTCTCAGGATAAATCGCCGCCTCGAGCTCGCCCTCGAGCAGCATGCGATCGATGTCCTTGCCGGCCGCCACGCGCCGTACCTTCATCCACGGCGCGGGCTGGAAGGCGACGTCCTCTTCCTCCTGGCACCACCACTCGATCGACTTCAGATCGACGCCGTAGTGATCCTGGAGGATGCCACGCATCCACAGCCCCGCGGAGTTCTGTAGCGTGTCGAGCCCGACGCGCTTGCCGTTGAGGTCGGCGGGCTTGTCGACGCCGGCGTTCATCCGCTTCACCACATAGCCGTGGCGAAAGCGCCGATGCGGAAACACCGGGATGGCAGTGAATGGGGCGCCGTGGTCGCGCGCCACCAGATAGGCGACGAGCGAGAGCTCGCAGACGTCGAACTCCTGGTGCCGCAGCATGCGCCCGTGGCGCTCGGGCGACGCCATCGTCAGGACATTGAGATCGATGCCCGGCGCCTGCGCCCGGCCATCGGCGAGCGCGCGCACGAGGTCGTAAGCGCCGCAGGCGAGCGTGAGTTCTAGCGCCATCAGTTCGCCCGCATGCCGCTCGCCTCGGCGACCTGGCGCCACTTGCGGATCTCGGCGGCGACGAAGGCGGCGAACTCGTCCGGCATCTTCACCGCCGGCTCCGCGCCCTGCGCAATGAAGCGCTCTTTCAGCGCCGGGTCCTTCAGGATCTTCGCGCTCTCGACGGCAAGCCGGTCGATCGCCGCGCGCGGCGTGCGCGCCGGCGCAAAGAGCCCGCTCCAGCCGCTCACCTCGTAGCCGGGCAGACCGGCTTCGGCGAGCGTGGGAATGTCCGGCGCGCCGGCAAAGCGCTGTGCGCCGGTGACGCCGAGCGCGCGCAGTTTTCCCGTCCGCACGTGCTCGAGCACCGTCGGTAGCGTCGCGAACATGAGCTGCACCTGAGCGCCGAGCAGATCGGCGACCGCCGGGCCGCCGCCCTTATAGGGCACGTGCTGCAGCTCTACGCCCGTCATGGATTTGAAGAGCTCGCCGCAAAGGTGCGTGGAGGTGCCGATGCCGGAGGACGCGTAATTAAGCTCGCCCGCGCGCGAGCGGGCCAGCGCGATCAGCTCGGCGAGCGACGCCGCCGGCAGTGACGGATGCAGCACCAGGATGTTCGGCGCATCGGCAATCAGCATGATCGGCGCGAAGTCGCGCTGCGTGTCATAAGGCAGATTCTTCGCCACGCTCGCGTTGATGGTGTGCGAAATGCTCGTGACGAGCAGCGTGTAGCCGTCGGGCGCGCTCTTGGCAACCAGCTCGGCGCCGATGATGCCGCCGGCGCCCGCCTTGTTCTCGATGACCACCGGCACGCCGAGCGCGTCCGCGAGGCGGGACGAGATGCTGCGCGCCGCGAAGTCGGCGATGCCGCCCGGGGCGAACGCCACCACCATGCGGATCGGCTTGCTCGGGTACGACTGCGCGAGCGCCGCCCATGACGTGAGCAGCGCGAGAAAAAGCGCTAGCCGCGCGGCAGGACGTGCGCCCACTTCGCCTTGATGCGAGCGTCGAGCTCTTTCGAGGAGCGCGCGACCTTCGGGAAGTCCTTGCGCCGCAGCCACGGCCGGCAGGCGTCGATCACCATGCGCGAGTTGAAGATGCGCTCGTCCGCCGGGTAGCTCGTCGGGTCGAGCGTCGTGCTCCAGCAGCCGCGCAGGATCTCGACGTCCTCGCGCGCGTCCACCCGCGTGCACATCGCCCAGATCACATCGTTCATGTTCGCCGGATCGATATCGTCGTCGACCACCACCACATATTTATTCGCGTACGCGCCCGCGTGACACTGCGAGGCGATGAGGCCCGCCTGTTTGGCGTGGCCCGGATACATCTGCGTGATGGACACGGTGAGCCACATGCGGCTGCCGCCCGCCTCGTGCGACCAGACGCCTTTCACGCCGGGCACGCCGGCGGCTTCGAGCTGACGCCAGACGTTCGCGGCGCGATAGGTGCCGCGATAGTACGTATCGTCATTCGGGGGCACCGCTGGAATGGCGCCGAGCAGGATCGGATCCTGCCGGTGCATGAACGTGTCGATGCGGATGACGGGCTCGTGCTTGAGCCCGCCGGCGTAATAGCCGGTCCATTCGCCGAACGGTCCCTCGGCGATGCGGTCGGTCGGGTCGATCGTGCCCTCGAAGGCGATCTCGGCATTCGCCGGAATCGGCAGGCCGGTCTTCGGCCCGAGGATCACCTCGACGGGCTTGCCGAGGAGCCCGCCCGCCATGTCGTACTCGTTCTTTTCGAAAGGAACCTCGATGCCGGCGAGCGAGAAAAGCAGCGGATGCATGCCGGCCACCACCGCGATCGGGCAGCGCTGCCCACGGTCGTGATAGCGGCGCATGAGGATGTCGCCGTGCTTGCCTTTCGAGCACATGACCGAGGCGATGCGGCCATCCGGATAGGCCTGCACGCGATACGCACCGTAGTTGATCCAGCCCGAGTCCGGATCCTTCATGATCACCATGCATGCGGTGCCGATATACGGCCCGCCGTCGAGCTCGTGCCATTTCGGCACCGGGATCTTCCCGAGATTCACCTCCGCGCCGGAAAAGACGTGCTCGAGGATCGGCCCGCTCTTCACCGTCACGGGCGGGATCGATTTCGCTTCGGTGAGATAGCGGCGCCAGTAATTTACGAGGTCGATCTCGCTCGACTCGGCCGGCATGCCCATGGTGAGGGCGATGCGCTTCACGCCGGTGAGGATGTTCGCGGTGACGCGGTAACCGCGCGGATAGCCGGGAATGTCGTCGAAGAGCAGCGCCTGGTTGTTCGCCTGGCGCTGATAGATGTCGACGATGCCGCCGATCTCCTCCTCGCGGTTCGCGCCGCTCACCTTCTGCAGCTCGCCCGCGGCGTCCATTTGCGCGAGCCAGTCGCGCAGGTCGGGATTCGCCATGTTGTTTACGCCTCCGTGGGCCTCGTATAAAAATGGAACATATATGATTTTTGAGAAGCTACGCCGCTTTTTGAGAATCGCTCAGGCAGCTCTGCTGCCGCTTCTCTCGGCCGCAGCTCTGTTGCCGCTTCTCTCGGCCGTCGCGCTGCTGCCGCTCGCCGCGGCCGCGGCAGACTATCCCACGAAGCCGCTGCATCTGATCGTGCCCTTCGCGCCCGGCGGCGGCAACGATGTGCTCGCGCGCCTCATCTCGACGCAGCTCGGCGCGGGTCTCGGCCAGCAGGTGGTGGTCGACAATCGTCCGGGCGCGTCGGGCATCACCGCCACGGACCTGGTGGCGAAGAGCGCGCCCGACGGCTATACGGTGCTGCTGGGCTTCATTGCACCGCTGGCACTCTCACCGGCGCTCACCAAGGTGCCTTACGACTCGCTCGCCGACTTCGTGCCCCTCGATTTTCTGGCCGAGTCCTATCACATCCTCGTCATCAATCCGGCTGTGCCGGCGCGATCGGTGAAGGAGCTGGTGGCGCTCGCCAAGCGCGAGCCCGGCAGGCTGAACTACGCCTCCAGCGGCCAAGGCGCGAATCTGCATCTCATCACCGAGATCTTCAAGAATGCGACCGGGATAGAGATGGTCCATGTGCCGTACAAGGGCGCAGGACCCGCGACGACCGCCGTACTCGCCGGCGAAGCGCAACTCGTTTTCGGCTCGATCTCCTCGTCACTCTCCTATGTGCGCGCCAACCGCCTGGTTGCCCTGGCGGTCACGAGTCCGCAGCGTTCACCGCTCGCGCCGGAAGTGCCGACGCTTATCGAGAGCGGCGTCGGCGATGTCGACGTGCCGTCGTGGTACACGCTGCTCGTGCCGGCGCGCACGCCGGGCGATGTGGCGGAGCGGCTGCGCAGCGAATTGAAGCGCCTCGTCGCCAATCGCGACTTCGGCGAACAGCTCGCGCGCCAGGCATTCGAGGTGCAGATGCTGGCACCGGGCCAGTACGCGCGCTTTCTAAAGGGTGAGATGGACAAATGGGCAACGGTGGTACGCCGCAACGGCATCCGCGCCGAGTGATGCGTCGCGCGCTGGCGCTTCTTTGCCTCGCCGCCTGCGCCGGCGGGGCAAGCGCGCAGGCCTTTCCCAGTCGACCCGTGCATTTCGCGGTCGCCTTTTCGCCGGGCGGCATCGCCGACACCATTGCGCGTGCGGTCGGCCAGAAGATGAGCGAGCGCGTCGGCCAGCCCGTCGTCGTCGAGACGAAGAGCGGCGCAGGTGGCCTCGTCGGCGCGAAGTACGTCGCCGCGCAAGCACCAGATGGCTACACGCTGCTCGTCACGACCACCTCGCTCGCGATCAATGCGCACGGCAAGGAGGGCGTGAACCCGGTCACGCAGCTGACGCCGGTCGCCATCGCGGCGAGCACGCCGACCATCTTTGCCGTCAACGGTGAGGTCGCCGGCAAGGATCTGATGGACTTCGTGCGCAACGTAAAGGGCGGCCGCTTCACCTTCGCCTCCGCCGGCATCGGCAGCGCCGAGCACCTCGCCGGCGAGTACATCTTCCGCGCGGTGCCGGGCCTCGAAGCGACGCATGTGCCGTTCCAGGGCGGCGCGCCGGTGAACACCGCCATCCTCTCGAAGCAGGTCGATGTCGCGTCCACCACGCTGCCGACAGCGCTCGCCTATGTCCGCGGGCAGACGATGCGGGTGCTCGCCGTCGCGAGCCACGCGCGCATGGCGCAGCTGCCGCAGGTGCCGACGCTCGCCGAAGCCGGCTTTGCCGACTATGAGAGTGCGTCGTGGATCGCGTTCTTCGCGCCGACGAAGCTGCCCGACAACATCGCGCAATTCCTGAACGCTGAAATCAACTCCGCACTTGGGCAGCCCGACGTGCGCGAACGACTGACCACAATCGGCCTCGAGCCGCGCACGATGACGCAGCGCGAGTTCGCCGAATACATGAAGGGCGAAGTGGCGAAGTGGGGCGAGGTCATCAAGAAAACCGGCATCACGCCAAACTAGGAGGAGGCATGAAGCGCTTCATCTGGCTGCTGCTCGTGGCAACCGGAGCAGCCGCCGCGCAGAGCTATCCCCAGCGCGCCGTGCACATGATCGTGCCATACGCGGTCGGCGGCGCCTCCGACACGACCGCGCGCATCCTGGCGGCGAAGCTCGCCGAGCGGCTCGGCCAGCCGATCGTCGTCGACAACCGCACCGGCGCCGGCGGCGCGATCGGCACGGAGGCGGTCGCGCGGGCGGCGCCGGACGGCTATACGCTGCTACTCGCCTCCGCATCCGAGATCGTCCAGCTGCCCGTCGTGACGCGCGCTCCCTACGATCCGGTGCGCGATTTCGCGCCGATCGCCATGGTGAGCGACATCGCCCTTGTGCTGGTCGCGCATCCATCCCTCGGTGTGCACAACGTGCCGGAACTGATCGCGCTGGCGAAGTCGAGGCCCGGTGCCATCAACTACGGCTCGGCGGGCGTCGGCGCGACCTCGCATCTGGCGATGGCCATGTTCAATGCCATGACGAATACGAAGATGGTGCACGTGCCGTACAAGGGCAGCGCGCCTGCCACCGCCGATCTCGTCGCCGGGCATTTGCAGGTCGGCACGCCGACGCTACCCGCGGCATTGCCCTACGAGAAGAATGGCCAGCTCAAGGTGCTGGCCGTGACGAGCGCCAAGCGCTGGCCCACGCTGCCGAACGTGCCGACGCTCGCCGAGTCGGGCCTGCCGGATTACGAATGCATTCTGTGGACAGGGCTCATGGCGCCTGCCGGCACGCCGCCGGAGATCGTTGCGCTCCTTTACCGGGAGACGGCGTCGGCGCTCAAGCAACCCGACGTGCAAGAGGCGCTGCGCCGCCAAGGCGGCGAAGTGAACGCCGGCGGGCCGGAGCAGTTCGTCGCGCTGATCAAGGCCGATCTCGCGAAGTGGAAGCGCGTCGTTACACAAGCGGGCATCAAAGTAGATTGAAGTTCGGGGACGGAGCCCGAACTCAGGTTCGGTGGCGACTGGCGCCGGCTCGCGTAACAGAGGCTCGCATCAGGTCGCGTTTCTATTGCAACTGAAATGAAGGTATAGAAGCGCGCGAGCAGAAGTAGTAAAACAGCCAGCCCGCAGTCATATCCCACCACTCCGCCCGTCCGAACTGGAGCATTCTGCATGACGAACTTTTCTGTGAACGGCAAGAAGGTCAGTGTCGATGTCGATGCCGATACACCGTTGCTCTGGGTGCTGCGCGACGAGCTCAAGCTTACCGGCACCAAATACGGTTGCGGCGTCGCGCAGTGCGGCGCTTGCACCGTGCATCTCAACGGTCAGCCGCGCCGCTCCTGCGTGACGCCGATTGCGTCCGTGCAGGACGGCGAAGTGATTACCATCGAGGGATTGAGCACGCCCGCAGGCGAGGCGGTGAAGAAGGCCTGGGTGAGCGTCGACGTGCCGCAGTGCGGCTACTGTCAGTCGGGACAGGTCATGTCCGCCGCCGCGCTGCTGAACGAGATTCCTAAGCCGACCGACGCCGACATCGATCGCGCAATGGCCGGCAACGTGTGCCGCTGTGCCACCTATGTCCGTATCCGCGCGGCGATCCACGAAGCCGCGAAGAATTTGAAGGCCTGACCTATGCACATCCTCAATCGCATTACAAGCAAGCCGATCTCGCGTCGCGATTTCCTGCGAGTGAGCGGCGGTCTGGGCGTCGGGCTCGTCATCGGATTCGATGCGCGTGCGCAAGGCTCGGGCGCCGCGTCCGTCATGCGCGCGGCTGGAGTACAGACGGTCGATGCCACCGGGTTCATCAAGATCGCGCCCGACAACACCGTGACGGTAATGATCAAGCACCTGGAAATGGGGCAGGGGCCTTACACGGGCCTCGCCACGCTGGTGGCGGAGGAGTTGGATGCCGACTGGTCGCAGATGCGCGCCGAAGGCGCGCCCGCGAACAACGATCTCTACAAGAACCTCGCATTTGGCCTTCAAGGCACGGGCGGCTCGACTGCGGTCGCGAACTCCTACGAGCAGATGCGCCAAGCCGGCGCCACGGCGCGCGCGATGCTCGTCGCGGCCGCGGCCGATTCGTGGAAGGTGCCGGCATCCCAGATCACGGTGAAGGAGGGCGTGCTGAGGCACGCGGGCTCGGGGCGCCAGAGCACGTTCGGGCAGCTCGCCGAGGCTGCGGGGCGGCAGACACCGCCCAAGGACGTGAAGCTCAAGGATCCGAAGAGCTTCACGCTCATCGGCAAGCGGCTGACGCGGCTCGATGCCTCGGCCAAGTCGAGCGGCCAGGCGATGTTCACGATCGACGTGCAGCGGCCCGAGGCGCTCACCGTCCTGGTCGCGCATCCGCCGCGCTTTGGCGGCAAGGTCGCTTCCTTCGACGATTCGGGCGCAAAAAAGCTGCGCGGCTATGTGGATGCGAAAAGCATCCCACAGGGCGTGGCGGTGTACGCGACCAGCTTCTGGGCGGCCAAGAAGGCGCGCGATGCGCTGAAGGTGCAATGGGACGAGGCCGGCACCGAGCGCCGTAGCACCGACGAGCTGATTTCGATTTATCGCGCGGCCGTGAACGCGCCGGACGTCACGGCGACGAACCGCGGCAATACGCGCCGCGCATTCCAGCAGGCCGGGCGGGTGATCGAGGCGGAGTACGTGTTCCCCTACCTCGCCCACGCCCCCCTAGAGCCGATGGACTGCGCTGTCGAGCTCAAGAACGGCGCTGTGGAGGCGTGGTACGGCTGCCAGTTTCCCGGCATCGACCACAAGGTGATCGCCGATACGATGGGCGTGCCGCTCGACAAGGTGAAGGTGAACGTGCTTTTCGCCGGCGGCAGCTTCGGCCGGCGCGCGCAGCCCACCGGGGACATCGCTGCTGAAGCGGCCTCGACGCTGAAAGCGTTGGGACGCGATGCGTCGATCAAGCTGGTGTGGACGCGCGAGGACGACATGCGCGGTGGTCGCTATCGTCCGCTGATCATGCATCGCGCGCGCGCCGCGCTGGACAAGGAAGGCAACATCGCGGCCTGGGACCACGTCGTGGTCGGCCAATCGATCATCAAGGGCACGCCGTTCGAGGCGATGATGACCGACGGCGTCGATCCGACCACGGCCGAAGGCGTGAGCGATCTGCCATACGCGATTGCCAACTTGCGCGTCGCGGCCCGCACCATGGATGTCCGCGTCCCGATCCTCTGGTGGCGCTCGGTCGGGCACACCCACACCGCGTATGCCAAGGAGACATTCATCGACGAGCTGCTCGCGGCGGCCGGCAAGGACCCGGTGGAGGGGCGCCTCGCGCTCCTGAAGAAGGAACCGCGCGAGGCGGGCGTGCTGCGGGCCGTGGCGAAGCTTGCTGGGTGGAAAGGCGCCAAGGTCGGCCAAGGCCGCGCGCGAGGCGTAGCGGTCCATAAATCGTTCGAGACCTACGTTGCGCAGATCGCGGAGGTGTCGCGCGGCAAGGACGGCCTGCCGAAAGTCGAGCGCGTGTGGTGCGCGGTGGACTGTGGCGTCGCAGTGAATCCGGACAACGTCAAGGCGCAGATGGAGGGCGGCATCGGCTTCGGTCTGTGCGCCATCCTCTACGACGAGATCACGCTCAACGAAGGTCGCGTCATGCAAGCAAACTACAACGACTACCGGATGCTGCGCATCGGCGAGATGCCGCGCGTCGAGGTGACCGTAGTGTCGTCGGCCGAAAAGCCGACGGGCGTGGGCGAGCCGGGCGTGCCGCCGATCGGGCCGGCGGTGGCGAACGCCTGGCGTGTCCTCACCGGGCAGTCCGTGCGCCATCTTCCCTTCGCGCGGACGCTCGCCGTATGAGGCGCGCGCTGTGGCTCCTCTTCTTCTGCGCCAGCGCCCACGCGCAAAACCCGGGCGGCCTTGCGCCAGTGTCGGCCTTCGACAAGATCGCGGAGAAGGATAAGCGCGCCGTCGCACTCTTCCAGGAAGCGGGGAAGGTCATCATGAGTCCGCGCTGCCTGAACTGCCATCCGGCCGACGATCATCCGCGGCAGGGCGAGGCGATGAAGGTGCACGAGCCGCCGGTCGAGCGCGGCGCCGGCGGCATGGGCGCGAGCGGCATGCGCTGCTTCACCTGCCACGGCGCCGCGAACTTCGAGCGGGTGCCGGGCAATCCCAAGTGGATGCTGGCGCCGATCGAGATGGCTTGGATCGGTCGCTCGCTCGGCGAAATTTGCGAGCAGATCAAGGACCCGAAGCGAAACGGCGGCAAGAAGCTGGAAGAGATCGTGCACCACATGGCGGAGGACGAGCTCGTCGCCTACGGCTGGAATCCGGGGCCGGTGCGCGTGCCGGCGCCGGGCACGCAGAAGGAGTTCGGCGCGCTGATCAAGGCTTGGGCGGACAACGGCGCGCAATGCCCTAAGCCGTAGCACCTAGGTTATGTAGCGATATAGTGGCGTCGTGAGAGGAGCGGCCAAGAAAAAACCGGCAGCCGCCTAATGGCGGTTCGCTTCGACGACATCGGCAACCGGCTGAAGGCCTTTCGCCTCGCCTCGGGATTGAGCGCCGACGAAATCGCGAAGCGCCTCGACATCTCGCGCGCCGCGCTCTATCGCTTCGAGAAGGGCGAGCTGGCGAAGATCGAGACGCTCGACAAGCTCTCGGAGCTGCTCGGCGTCTCGGTGCCGACCCTGCTCGGCGTCGGCGTCGAATACCTGCCTTCCGCGGTGGCCTATTTCGAGCGCCTGCGGCAGCTCGAGGAGAGCGCGAGCCACATCATCGTGCTCGCCGGGCCGATCTCGTACCTGCTTTCGTCGGACGCGTTCCACGATCGCCTGGCGCAGGTGCTCGCCGAAAGCATCCCCGAGAAACTCGAGAGCCGAAAGCGCGCGCTCGCCGACGTCGAACGCATCATGGCGATCCTTGAGCAGCGCAAGCACCAGTATCGTGCGCGCCGCCCCGCGATCGTCAACCTGATCGCCGCCTCGGAGATCGAGCGCTTCCTCGCCAACGGCCTCGCCGGCCGGCTCGACCTGCCGGCGAAGGAGCGGCGCGAGCGCCGGCGCCACGCGCGGGAGGAGGTCGAGCACTTTGTCGGCGCCATCGAAGAGCATCCAATCGGCGTACAGATCGGCATCGTGCCCGACACGCTGCCGCAAACCGGCTTCCAGATCTTCCGCCAGCCTGACCGCGAGGTGCTGACGCTCAGCCCGTTTCGCCTCGGCGAGCATCCCAACGTGCGCGTGGGCGTCGCCATGCTGACCTCCGCGCCGGAAGCGCTCGCGCTGCATCACAAGGCGGCCGAGGAGATGTGGCGTCGGGCCTACAAGGGCGCGGCGGCGGCGGGCCTTCTGCGCCGGTTGTTACGCGCCGTATAAAAAATGAGACAATTCTCAAAATGAATATCACCTATGCCGCGGCCCCTGCGGTGGTCGATCTTCCCGGCCAAGGCCACTCGCCGCCGCAATGTCCGGTCGAAGAGACCCGCTGCCCAGTCCTGACCCACGATTGGGTGAACGACGAGTACAAGCACCTCGTGGTGAAGGCGACGCCGAAAGCGCTCGCCGCCACGCCTGGCCAGTTCTTCCAGCTCCTTTGCCCGTCGCCCGATGCGATCGAGGTGTGGTTCCGCCGGCCCCAGAGCGTCTATCGCGTCGAGCGCTCGAGCGGCCGGCTCGAGTTTCTCTACAAGGTCGTCGGCCGCGGCACGCAGGGCCTCGCGACGCTCAAGCCGGGAGACATGCTCGACATGGTCGGCCCGCTCGGTCGCGGCTTCACCATCGATCGCCAGTCGAAGAACATCGTGGTCCTCGGACGTGGCGTCGGGCTCGCCACGATGGCGCCAATCTCGCAGCTCGCCGGACAGATGGGCGTGCGCGTCACGGCTATCCTCAGCGCGCGCAGCCCGGAGCTCGCGCTCGCCGCCGACCTCTTCGAGAGCGTTGGCACCGTGATCAAGGTGCTCGACACCGACGGCTCGAGCTCGGTGGAGAACGTCGAGTCCATCCTGCGGCGCCTGATTCGTGAGAACAAGGCGGACGCTTTCTACACGTGCGGCTCGAACCGGCTGCTGCAGCTGATGAAGCGCATCGCGCGCGAGCATGGCGTTCCCGGCCAGGCGGCGATGGAGCAGATCATGGCCTGCGGCCTCGGGCCCTGCTACATCTGCGTGCGTACCTTCGAGGTCGACGGCAAGAAGGAGATGCGCCGCGTGTGCGTGGAAGGACCGGTGTTCGACCTGCAGGAGTGCCTCGGATGGTAGATCTCAGCGTCAAGATCGGCGCCGTTTCGCTCGCCAATCCGATCCTGCCCGCTTCGGGCACGTTCTCCGATGAGTTCGCGCAGGCGATCGATCTGAATCGGCTCGGCGCGCTCGTCACCAAGACCGTGTCGCGCAACTATCGCGCCGGCAATCCGCCGCCGCGCGTGCACGAGATCGAGGCCGGCATGATCAACTCGATCGGGCTGCCGACCAAAGGGTTGCAATATTTTCTCGAGGTGCAGCTGCCGGCCTACAAGAAGTTCAAGTCGCCGCTCGTCTGCAGCATCACTTCGGAGAACATCGAGGACTTCGCGCAGATGGCGCGCGACGTGAGCGTGCCGGGCGTCGACGCGATCGAGCTCAACATTTCCTGCCCGACGCGCCAGCCGGGCGGCGGCAACTTCGCGCTGAACGAGGACACGACCTACAAGGTGGTGAAGCTCTGCCGCTCGATGAGCGACAAGCCGCTCTGGGCCAAGCTCTCGCCCAACGCCGGCGAGATCACCGCGGTCGCCGAAGCGGCGGAAAAGGCGGGCGCCAGTGCCATCACCGTGTCGAACACCATCCTCGGGCTCAAGATCAATATCGACACGCGCCGCTCGTGCATCGGCCAGGGCTATGGCGGCATCTCGGGCCCGGGCGTCAAGCCGATCGTGCTGCGCATGGTCCACCAGTGCTCAAGATCGGTGAAGATCCCGATCATCGGCTGCGGCGGCATCATGAAGGTCGAGGATGTGGTCGAATACCTGCTCGCCGGTGCGAGCGCCGTTGAAGTGGGCTTCGCCAACTTCCGCAACCCCACGGCGATGATCGGGCTGATCGAGGGACTGGAGAAATGGTGCGCGAAGAAGGGCATCCGGCGCGTCGCCGAGCTGACCGGCGCGATGCTCCACCATCCGCCGCGCGACACCTACGAAGCCGGCATGGTCGGCATCAGCTGAGGGTGTGAAGCCCGCGGCGTTTACGTACCACGCGCCGCGCACCGTCGAAGAGGCGCTGGCGCTGCTCGGTGAATGGGGCCCGCGCGAAGGGCGCGTGCTCGCCGGCGGCCAGAGCCTCGTGCCGGCGATGGCCCTGCGCCTCGCAACGCCGGCGCACCTCATCGATATCAACGACATTACCGGGCTGCGCATCCTGGAGGCGGAAAGGGGCTGGTTGCGCATCGGCGCGCTCGTGCGCCATAGCGCGTTCGAGCGCCCGGTCGTCGCCGGTCCGATCGGCGAGCTACTCGCGACGGTCGTGCGACATGTCGCCCACCATCCGATCCGCACCCGCGGCACCTTCTGCGGCAGCCTGGCGCACGCCGATCCCGCCTCCGAATGGTGCCTGGTCGCCGCGACACTCGACGCCGAGCTCGTCGTCCGCAGCGTGCGCGGCGTGCGCATGATCGCCGCCCGCGATTTCTTCACCGGTCTAATGACCACCGCGCTCGCGCCGGACGAATTGCTGGTGGAGGCGCGCCTGCCGCTCCTTGCGCCCGGCACGCGCTTCGGATTCAACGAGTTCAGCCGGCGCGCGGGCGATTTCGCGATCGCCATGGCGCTCGTCGTGCGCGGCAAGGAGACGCGCATCGGCGTCGGCGGAGCAGAGGCGCGGCCGCGGCGCATCCGCGAAGCCGAGGCAGCGCTCGCGCGAGGCTCCAGTGACGACGCCGCTAGTGCGGCGGCGCAGGCGGTCGTCGCGCTGAGCGATCCGCGCTACAGCGCCGACTACCGCCGCGATCTCGTGCGCACCGTGGTGCGCCGGGCGCTCGAGCAGGCCGGCGCATGAACATCACCCTGTTGGTCGACGGCGAGCGCCGCGAGGCCACGGTGGAGCCGCGGCACACGCTCGCCGACGTGCTGCGCACCCATGTCGGCTGCGAGCACGGCGTCTGCGGCGCGTGCACGGTGCTCGTCGACGGCGAGCCGACGCGCGCCTGCCTGATGTTTGCCGTGCAGGCGCAGGGCAAGGAGATGCGCACCGTGGCGAGCCTCGCGCGCGGCGACGAGCTGCACCCGCTGCAGCGCGCCTTCACCGAGCACCACGCCTTGCAATGCGGCTACTGCACGCCGGGTTTTCTGATGCTGGCGCTCTCTCTCCTCGAACGCAAACCCGACATCGGCGACGACGAACTGCGCGAGGAGCTCTCGGCGAATCTTTGCCGCTGCACCGGGTACGACAATATCGTCAAAGCCGTGCGCGCGGCGGCGGCGCGGATGCGATGAAACACATCGGCCGTCCGCTCCCGCGGCTCGAGGATGCCCCGCTCGTGCGCGGCGAGGGGCGCTTCGCCGTTAAGACGTCGTTCCCCGGCGAGCTGCACATGCGCATCGTGCGCTCGCAATATGCGCACGGCCGCATCCGTTCCATCGACACGGCTAAGGCCCGAGCGGCACGGGGCTGCATCGCAGTGTGGAGCTCTGCCGACGTCGCCGACATTCCGCCGATCGAATTTCGCCCCACGCGCGTCAAGGGACTCGAGTCGTACCGACAACACGTGCTCGCGAAGGACGTCGTGCGCTATGTTGGCGAGCCCGTCGCCGCGGTCTTTGCCGACGATCCTTACCGCGCCGAGGATGCGGCCGAGCTCGTCGAAGTAGAAATCGAGCCGCTCGCGCCCGTTCTCGCCGCCGAGGAAGGCGTAGAGCCGACGGTGATTCAAAAGGAGTACGGCGACGTGAACGGCGCCTATGCGCGAGCGCACGCGATTGTCGAGGTGGAGCTCGCCATCGGCCGCCATTCCGGCGTGCCGCTCGAGACGCGCGCCGCGATTGCGCGCCACGACCGCAGCCGCGATGTGCTCGAGCTGCACGCCGCGACCAAGCGGCCGCACCCGAACCGTGATGTGATCGCGCGCATGCTGAAGCGCGACCCGTCTTCGGTGCATCTGTACGAAGGGCATATCGGCGGCGGCTTCGGCGTGCGCGGCGAGCTCTATCCCGAGGATCTGCTCGTCTGCGCGGCGGCGCTGCGCCTCGGCCGGCCGGTGAAGTGGGTCGAGGACCGCCGCGAGAACCTGATGGCGTGCAATCAGTCGCGAGAGCAGCGACACCACGTGCGCGCGGCGATCGACGCCCAAGGCCGCATCCTCGCGATCGACGACGAGTTCTTCCACGACCAGGGCGCTTACGTGCGCACGCATGGCGCGCGCGTGCCCGACATGACCGCCGGCATGCTGCCGGGCCCGTACCGCGTGCCGGCTTACCGGGCGAAAGGACATTTCCGGCTGACGAACAAGACGCCCGCCGCGACCTATCGCGCGCCCGGACGCTACGAGGCGACCTTCGTCTGCGAGCGGCTGCTCGACGCGATCGCCCGGCAGGTCGGCATCGATCCAATCGAGGCGCGGCGGCGCAATCTCATCTCGAAGGCGGAGATGCCGTACGCGCGACCGATGGAGGTGCTGGAGGTCGAGACGGTGCTGGACTCCGGCGATTACGCGGGCCTGCTCGACAAGGCGCTCGCCGCGGTGAAGTGGCCAGCGCTCCAGGCCGGGCTTCGTGAGCGTCGTAGCCGGGGCGAGGCCGTCGGCGCCGGCGTCGCGTTCTTCCTCGAGAAGAGCGGCCTCGGGCCGCTCGATGCCGCCAAAGCGCGCGTCGATGAAAACG
>Ga0081539_10002414_pt1 | contig 26436 bp, 28 predicted proteins | sample TabmetS4T2R2_FD_71023 | JGI IMG/M metagenome (GOLD analysis project Ga0081539, IMG submission 71023) | Tabebuia heterophylla rhizosphere microbial communities from the University of Puerto Rico - S4T2R2 | ecosystem: Host-associated > Plants > Roots > Rhizosphere ...
GAGGGCGATGCCGATCCACATCCAGAGGATCCGTGCGCTCGCCCACCCTCCTGCGCGCAGGCCTGCCGTCGAGGAAATCGCCTCCGGAAGGTTGGAGATGAAGACTGCGACGAGATAGGCGGCCCCGATCGCTCCGCCCTGGTAGATCGTCAATCCGATCACGGCTGATTCCGGAATACCGTCGAGGACCGTTCCGAGCACGATCGCGAGCGCCGACCCGCTTTCCTGGGCTCCGCCCGCGTCCTTGCGGTCGACGCCGCCGAGCCGGTCGATCCACGTGTCGGCGACGAAGAACGTTGCGCAGCCGGCGAAGATGCCGCCCAAGACGCCGCCCTGAGCGCCGATGTCGACCGCCTCCTCGACGAGGTCGAACGAGACCGCACTGATGAGCACACCGGCGCCGAACCCCATGATGAGCCCGATCGCCGACCTACTGATTCGGAACCGGAGCGCCAAGATCGCCCCGGCCACGAGGGACGACGCCGCAAGCACGCCCCAGCCGAACGCCGCTCCCATCAGCCGAGCTCGCTGGTGTCGTCCGCGTCAGGCGTGCCGCGGTCTAGAGCGGCCGAGCTCGATCGGACGGGTCGTCGATCACGGCGAGTCCAGGCAGGAGCACCGACGGCCCTTCACGAGCCGTCCGCACGAGGCGCACCGCCTGGGAGAGGATCGCGCGTCGAGCAGACGGGCGCGCACGGCGATCCCCGCGAGGGCAAGACCGAGCCCGCTCCCCAGAATCAGCGTGGCGAGCACGTTCGGGTCGATTGCGTTTGGCATGGGCCTCTACCGTCGCAGGCGTCCGCGCGCCTGACCTCACCCCTTCTCTCCGTTCACCCGGGTGACTGCAGCCCGACGCGTGCGGTCGGGCTCCGCAGCAGCCGTGTCCGCCCGTTCCTTCGCCGAGCGCAACGCAGCCTCGAAACGGCTCCTGAAGACCGCCCCCGCGAGCTCTCCGCTGATTCCCATGCGGGCAGCCATCCGTACGCCTGCAAACCGCCCCGCGCGGCCGACCGCCGCTCCGCTCATCCGGATGAAGAATCGAGACAGGTGCCATCCTTCGGCGGCAAACCGCCCGAGCGGGCGTATCTCAGCGCTCATCGGCCACACCGTCCTCTGGGAGAAAGCCGGCGCCGGAGGGGCGCGGCCGTCGCACGCCCGCGCCCTTGCCGGCTGGCATTACGCAAGCGCCAGAGTCTTCCGCTTCAGATCCTCGTACTCGTGGTCGTCCAGGATGCCCTGGCTGCGGAGCTGCCCCAGCTTCGCGAGCTCGTCCGCCGTCGAGACGCTCGCCACCGCGTCCGCCGCCGCCTCCGCCCGCGTCGCGAAGCGAATGTCCTTGGCCGTCACCTTCGGACGCGTCGCGATGTAGATGATCGCTCCGAGGAACGGCAGGACGATGATGAACAGGGTCCACCCTGCCTTCCCCCACCCCGAGAGGTCGTCACGCTGGAAGACGTCGCCGAGGAGGACGACGAAGAGCCAGATAGCCATCACCCAGAAGAACGAGGCGACCAGCCACCAGAACACATCGAGGAACGTCGTTTCCGCAACAACCATTTCTCCTCCTTTGGTCTTGGGCGAGGCTCGTGCTCGTACGGGAGCACGAGCCGTCGCACCGGGGATTCTCGGCTGAGGCGCGGTCGCGGTCATCACCCGAGAATCGCGTTTCACCCGGGTGAAACCTGCACGCGGGTGAAGGCGCGGACGCCGACGTCGTAGATCGTCCGTCCGATGAGTAGGGCCGCGCCTGCTGACCCGGGTCGCGAGAGGACTCGTTCTCACCGCGTGCTGGTCTCGGTGCTCGTCGTCCTCGGCGCGCTCTGCCTCTTGATCTCGACCGTCAGTGTTTGGATCCGCGACGTCGCGCTCGACGAGGACGTCTGGGCGGACACGAGCAGCCAGCTGCTCCAGAGCGAGAACGTCCGCAACGCCCTCTCGGTGTACATCGTGGACCAGGCGTACTCGGCCTCGGACGCCCAGCTTCGGCTCGAGGAGGCTCTCCCCACGGATCTGAAGCCGCTCGCTCCGCAGATCGCCTCGCAACTTCGCGGGATTGCCTACCAGAGCGCGAACAGGGCCCTCTCCCGGCCCCGCGTGCAGGAATTGTGGCGGTCGGCCAACCGGGCCGCGAACGCACAGCTCGTCGACCTCCTCGAGGGGAACACCCAGCGCCTCGAGGTCAGCGGCGACGCCGTTGTCCTCGACCTGGATCAGATCGTGGGCGATGTGGCCGGCCAGATCGGGCTCGGGTCGAGCGCGACGCAGACCATCCAGGACCGGGTCCAGCCGGTCACCATCATGCGCTCGGACCAGCTCAGTACGGCCCAATCGATCGTCGAGGCGCTGAAGGCGCTCTCATTCTGGCCGCTCCTCCTCGGCCTCGCCCTCTGGGCCGGCGCGGTCTACCTGGCCCGCGGGCGACGTCGTGAGGCGGTTCGGGCGATCGCAATCGGCATTGCCCTGCTCGGGCTCCTGCTTCTCGTCGTCATTCGCGTTGGCGGTCACGTCGTCGTGAACAACCTTGTCGCCACCGAATCCGTCAGACCCGCCGCGGAGGACGTCTGGTCCGTGCTCACGGGACTGCTCTGGGCGTCCGCCGCTGCCGGAATCGCCGTCGGTCTCATCGGGCTGATCGGCACCTGGCTCTCCGGGCCGTCGAGCCGTGCGCTGGACATCCGGCGCTCGCTCGCGCCCACCTTCCGGGACCGGCCGTTGCTCGTGCACGTGATGCTCGCTACGGCCCTCCTGCTCGTCCTCCTGTGGAGCCCGACCGGAACGCCGCGTCGTCTGATCACGCTCGCCGTCGTGATCGTGCTGGCGTTCGCCGGGCTCGAAATCTTCCGCCGCCAGAGCGTGCGCGAGTTTCCGACCGCGGCACGCGACGGCGGGCCGGCGGGGCCGAGCTGGATGAGGAGGAGGCGCACGACGAACGGTTCCGCAGCCGACGCGGAGCCGACCGCACGCGTCGAGCGACTCGAGCGGCTCGCCGCTCTCCACGACCGCGGCGCGCTCACCGACGAGGAATACGAAGCCGAGAAGGCACTGGCCCGCTAACGAACAGGAAGGGAGCAACAGTGAGCTATCAGCAGACGGCCGCGCGGGCGACTCCCGCAGACCCGATGCCCGGCGCCACCACGGACGCCAGCATTCCGAGCGCGAAGGGCAAGAAGCTTCCGCCGGAGCTCGGCTCCGACGCGATCGCGATTCTCGAAGGCCGCTCGTTCATGTACTCGGACTCGGTCGGCGACGTGCCGGAAGGCTCGATCGGCGGCCTCGTCCACGCCGATACGCGCTTCCTCGACCGCTGGGTCTTGACGGTGAACGGCGCCCGCTTGCTGTCCCTCCGGTCCGGCACCGTCGACCACTACTCGGCAGCGTTTTTCCTCACGAACCCGGAGCTCGCAGGCCTCCCGGCCAATACCGTCGGAGTTCGTCGTCTTCGCTTTGTGGGCGACGGCCTCCATGAGCGAATCGAGCTGCAGAGCTTCGCCGACGAGACGATCGGCCTCGAGGTGCGCCTCGCCGTCGGAAACGACTTTGCAGATCTCTTCGAGATCAAGGACGAGGTGCGGGACCGCTCCGAAGAAATCGAATCCGAGACCAGCGAGGACGGTCTCACGCTTCGGTATCGGAACGACGGCTTCGAGGCCGAAACCGCCGTCCTTGCGACTCCTCCACCGGCCCTGGTGGACGAGCGTGAGCTGATCTGGCAGGTCGAGCTTCAGCCGGGCGGCGAATGGCAGTGCGATTTGCGAGTGCCGCTCAAACTCGGCCCGATCGAGGTGCAGCCGCTGCACCGCGACTTCGGGGAAGCGTTCGCGGCCGAGGGCGACGACGCCATCAGCCGCTGGCTCGCCGAGGCGCCCGAGCTGGAATCGGATTCTCATGCCCTCAAGGAGGTGATCCGCAAGTCGAGCCGCGACCTGATCGCGTTGCGCATAGCCGTCAATCCCGAAGGCGAGGAGATTTCGTTGCCCGCGGCGGGGCTGCCGTGGTTCCTGACGCTCTTCGGCCGGGACACGCTCATCACCGCCTATCAGACGGTCAGCTTCGGCCCCGTGCTAGCCAAGGGCGCTCTGTTCGCCCTCGGTCGTCTCCAGGGTACGGTGGAGGACGACTTCAAGGACGAGGAGCCCGGGAAGATCCCGCACGAGCTCCGCATGGGCGAGCTCACGCAGCGCGGGCTCAAACCGCACAGCCCGTACTACGGCACGGCAGACGCGACGATGCTCTGGCTCATCCTTCTCTCCGAGTACTGGCGCTGGACCGGAGACGACGACTTCGTCCGGTCGTTCCAGCCGAATGTGCTCGCCGCGCTCGAGTGGATCGATCACTACGGCGACCGTGACGGGGACGGCTACGTCGAGTATCAGACGCGATCGCCGCAGGGACTCGGGAACCAGTGCTGGCGCGACTCATGGGACGGCGTGCAGTTCGCGGACGGGACGATCCCGGAGCTACCGATCGCGACGTGCGAGATCCAGGGATACGTCTACGACGCGAAGCTTCGTTGCGCCGAGCTCGCAGACGGACCCTTCGGCGATTCGGGGCTCGCGAGACGACTCCTCATCGAGGCGGACGACCTGCGTCGACGGTTCAACCAGGACTTTTGGATCGACGACCGCGGCGGCTATTACGCCATCGGCCTCGACGCCGACAAGCGGAAGATCGACTCGCTGACGTCGAACATCGGCCACCTCCTGTGGGCCGGAGTCGTCCCCGAAGACCGAGCGGGTCTCGTCGCTCGCCAGCTCATGTCGGAAGCCCTCTTCTCGGGCTGGGGCGTGCGCACGCTCTCGAAAGACGACGAGGGCTTCAATCCGATCGGCTACCACCTCGGGACCGTTTGGCCCCACGACAACTCGCTCATCGCGCTCGGTCTCGTCCGCTACGGCTTCCGTGAGGAGGCGAACAGGATCGCACTCGCCCTTCTCGAAGCGGCAACGCATTCGGCGTACAGGCTCCCCGAGGCGTTTTCGGGTTACGACCGCTCCCTCAGTCGCTTTCCGGTCCCCTACCCGACTGCGTGCAGCCCGCAGGCCTGGGCCACAGCAGCCCCACTCCTGCTCGTGCGGGCGATGTTGGGCGTCGAGGCTCGCGACCGGCGGTTGCTCCTCCATCCGGACGTTCCAGAGCAGATCGGGCGCATCTTCGTGTCCGGCGCACACGCCTTCGGGAAGCGCTGGGACATCGAGGCGATCGGCAAGAACGGCTACGTGCGCCTCAGTAATCGCTGAGCTCGAAAGACGAGAGGAGACTCGATGACGACCTACACCGCGAAATCCCGCCCCGTAGCTGTGTCCGGCTGGTATCCGTTCGCCGGGACGCTCCTCATCCTGGTCGGCGGAGTCAACATCCTCCAAGGCCTCATCGCGCTCCTGAAGGACGATTACTTCGCCGTCACCAAGGGAGGACTGCTCTTCGGCGACTTCGCAAGCTGGGGAACGTTCTTCCTCATCCTCGGGATCGTCGAGGTCTTCGTCGGGTTCGGCATCCTCTCGGCGCGCACGTGGGCCCGCGTCTTCGGGGTGATCATCATCATGTTCAACACGATCACCCAGTTCGCGTTCATCGCCGCGTTCCCGATCTGGACGCTGGCGTCGATCGCGCTCAACATCACGGTGATCTATGCGCTCATGAAGCCTCTGCAGCCCTACGAGGAGCGGTACGGCTACATCGAGTGACAGCCTGCGGCTCGGCCGTGGCAGACTCCTGCTCGGGAGCCGGGAGAGCATCGCAGGAACGGTTTACGGGACGATCGTCGTCCTCGCTGCGCTGACGGCCGGTGCCTCCGCGTATCAGGAGGATCTATGGAGCGTGGCGGCGATCCTCGCGACGAGCGTGGTCGTGCTGTGGATCGCGCACGTCTACGCGCACGGGCTCGGCGAGAGCGTCGACTCTGGGCGGCGCCTCACCGCCGGCGAGGTTGGCGCGATCGCCCGACGAGAGCTGTCCATTCCGGTCGCGGCCGTGCTTCCTCTGGGCGCGATCGTGCTCGGCGCCCTCGACCTGATCGAGGAGCGAACGGCGATCTGGCTGGCGGTCGGCGCCGGCGTCGCCACGCTCACCGCCCAGGGGGTTCGCTATGCCCGGCTCGAGCACCTGAGCCGGCTCGGTACGGCCGCCACCGTGGCGATCAACGTGGTGTTCGGCCTGGTTCTCGTCGCCTTGAAGGTGATCGTCGCGCACTAGGTGGCGCGCTTCCGTCCCGGCCGCCACAGGCTGACGAGCCGCGCGATGAGCGTCACGAGGAAGATCTGGCCCAACAGCATCTCCAGGACCGCGAACAGCTTCCCGGGTTGCCCACCGGGGATGAGATTGCCGTAGCCCGTCGTCGTCAGTGTCGTGAAGCTGAAGAAGATGAAGTCGCCGTTTGCGGGATCGGTGACGGGGCCGAAGAACGCGCCCGCCTGGAGCCGGTCGATCCCGACGTAGAGATCGGTGAAGAGAAGCCCGAAGATCACGTAGATGCTGATCGCGCCGAGAATGGTGCGAAAGCCGACTTCCGACTCGCTGACGATCGTCCGGAGGATCGCTCCAGCCGCCCAGGCCAGCAGCGCAATTTGAGCGAGGGCGGAGACGCCGAGGAATCCGTTCCGGCCCGAGATGGCGGCGATCGCGGCGAAGACGACGCACGCCGCGGCAATGCCCGCGGCGGCCGCGACGAGCTTCGAACGCAGCCCCGAGCTCGCCAGCCCGATTGCCGCGCTCAAAGACACCAGCACGGAGATCGCCACCGCGCTCCAGCCTGCATACGTGCTCAACGAAGCGACGACGACCGTGGTGACCGCCAACACGAGGACCGCCCCGAAAGCCTGTGCGATCTTCGACGCCAGGCGGGCCCACCGCTCGCTACGGTCGACCGCTTTCCGCTCTCGCTCTCGCCTGCCCGATTCTGTCGCGATGGTGGACGATTCGGCGACCGAGTCGTGACTCATCCGTCCGGCTGACCGTCGGCGCTCGGCCGCAACCGCTCGGAGAAGTACTCGAGAGCCTTCTTCGTCTTCGTCTCCTGCTCGCCGGCGAGGTCGACACCTCGACCCGCGAGGAACGCCTTCGTCTCCGCGGCGACCTGGAATGCCTCTGCGGGAGCGCATTTCGTCGAGAGCTCCAGGATCCGCGAGTTGTCCGGGAAGAGCCACATCTCGGCGACGAGCTTGCGATCGAACTCCTTCGGGGATTCCCTCAGCTTGAGCACGAAGATCGGGCCGAGAGCGGAAAGATCGTTCAAGGGGAGGTCCGCCGGGGCGTGATCGCCGTAGAACGCTCGCTGCGCCTTCGAGAAGAGGTCACGGAATGGCCGGCTCCCTGCGACGGCCTCGCGCACGTCGGCCCGCGGAGCCCCCTTCATCGAGCCGGAGCAGACGAAGCCGCCCGGGACAGCGTCCACCTCGACGCCGAAGCCTGCTGTTCGGCGAACCTTGGCCGGAAGCTCGGACGGCACCACGGGCCGGAGCTTGACGACCGAGTCGTCCCGTTTTCGCTGCACGCGGCGCACGCGCACGACGATTCCCTTCCGGTTCAGCGCCAGATCAGGGGTGTCGAAGAAGAACACCTGGCGGATCTGTGCGTTCAGCGGATCCAGCTCGAGCGCCGAAATGGTCGACCGGTGGTCGGCTTCGGGCACGGTGAGCTTCAGCTCGACGCTGTCCGAGTCCTTGATGAGCGCGATCAGCCCCGCCAGCTCCTCGCCGGAGAGAGCTCGTTCCGCGGTGCGCGCTTCGGCCATGGTCGCTCCTCGCTCGGGACGAGGTCTGATTGTCGGCGGCGAGCAGGCTCGAATCTTCACCCGGCGACAGCGCTCACCCAGGTGAAGCGGCTGCCCGGCTAGGCCTGCGGCGGAGCGCGTGGAATCCGCTGCGCTGCGAAGAGTGCCGCCAGGCAGAGCAGCGCGAGGATGGCGAGCGCACTCTCGAGGCCGTCGATGCGTGCGTCCCTGTAGCTCTCGAGAGCGGCCGTCGTCGCGGCGGAGCTGGTGCCCGCCTTGTCGAGCGCAGCCTCGAGATCGGCGTCGGAGACGAAGGGAACGCCGCCGGCGAGCTCCACGTGCGCCTGCGACTTGGCCGCCGCGGGGATGGCGGAGCTCTGTTGGATATTGGCGGCGAACGACGCCGAGACGGAGGCGATGAGGATCGAGCCCGCGATCGCAGTGCCGAGCGATGCACCGAGATTGGTCATCGTGTTCTGGATCCCGCCGACTTCTGAGCTCTGCTCGTCGGGAACGGCGGACACGGTGACGGCGCCCAGCTGAGAGGCGAGACCGCCGATGCCCAGGCCGATGAGCAGCATCGGAACGAACACCACCTCCGCTCCCGCCTCCGGGTCGAGCGCCGCAAGAAGGATGACCGTTCCCGTGAAGAGCGCGAGGATGCCTGAACGGACGACGAGCCGCGGTGAAACGCGCGGGAAGAATCTGGGGATCCCCAGGGCCGCGATCAGCAGGGTCAGCGACAGAGGTAGGAGCCGGGCGCCGGTCGCGAGCGCGGAGAGACCGAGGCACACGGAGAGAAAGAGCGGCACCACGAAGAAGAGCCCGGCCTGGACGAGGAACTGGAAGAAGAACATCGTCAGCCCTCCGCTGAGCTGCCGGTTTCGCAGCAGGTCAGGCCGCACGAGGGGCTCCCGCCCCCGTGCCTCGAGGAAGCCCTCCCAGCGGAAGAAGAGCCACAGCACGAACACGCCGGCGAGCGCGAGCCACACGGACGGCGACAGGCCGGCCCAGGAGGGGCCTTCCGGCTTCGGCTGGATCCAGCCCCACTCGCCGGTGCGAAGGACGCCGAAGACCAGCAGCCCGAGCCCGAGAGCGGAAAGCAGAGCGCCGAAGAGGTCGAGGCGCGGTCGCACCTCGATCGGTGCATCCGCGATCCGCCTGGCGACTACGAGGATTGCGAGGACGAGGACGACCTCACCGGCGAACACCCACCGCCAGGAGAAGTACGTCGTGCAGAAGCCTCCGATGAGCGGCCCGACGGCGACCGCGACCGCGCCAGCGGCGGCCACCAGGCCGTACGCGGCCGGCCGCCGTTCCGTGGGGAAATTTCCGGCCACGAGGGCGACGATCGCCGGGAGGATCAAGGCGGCGCCCACACCCTCGAGGAACGACCAGCCGAAGAGGAGCACCGGGAGGCTGGGCGCGATGCTCGTCGTGAAAGAGCCGCACCCGTAGATGACGCAGCCGATCGCGAACGCTCTCTTCCGCCCGATGAGCGCCCCCACTTTCGCGCCCGTGATCATGAGAGCCGCCATCACGAGCGTGTAGGCGGTGATGGCGCCCTGGATGCCCGTCACCGTCGTCCCGACGTCCTTCGCCACGGTCGCGATCGAGACGTTCATGACGGAGCTGTCCAGCGTCATGAGGAACTGACCTGCCGCGAGCGTGAGCAGGACCAGCGTGGCGCCCGTCGCCCGTGCCCTCGGCGCGACCTCTGCCGTCGTCAAGACCCGAGGTGGGAAGCGGCCGGCGTCAGCTCACCGCTCCTGCCGTGCGCCTTCGAAGGAAGGAGGATGGCCGCGCCGAGACCGATGAGACCGATCGCGGCGAGAACGATCATCGCCAGCGAGTACGACCGGTTCCCGGAGGCAAGATCCGACACGAGGATGGTGCCGGCGATCGCGGTCCCGAGGGAGGAGCCCAGATTGGAGATGCTGCGCGAGAGGCCCGAGATCTCCCCTTGGAGGTTCTCGGGGAAGCTCGATTGGACGAGGTTGACCGACGGGGTCAACATGAATCCTGAGCCCAGTCCGAAGACGAAGAGCCCGGGCAGGAAGGCGAGAACGCTGTCCCAGGCCCTGACGAGGCCGACGACGAGGACGATGCCGGCCACGGCGGTGAGGAACCCCCCGGTGATCAGCGTCTTCTGCGTCCGCCGCTTGGCGAATCGCTCCGCACCGAAAGACGAAAGGAGGATCCCCACCGTCGCGGCGGTGAAGACGAGGCCTGTTTCGATCGCGTTGTAGCCGCGAACCGTTTGCAGGAAGACGGCCACGACGAACGAGACTCCCATGAGGAGAAGCCACTGGACGTTCTGGGTGACGAGACCCAGGTTCGAGACGCGGTTCCGGAACAACCCGGTCGACAGCAGCGGCTCTTTGCCCGCTCGCTCACGAGAGCGGATGTAGAGGAAGAATCCGATCACGAAGGCGGCGCCGATGGCGACGAACACGGCGAGGAGCGCCATATTCGTGTCCGCGAAGAGGATCCCGAAGACGAGGAAGAAGAGGCCAACCCCTGACAGAACCGCCCCGACCAGGTCGAACGCCCGCGTCGGATCCGGCGGGATCGGATCGGCCATCCGACGGCTGAGCAGGATGATGGCGCCGACCACTGCCGCCTGGAACACGAAGGCGGCGCGCCAGCTGATGCCCGTGGTGATCAGGCCTCCGATGAGCGGCCCGGTCGCCGCCCCGACCCCACCCAACCCGCTGATGACCCCGAAGGCACGCGCACGCGAGGTCAGATCCTTGAACGCCATCGTCGTGAGGATGTAGACGGGCGGGATCAGGAGTGCCGTCCCGACCCCTTCGAGGACGGAGTTGCCGAGGATCAGCACGCCGAGCCCGGGTGAGAGCGCGCTCAGGACCGCTCCGATCCCGTACAGCGTGAGCCCGCCGAGAAAGCAGCGTTTGCGGCCCCAGCGGTCCGTCAGCTTGCTGCCGGGGATCATCAGGATCGCCATGATCAGGAGGAAGAGCGTGATGGCGAGCTGGACGCCCTGGACCGTCGTGTCCAGGTCCTTGCTGATGTCGTTGATCATGACGTTCATGTTCGAGCCCGCGAAGCTGCAGATGAACTGAGCGAGGGCGAGGGGAAGGAGGAACCTCCGCCGGGAAGCCGCCGACCACTCGGCCTCGCTCACCGCGCCGGCACCTTCCCGTCCCCGTCCTCGGCGGCCGCGATGGCCGTCGCTGCGCCGATCAGCGTCAGGTGGCTGAAGGCCTGGGGGAAGTTGCCGACTTGCCGATGACGCCTGACGTCGTACTCCTCGGCCAACAAGCCGAGGTCGTTCGTGAGGCCCAAAAGGCGCTCGAACAGCTCCCGCGCCTCGTCGAGGCGGCCGGCCGACGCCAACGCGCTGACCATCCAGAAGGAACAGGCGAGGAACTGCCCTTCGTCGCCGGACAGGCCGTCGTCGGTCTCGGCGGTCGAGTAGCGGGAGACGAATCCGTCGCGGCCGAGCTCGCGCGCGATCGCGTCGATCGTTCCCTGAACGCGTTCGTCCGTTCCCGGGAGGAAGCCGACGAGCGGGATGTTGAGAACGCTTGCGTCGAGCTCCTTCGATCCGTAGTACTGGGTGAAGGTGCGACGCTCGGCGTCGTAGCCCTGCTCGCAGACCTCCGCGTGGATCTCGTCCCGAACCTGGCTCCAGCGCTCAATGGGGCCCTCGAGCCCGTACTGCTCGGCGATTCGGACGGCCCGGTCGAACACGACCCAGGCCATGACTTTGGAATACGTGAAGTGACGCCGCGGGCCGCGCGTCTCCCAGATCCCGTCGTCCGGCTCGCGCCAGATCGTCTCGACATGCTCGACGACGGGTCGCCAGCGCGGCCACAGCTGCTCGTCCATGCGTCCGAGAGCCTCGACACTCGCGAATCCCACTCCGACGACCTCACCGTAGACGTCGAGCTGAAACTGCTCCGAGGCGGCATTGCCGACACGGACCGGCTTGGAGCGTTCGTAGCCCGGGAAGTCGTCGAGCTCGAATTCCGTCAGACGCCGCTCGCCACCGATTCCGTACATGATCTGGATCCTCCGGGGATCGCCGGTCCCTACCCGCAACAGGAAGTCGCGGAAGGCCATCGCCTCGTCCGCGTATCCAGTGGCGAGCAAGGCGTCCAGAGCGAGCGCCGAGTCGCGTAGCCAGCAATACCGGTAGTCCCAGTTCCGCACGCCGCCGATGTCCTCGGGAAGCGAAGTCGTCGGCGCCGCGACGATCGCGCCGGTCGTCTCCAAGGTCATGGCCTTGAGCGCGATCAGCGATGTCAGCACCTCGTCGCGATAGCGGCCCTTGTACGTGCAACGTTCGCTCCACGCCCGCCACCAGGCCTCAGTACGGGCGAGCGCGGAGTCGCCGTCTTCGACGGGCGGGGCTTCCAGATGGGACGGGTGCCAGCTCAGGCTGAGCCGCTCGCGCGCGCCCTCGACGGCGACGAACTCAGCGTGTGCCGTACCGTCTCGCAGCTCGAGCGGCAGCGGCGTGCTGAGGCTGAACGCGTCCGGCCCAGCGGTCGCGACGACCCCGTCGAGGGCAGACTCGACCCAAGGAACGATCGACCCGTAATCGGGACGGACCGAGAGCTCCATCCGCATCGGCACGCGGCCTTTCACGCCTTCGAGGATCCGGATCAAGCGCGGCGGGCCCTCGCCGCGCCGAGGCATGAAGTCGATCACGCGGACCTGGCCCTCCGGGGTCTCGAACTCCGTCTCGAGGACGAGCGTCCCGGGCCGGTAGCGGCGCGAGGTGGCAGTCGGATCGCTCCGAGGGGCGAGCCGCCAGGACCCGTGGCGCTCATCCCCCAACAACGCCGCGAAGCACGACGGGGAGTCGAATCGGGGAAAACAGAGCCAGTCGACCGTGCCGTCACGACTCACCAGGGCGGCGCTCTGCATGTCCCCGATCAGGCCGTAGTCCTCGATGCGCAAGCGCCCTTCCCTCCTCCCCTACCTCGGCACGAAGACCGCCGCTCGCGACGATGGCGGCCGGATCCGCTCTCCGGCCGCCCGGCGGCGCCAGAACGAGTCTCGGCCAGCGCCACCTCGTCCTGCGCGCACGGTCAGATTCCGAGAAGCTGCTTCTTCTTCGCCTCGAATTCGGTCTCGTCGATGACGCCCGCCTCCTTCAGCTGCCCGAGCTTCTCCAGCTCGACGAGATACTGAGGCTGCTGCGGCGGCGCCGGCGCGGGCTCGTCATACGACGGCTCGTCATAGGCCGGCTCCGAATAGCCCCCGCCCATCGCATCGTGCAGATACATCTGCCGGCGGGTCGTCCGGCGCGCGGTGCGCCGAGCCATTCTCCGTCCTGGTCCAAACATCTCCGTCCTCCTAGCTCTTCGTTGCAGTGAGTGCTTCGGCGTCCTCCGCGGCAAGCACTCCGACGGCGACGAGGTCGAGCGGATGAATGAAGCCGTCGCTGATCGGGAAGCCGTTGGCTTCGAGAACCGCGTTCCGGAGAGGGATCGCCCAGCGGTGCTCGAGGAGGATCAGGGCTGCCGCGGTGTCGTTCGGAATCTCGTCGACGACGTCCCAGGCCTGCGCCTCCGGGAACGCGTCGACGCCTTCTGCGGTCGCCTCCGCGCCCGCTTTTGCGCCAGCTTCGGCGCCTTCTGCTCCGGCCGCGCCGAGGCCGAGGAGCGCCCCGACGACGGCGCCGAACTCCGCGGCCTCGTCGTCGGTCAGATCGGTCCTCTTGAGCGTCTTGACGTTCCCCTCGGCGTCCTTGTGGATCGCCAACGCGTCGATCACGCGGACGATGTCGTTCTCCTTCAACCGGTCGAGCTCGGCCACGACCGCCCCCTCGAACTTCGGCTCGCTGAAACCGAGCACGAGCAGCTGGATCGGTCCGAATGCCATCGAGTCTCCTTTCGGCAGTTCCGCGGCGAGCATCACCGACTCGGCCGGCCCGAACATCGCCCGCGAGCCAGATTCACCCGGGTGAGCGTCCGCGCGCGAGCGATTGCGGCGTTCGAAGAGCGTCGCGTTGAGGACGGCGGAGACGACCGTGACGCGCCCGATCAAGAACAACCCCAGCAGCACGGCCGCCGCGGCGCCCAGCGCTCCATAGGTGCTCGACTTCGACTCGAGCAACCAGCCCAGAAAGTATGCGCTGAAGACCTGGACCAGCAGCGCTCCGAGCGCATACAGGCCGGCCCCTGGGACGAGATCGGTCCACCGGGCCTGGGAATGCGGAAGCTGCAACGAGACTGCAAGCCAGATCGCGCCGATCCCCACGATGAACAGAGGGAGAGCGGCGACGCCGCCGACCGCCGTGACCTCCCGCACTCGGCCCACGAGCCCGATGAGCACGAGCTGAGCGACGAGCGCTGCTCCGAAGATCGCGAACGATCGCGAGCTCACCTTGACGAAAGCCGCCGAACGCTCCCACGCGAGCGCGTGAACGATCGCGAGTGCCCTCAGCAACACCCGCGTGACGTACGCCAGCACCAGGAAGGAGCCGATTGCGACCCACGCGTTCGACGGCCCGTTTGCCGCAGTTGCGACCTGGCGCGTTACCGCGCCCGCAAACCCCGCGTGCCTCCCGACGGTCGCCGGGCTTTTCCCGAGGACGTCGGCCACGAGCCCGAGAAGCGCGACCAGGAAGAACGCGAGCGGCAGTGCGAAGATGAACAGCCGGTACGCCAAGGCGCCGGCAAGAATGCCGCCGCCGATTTCGGAGTCTCGTTCGATCGATTCGAAAGCGATGTCGAGAGGTGTCGACCGCCCCCGGGCGCGCTCCAGCCGGACCCGTATGGCGCGGATCCGCTCTACCGCTCTGACGGCGCTCTGGAAGATGCTCCGTCGCGGCGCAGGAAGCGTCGTTCGCTCTTCGCTCGTGCGCGAAGTTTCGCGCTGCCCTACGACTCGAGTCCTCGCCCAGGCTCGCGTTTCACCTAGGTGACCTCCGGCCCGGCTCCGTCACCCGGGTGACGCGACCCGGCGGGTGATGTCGGGCCCGAGGAACGGGGTGTAGGAACGTCCGTGCGGAAACCGGGCCTCGACGATGGGAAGGTGAGCTCGCCCACGGTCTCGGCGGCACGACCTGCAGACGCAATCCGGCGCGGCCGGCTCGAACGGCTTGGTTGGGCCGCCTCGACGGCGTATGCGAAGTACGGGGCGCACCGTTGCCCCCAGCTCGCTGCCGCGATCTCTTACCACGTACTCTTCGCGCTCGTCCCGCTGTTCACATTCCTGGCGACCGTCTTCGGCCTGCTGCTGAAGGACGAAGCGCGCCGGCAAGAGCTCATCGACAACATCGTCACCGCGTTCCCTCTCACGGCAGAGGCAGGAGTCGACCTGGACCGGATACTCGCCGACCTCCCGACACCGGTGAGCGCGATCGGGGTGGTCAGCATCGCCGCACTGCTCTGGTCGGCCAGCGGGATGATGGCCTCGCTCCGCGTCGGGCTGAGCGCGGCGCTCGACGACGGCGGGGAGGCGCGGCCTTTCTTTCAGTCGAAGCTCGTCGACGTGCTGCTGGTGCTGGCCGTGGCCGTCCTTCTCCTGGTGCTGTTCGGCGCCTCGATCGTCCTCAACGCAATCGAACAATGGAGCTCAACCGTTGAACGGCACGTCGATGCACTCGGCCTGAACGTTGGAGGTGTCTTCGGGCACTTCGCCGCCTCAGTCCTCACGTTCGCAATTCTCCTGGGCCTCTACCGCTTCGTCCCGCCGTCGCGGCCGCGATTCGGGGACCTATGGATCGGGGCGCTGCTTGCCGCGGTCGGCGCCGAGCTCGTCAAGGTGGGTTTCGGCCTCTACCTCGGAACGGTCGCAAACTACGATCTCGTGTACGGGTCGCTGGGGTCCGTCTTCGCCTTTTTGTTCGTCGTCTATCTCATTGCCTCCGTCGTCCTCTTCGGCGCGGAATTCTCGTCGGCATGGGCCAGAAGCGCGGTGCCAGAGTCTAGGGAGACCGTCTCGGACGCCTCGGCGCGGAAACGGCTGACCGGCGCGATCCGCGGGCTCTTCGTTCGCGGCTGACGTACGCCTACCGGGCGACCCGGGCCTTGGCCTGCGCTACGCGCTCGCGCCGGTCCTTCGTCAGCTCCTGCACGAAGATCTGGATGACCGCGGCGAGCGGGACGGCGGTTAGGGCGCCGAGGACTCCGAGCAGCGCGCCGAACAGCGTCACCGAGACGATGATGAAGAAGGCCGAGAGCTCGACGGCCTTCCCCTGGATCTTCGGAGTGACGATGTTGTTCTCGAGCTGTTGGTAGACGAGCACGACGGCCAGCATGATCAGCCCGGCCGTCACGCCCTGCTCGGCCCAGAGAGCGGGTACGAGGATGAAGCCGGCGATCGTAGCGCCGATGTTCGGGATCATGTCCAGCAGGCCGGCAATGACGCCAAGGCCGACGGCGAAGCTCGAGCCGAGCAGCCAGGCGGACGTTCCCTGAATCGTTCCGGCAATCGCGGCGATGATGATGACACCGATCGCCCAGCGCGAAATCGACGCGGTCACGCGCTCCCAAACGCTCAACCAGCGCTCCTCCTCACCCGGCATCAACACGCTCCCAAGTGCCTCCTTCAACCGCCCGATGTCCGTGAGCAGGAAGAGGCAGATGAACAGGATCGTGAAGAGACCGAGAAACATGCCGAAGAAATCGCCCGCGATCCCCAACACGGCGGAGATCGCATCCGGCACCGAAGACGAGACCACAGTGGCGCCTTCCTGAGCGTTCTTCGCTGCGCCAGAGTCACCGAGCCAGGAAAGCTCGTCCGAGGCTCGGAGCTGCTGCACGGTGGTTGGCAGCTGGTGCAAGAAGTCGCGAACGCCGCCGACGAGCGGGACGAGCAGGAGGACGAAGAGCACCCCGACCGCAAGAGCGCTGCCGATGACCGTCACTGTGGAGGCCAGGCCGCGTGACAGGCGTGTCTTTCTCATTACGAAGCGAACCGGGTACTCGAACACGAGAGCGAGGAAGACGCCGATGAAGACGATCAAGAACGTGTCGCCGATCGAGACGAACGCCGCCATCACCGCGACGGCTGCGGCCACCAGCAGCAGAGTTCGCACCGGCAGGTAGAGCTCGACGCGCCGCTTCGGAGCCCCTTGCTCCGCTTTCTCCGCGATTCCGCGGCTCACCCGGGTGACTGTCATCGCCGGGTGGCGATGGCGCCGCGACCTTCGCCGAAGATCGCGGACACGCACCGCGTTCGAAGGAGCTGACGCGACGACGCCGACCGAGACCGATGACGACCCGGCCGCAGAGCTCTGACATGGCCCGTTTGACGGTTCCACGAGATCGGGGCTTCCGGGCGGGCGAGCCGAAGCGCTCGAAAAGCCACCTCCGGTGGCTTGGTCATTCGACCGTCGTCGTCGAGCTCGACGGGACGCGGCTCCTCACCGACCCGCTCCTCCGCAAGCAGGTCTTTCATCTTCGGCGCGCTGCCCCGCTCGAGCGCGAGGATCTCGGTGGGATCGATGCGATCTTGATCTCCCACGTCCACTACGACCACCTCGACCTGCCCTCGTTGAAAACGTTCCCACTCGACACGCCTGTCTGTGTCCCGATCGGCGTTGGCCGCCTCCTGCGACGACGCGGTTTCCCCTGCACCGTCGAGATGGCCGCCGGCGACGAGGTGAGTTTCGGGTCCGTCACGGTTCGCGCCGTCCGCGCCGAACATCTTTCGCGCCGCGTTCTCGGCTGGCGAAGCGAGGCGCTCGGCTACGTGATGGAGGGCGAGCGAAGCGTCTACTTCACGGGAGACACTGGTCTGTTCTCGGCAATGGCCGAGGTGGCTTCGCAGCCCGACGTGGCACTGCTGCCGATCTGGGGTTGGGGCCCGTTTCTCGGCCCTTCGCATCTCGATCCGCAGCGGGCGTCGCAAGCGCTCGCATTGATCCAGCCGAAGATGGCAGTTCCCATTCATTGGGGGACGTACTACGTACCGGGACTTGTCCGCTCGCGCCCCGCCTCCCTCAAGGCCCCGGCGCACACGTTCGTCCAGGCCGCTGCGATCAACGCGCCGGCGGTAAAAGTTCGGATCCTCCCCGTCGGCGGAGCCCTGTCGCTCGACCATTGCCTAGGACGTCGAGCCTGGACCGAGCGAGGCGGTGTAGCGAGGCTCGCGCAGAAGCAGGATCCGCACGAAGAGGTCGAGGACGAGTGAGACGAAGGAGAGAATGATCGCCGCCCAGATGGCCGTCCAGAAGAAGTCGTCGATCGTCAGATGGCTCGTCAAAGCGTCGGTGACGCTGAGCAGAATCGCGTTGACGATCACTGAGAAGAGGCCCAGAGTCAGCACGGTGAGAGGCAGCGTGACGATGCGCAGGATCGTTCCCAGGACCGCGTTGACGATGCCGAACAGGGCCGAGACCCACACGTAGCCCCAGAAGCCGCCGCTCACGTCCATCCCCGAGAGAAGCCAGCTCGTCACGGCGAACGCTGCGCCGATGATCGCCCAACTCACCAGGAAGGCGAATAGGAGCCCGCGCGCCGGGCGGCTCATGTGATCGACGCCTCCCCCACGGATTCGCCCGAGACGTCGCGAATTCGGGGTACCACCGAGCCGCTCTCGGCGCCGACCCCCAGGTCGACAGTCCGAACGGGCACCCCGTAGCAGGCAAGCCCGCGAGCAATCGTGTGCGCCTCGACCGGCTGCCCGTCCTCGCGACGAGTCGGCACGTAGATCTCCGCCGGATAGGCTCGGGAAGCCCGCCACCCCAATCCGCCGTCGACGACCGTTCCCCACAGCGCCACCCGCCCGATCACGCGATGCACGCAGGCGTCGCCGAGCAAGTCGTCGTAGAGGTTCAAGAACGTCGCGGCGAACTCGATGTCTTTCGCCGCCCAGACCCCGCACTCGCACCCGGTCGAGGGTGCGCCGTGCGCCGAGACGCGCCGCCACGGCCTATACCACCGGCGGTGGAGCGCGAACTCACAACGCGCGGGAAATTCGTCACGGGGCGTCCAGTCCTTTGCGAAGACGACGCTCCGTAGGCGCAGGCAGCCCGCCGTCGTGACGACGAGCCACGTGCGCCAGCCGAAGACCGGCTCGAAGAGGTCGGGAGCCGAGGCTCCTGCATTCGCCGTGGCCCGCGACGGGCGGCCGGGCACGGGATCTCGCAACGGCTCGACCCGGTAGGTCCGCCTTGCCGGCCCGGTCAACATCGCCGTGATTCTGGGCAGCACGCACCGTGGCGAACACCACCCGAGCGGTGAACTCACCCGGGTGATCTGCCCACTTTGATGCGGGACGATGGGACCATCGTCAACCCACCAGGTGCGAGCAAACGCTAAGTGCGGATGAGAGGACTTGAACCTCCACGGGCTTGCGCCCACACGGACCTGAACCGTGCGCGTCTACCAATTCCGCCACATCCGCGCGGCCAGCCGATTGTAGCCCGCTCGGTCTACGTGGCCGAGCGGTCGTCCGACTCGTCGAGCACCGGGAGGTTGTCGAGGTCGCGGGCCACGCTCCGCTCGAAGTCGTCGCGGTCAAGGGTCTCACCGCCCTCGCCGGCGCCCTCCACGAGCGTCAGCTCACGCTTGCGGCGTGCGCGCCTGCGCCGGGCGGGCCGCTCGCGTTCCCAGCGGCCGGCCAGACGCGGCCATTCGGCACCGACGACGAGTGCGACGGCGCAGGCGACCAAGGCGATCGCGACGACGGCCATCGATCCATTGTAGTCAGGGGCTAAGGAAGCCCGGCGCTTGCGCCGATACGAAGAGCGGAATGCCTCGGGACAACTTTCCGCTCGCGCTGATGCTCTTCATCCTCGGTTGGGTGACCGTCGCGCGTGCCGTTCTCGTGTTCGTGCAAAAGCTTCCGCCCACCTGTGGGCGATGCGGCCGACGCTTCGAGCGCAAGCACCTCGGCGAGCCCGTCTGCCGCTGCGGAGCCTAGCGGGCTTCAGCCCGCGATCGAGAAGAGCGTGCGGCCGACGCGGTCGCCGCCGCGCACCAGCTTGCGTGCGTACAGCCGCTCGTCGGCTGCGCGATAGAGCGAGAGCGCGTTCTCCCCTTCGGCGGGATAGACCGCCCAGCCGAAGGTGATTCTCACACCCTGCGCTTCGAGCACCGACTCGAGGCGGGCAGCCGTCGATGCCGCCTCCTCGCCGCCTGCGTGCGCGGTGATGACGGCGAACTCGTCGCCGCCGACGCGGGCGACTTCGTCCTGGGGCCGGAGCACGCTGCCGAGCATGTCGGCCAGGCGGCGGAGGGCGTCGTTCCCCTCGGCGTGCCCCTTCGCGTCGTTGATCTCCTTCAGGCCGTCCATGTCCCCCAGAAGCAGGATGAAGGGCCGCCCGTCGCCCAACCGCCGCGCGATCGACGCCTCGAAAGCGCGCGTGTTGGGCAGGCCGGTGAGGAAATCGCGTTCGGCCAGAAGCTGCAGGCGGGCGACCAGCTCCCGGTCGTGCGCGGCGAACCAGCCGACGAGCGCGCCGATGCTCGTGTACGTGAGGATGCGGATCGGCATCGAGATCGACAGCAGCTGAGTCGCGGTCGATATCTGCGTGTTGAGCGCCACGCCCACCGCGAAGAGCCCAGTCGCGAGGAGGCCGGCACAGACACCGCGACGCACGCCGCCCGTCATCGCGAGCGCTGCGACGGGCAGGTAGAAGAAGTGCGGGATGCCGAGGCCGGGTGCCTCGAAGAGGACCACGCACGTGAAGATGAGCGCGAAGCCCGCAAGGGAGGAGCTGAGGACGAGCTCCCTGTGCCTGTTTGCCGCAGTCACGCCTCTCAGCCTAAGCGCGCCCTCAGGGGTCCAACGTCACTCCTTCGAGTGATTCGTGACGAGGCGCGCGACGGCCCGCGCGAGCACGCGGGCACCCAGAGCGCACTGCTCCGGCGTCGTGTACTCCTCGGGTGAGTGGCTGATCCCGGCCCGGCTCGGCACGAAGAGCATGGCCGCGGGGACGTGCTTGGCGAGCACCATCGCGTCGTGTCCCGCGCCGCTCGGCATGCGGCGGAAGCTCGCGCCCTCGGCCCTCGCTGCCTCGGCGAGGACGTCCTGGAGCTCGGGATCGAGCGGTGTCGGCTGCTTGCGATGGGTCTCGGAGACCTCGAGCTCGAGCTGCTCCTCGTCGGCCACCCGCTCGAGGGTGTCGCGCACGAAGCGCTCGGCGCGGGCGAAGGTCTCCGCATCGCCCGCCCGCACGTCGATCGTGAACTCGGCCGTGCCCGGGATGACGTTGAAGCCTCCCGGGGTGACCGAGACGATCCCGACGTTCGCCGTCATGTCCCCGCGCTCTCGAGCTTCGTCCCGCAGGGCGAGCACGACACGTGACGCTCCGGCAAGCGCGTCGCGGCGCGACGCCATCGGCGTCGTGCCCGCGTGGTTCGCCTCACCGGTCAGCCGGACACGGAAGCCGAGGAGCCCGGAGATGGCCGTGACTATGCCGAGGTCGAGTCCCTCCTGTTCGAGCACGGGGCCCTGCTCGATGTGCAGCTCGAGGTACGCGCCGACGCTGTCGATCCCGCGCGCTTCGGCCAGCCGGTCGAAGTCGAAGCCTGCGGCGGCCATCGCGTCTGCGACGCCGCGCGCTCTCCAGTCGTCGAGCTCGAGATCCCCGATGAACGCACGGCTTCCGAGCATCCCGGTCTGGAAGCGGCCGCCCTCCTCGTCGTTGAAGGACACGACCCAGAGAGGTCGCCGCAGAGTCGCTCCCGCTCGCTTCAGCGAGCGGACGACCTCGAGGGCGGCCAGGACGCCGAGGGCCCCGTCGTAGCGGCCTCCGCGGGGGACCGTGTCCAGGTGGGAGCCGACGAGGACTGCGGTTTCCCCACCCTCGTTCCAGCGGCCGAAGACGTTCCCCGCCGAATCGATCTGCGCCTCGAGCCCAAGCTCTTGCAGCCGCGCGGCGAACCACGCGTTGGCCTCGGCGAGCTCCGGCGTCCAGGCGAAGCGAGAGACGCCGCCATCGTCAGCCCCGATGCGGGCCGCCTCCTGGAGATCAGCTTCGAGCGAGCTCACGTCGCTTCTTCAGCCAGCGGTACAGCTCGATCGCGCCAGTGATGGCAAGCGCCACGACGAAGGCGACGATGAAGCCCTTCCAGGGCTGCTCCTCGAACGCCTTGCCCCCGAAGTAGCCGAGAAGCGCCGCGTACGAGGCCCAAAGGAGTCCCGCGGCGACGTCGAAGGCGATGAATCGGCGCCAGGGCATCTCGAGAAATCCGCAGGCAATGGTGACGGCGGTGCGGCCGGCGGGGATGAACCGTGCGACGAGGATGAAGTACCCTCCGCGCTCGGCGATCTGGCCCTCCGCCCAGTCGATCCGCTTGCGCCGCTCCCCGCTGAAAAAGCGGTTGACGATGCGCTCGCCCGCGAGGCGGCCGATCCAATAGGCGGCGTTGTCGCCGAGAACGGCGCCCGCGGCGGCGACGAGGATAACGGCGAACAGCACCAGGTCCCCCGTGGAGGCCAGCACGCCCGCGAGGATGACGGAGGTCTCGCTCGGGACGAGCGGGAAGACGACGTCGAGCGCGGCCACCCCGAAGAGAAAGGCGTACGTCCAGGGGGAGCCCGAGACGTAGTCGGTCAGCGATTGGAACAACTAATGCCTGTGCTCCGCGGGTAGCCCGAGGCGCCGGGTCGTTCCCTCTTCCCAGTCGAACTGGATGAGCACCGCGGGCTCGTCGCCGATCACCCAGGCGTCGTGGCCGGGCTCGATCGTCACGACCTGCGGAGCCGCGTACTCGAACGTGCAGCCGTCCTCGTACTCGCCGGCTATGCGCCCGCGGGCGAGGAACCCGACATGCGCGTGCATGCAGAGCTCGCTCTCGACGTTGGAGGCCATGTGAGTCGACCAGCGGAAACCGGGCGGGTACACGGCGCGCTTGACCCTTCCGTTCGCCGCGCGGACGGTGTCGACGAGCGCGCCGCCGATCTCCCGGTGGTCGGCGCCTTCGATCGGGTCGAGGAGCGGGTCCACGCGCCTAGCTTAGTCGCGAACGTAGTGCGTCTCGGTCAGCACCGGCCGATATCCCAGGCTCTCGTTCAAGTGCAGCATGCCGACGTTCGCCTCGGCATTCCCGGTCAATATGGCTTCGAGTCCCTGCTCCTTTGCCCATCGGATCGTGGCCAGCTTCGCGAGGCGGGCAAGGCCGCGGCCGCGGTATGCGGGCATCGTGCCGGTCATTTCGTTGGCGGCGAGATTCCCGATCTCGTCGACCACGAGGAAGGCGAGCGCGACCGGCTCGTCGCCCGAGAGAACGGCGAAGCTCCCCTGTCGGGTCAGCTGCGGGTGCTCGAGTGTCTCGACGCGCCATTCTTGGACTCTGATGTCGTCCTCCGGGAAGTACTCCGGGACGTCGGCGGAGGCGGCCTGGTAGACGCGGTGGAGACCCTCGACGTCGTCGATCACGTCGACGAGCCGCGCGAGGCGAAATCCGTCGCGAGCTCTTTCCTCCTCGAGCGCCGGGAACGTTGCGGCATCAGCCTCAGCGAGCTCGAGCCTGGAGATGCGCTCTTGCCCCGTCGCTCGAAAGCCGCGCCCTTCGAGCAGCGCCCGGCCAGCCGCGATGTACGTCCAGGTCTGGATGATCGTTGCGCCGATTTCCTCGAGCCGGCGCTCTACGGTCCCGAGCAGCGCCTTGCCGATGCCTCGCCCCCGGAATGTCGGTCGGACGTACAACCAGAAGTCTGCTACGCCTGGCTTGCTCGTCGACCAGGTGAGTCGCGACTCGGCCCAGCCGACGATCTGCCCGTCGGCTTCCGCGACGAACGTGCGCGGGCGGGCCCGTTCGGGCTGAGCCTCGAGCCAATGGAGCAGGCCGGCCGGCGTGATGGCCTGCGGCTGTGGCTCCTCGTGCAGAATCGCCGCGACGGCCTCGGCATCGTCAGGCCGGAACTCTCTGATCACGCGAACCGCCCGGGGTCGAATACCCCGGCGCCACCGTCGACGAGCCGGCGGCAGGCGGAGGGAATCGTGACCATGCCGATCGAGGAGAACGCTCCGGCCACGTCGAGCCCTTCGATTCCGGCAACGGGCCCCACGAGCGGCATCCCGTCGGGGCTGACCGCCCGTCGGCCCGACCACGAGGCGACGACCGGCGCGTCTCGGAGCACCGGCGAAACGCGGACCGCCCGCTCCGCGAGTCGGCCCACCGTTTCGGGAGCCTCGGGCTCCTCGAGCAGCGAGCGGCTCAGCGAGGTTCCGATCAGGCAGTGGCCCGCCGGCCGGCCCCCCAGAAGCAGGGAGACGAGCCCGGGCTCTTCGATCGCGCCGGAGGCGACCTGCTCGAGCGTCGGAGCACCCACGAGCGCGCTCATCTCGTCCTGCACCGGCCACGCGGCTTGCTCGATCGCATAGCGCGGAGGCGGGTCGACCTTGCCCGTTTCTAGGAGCCAGCCGCGCGAGGCCGTCACGGGAAGGTCGATCCCGACGGACCGCGCGAGGAAGCGGAGGCGCGGTCCCGTCGCGATGACGGCGCGCTCGGTAGCAACCACCCCCTGGTCGGTCGCGACTCCGCGAATCCTGCTTCCGGTCGCGAGCAGCCGCTTCGCTTCGCAACCGAGCCGGAAGTCGACGCCTCGCCGCCGTGCCGATTCGGCCATCGCAGTCGTCGCTCCCATGGAGTCGAGCGTGAAACCGCCCTCGACGACGAACCCGCCGGCGAGGTCGTCTGCGAACCACGAGTCCTCCCGCAGGTCGACCGCCTCGCCGCCGACAGCCTCCGCGTAGGAGCGCGCATGATCGAGCTCGGCGTCCTCGACCGCCAGGAGCAGCATCGGCCAGGACCGGAGCTCGAAGGGGATGTCGACCTCGTCCTCGAGCTGACGGTAGATCTCGAGCGACTCCTCGAGCGCCTCGTTGATCCATCGCGCAGGTTGCGGAAACAGGAAGCCGCCGTTGCGGCCGGAGGCTCCGGCGCCGACTCCGCCGGAGTCGACGACGATGACGCTCGCGCCGGTGTCGGCGAGGAATCGCGCGGCGGCGCAGCCCGCGAGACCCGCGCCGACGACGACGGCGTCGCAGGACGCTTGGTTCAGCTTCCCGGAGTCTCGGTCCCGCCGCGTCGCTTGCGCCAGAACATGAGCGCCCCGAGCCCCGCGCCCACGCCGGCGAGAGTCGCGGCCGCGATGCCGCCGCTCTTTCCGCTGACGGCCTGGCGAGCCTTTCGCTTTGCGAGCGGCTTACCGAGCGTGAGAACCAGCCACCCGATGAATGCGTTGCGCTTGTTGAACACGTGCCTCCTTCCTAGGCCTTCGCAACGGCCCGTTTCTTGTTGGGCAGATGAATCGCCCGGCCGAGGGCCACGAGCCCGGCCTCCTTGATCGCTTCCGAGAGCGTCGGATGCGCCGCCATGCCGTCGGCGACGGTCTCCACCGTCGCCTCCGCGTCGAGCGCGACGACGCCGGCCTCGACGAGGTCGGTCACGTGCGGGCCGACCATGACCAACCCGAGCAGCTCGCCGTAGCGAGACTCGTGGATGGACTTGACCCAGCCGACCGTCTCGTTCTGCATCAGCGCACGGCCGTTGGCCGACCACGGGAAGCTCCCGGTGAGGACGTCGTCCCCGTACTGCTCGCGGGCCTCGGCCTCAGTCAGGCCGACGGCGGCGATCTCCGGGTCCGTGTAGATCGGGCGCGGGACACCGCGGTTGTCGACGACGGCCTCGTGGCCCATCGCGTTCTCGGCAGCCACCTCGCCCTCACGAAACGCTGTATGCGCGAGCTGCCAGTAGCCGGCGCAGTCGCCGACCGCGTAGATGTGCGAGACGGTCGTGCGCCGGTGCTCGTCGGCGGCGATTCCCTTCTTCTTGTCGAACTCGACGCCGATGTCCTCGAGCCCGATGCCTTCTACGAGCGGTCCGCGGCCCGTTGCGACGAGCATGAGGTCGCATTCCCTCTGCTCGCCGCCGTAGTGGACGACGAGGCTTCCGTCTCGCTCCTCCACCTTGTCGCACTGCGTCTCGAGGTTGACTTCGATGCCGCGCTTCTTGAACTGCTTGGCCAGCTCCTTCGACGCATCTTCGTCCTCCTGCGGAATCAGCGCGGGGAGCATCTCGACGACCGTCACTTCGCTCCCGAACCGCTGCATGATCGAGGCGAACTCGCAGCCGATGATCCCGCCGCCCAGGATGACGATGCGCTTCGGCACCTCGGTCTGCGCCAGGAGCCCGGTCGAGTCGACGCACTTCTCCGAGTCGATGCCGTCGATCGGCGGCCGCAGCGGGTACGAGCCGGTCGCGATGACCGCCTGCTTGAAGGTGATGTCCTCTCCGCCTTCGACGGAAATCGTGTTCGCGTCCTTGAAGCGGCCGGTCCCGTTGACCCACTCGACCCCGTTGGCCTTGAAGAGGAAGGCCACGCCGTCGGTCAGCTTCTTGACGACACCCGCCTTCCACTCGTTGGCCGTCGCCAAGTCGAGCTCCGGGGCGCCCACCTTGACACCGAGCTTGGCAAAGGTCTCGTCGGCCTCCTTGATCGCGAAGGCAGTCTGCACCCAGGCTTTCGTCGGGATGCAGCCGACACGCAGGCACGTGCCGCCGAGCTCGGGCTCGCGGTCGATGCAGACGGTCTTCGCGCCCAGCTGCGCGGCGCGGATGGCCGCCGTGTAGCCGCCCGGCCCCCCGCCGAGGACGGCGACGTCACATTCCATCTCTCCCAGCCTTTCGTCGGATCGCTGTCACCCAGCGATCCTACCCGGGGTCGCCAATCCAACCCGAGGCCTTAAAAGCGGGAGGGCGGCTCCTGGCCGCCCTTCCCGTGACCCGGGGTTAATCCGGTCACGCAGGAAGAACGGCAGAACATCGCCTCGCAGCGATCCCTTG
>Ga0081539_10002415_pt1 | contig 26433 bp, 27 predicted proteins | sample TabmetS4T2R2_FD_71023 | JGI IMG/M metagenome (GOLD analysis project Ga0081539, IMG submission 71023) | Tabebuia heterophylla rhizosphere microbial communities from the University of Puerto Rico - S4T2R2 | ecosystem: Host-associated > Plants > Roots > Rhizosphere ...
ACATCGCCGGCGCGGTCGCGTTCCTCTGCTCGCCGGACGCCGAGATGATCCGCGGCCAGACGCTCGTCGTCGACGGGGGGTTCTCGCTGCCGGCCTGAGGTGTGGGAACCGGCGCGGCCGGGGATGAGCCGCCCGATGGGCATTGCAGTCGGACTTCTCCTGATCGCGATCGGCGCCGTCCTCGCGTTCGCGGTCCACGCGACCTCGTCCACCGTGGACGTGCACACCGTCGGCTGGATCCTGATGGCGGTCGGCTTGCTAGGCGTAGTGCTGGACATGATCTGGTGGCACTCGTGGAACGTCTGGCGCGCGGGCCCGGCGTACGTGCGGCGCTCAACGTACGTCGACGATCCCGCGTATCCGGCGCAGCCGGTGCAGCCAGCGCAGCCGGCCCCGCGGCGCAGGCGCGTCGTCACGCACGAAGAGGACGCAGGGCCGCCGGCCGGCCCGCCGCCTCCCTAGCGCGCGAGCCGCCCGAGCGCCTCGTCGAGCTCGTCGTCGGAGATGACCAGCGGCGGTGTCGCCTGGATTAGCACGCCGCCTTCGCCGGCGGGGATCACGAGCACGCCGCGCTCGGCCGCCTCCGCCTCCGAGCCCGGACGGACGCGCATCAGCGCGGCGCCGTCCCAACCCTCGAACCGAGCGCTCAGCTCCTCCACCCTCGGCAGGAGCTTCGGCACCTCTTCGAGCACGACGAGCGCCGCCGCGCACGCGAGCGGGCTACCGGTGTGCGTGTGCGTGTAGACGTCCTCCGGCCCGAGCTCCCAGACGCGAGCCAGATCGCCGCGCACGAACAGCGCCGCCGACAGCGGCAGCCCGCCGCCGAGCGCCTTCCCGACGCAGAGGACGTCCGCGACCTCCGCGCCGGGCCACATCTCGCCGAGCCGCCCGAGCCCGGTGAAGATCGCGTCGACGACGAGGAGGGCGCCGGCCTCGTCGCACCGCTCGCGCAGACGCGCGAGGAACCCGTCCGGCGGCACGCGCGCCCCGCCGCGCCCCTGCACGGGCTCGACCACGACGCAGGCCGCATCGGCTGGCAGCGGCCCCGGATCCTTCCCGTAGCGACGCCGGTGCACCGGCCCGGGAAGCCACGGCGCGAAGGGCGTGCGGAAGCGCTCGAGCCCGGTCGCCGCAAGCGCGAGCAGGCCGGTCCCGTGGTAGGCCTCCTCGAAGGCGACGATCCCGGCGCGACCCGTGGCGAGAAGCGCAGTCCGCAGGGCGATCTCGACCGCGTCCTCGCCGGTGACGCCGAGCTTCGCCGGCCACGGGAGCGCCTCGCGCAGCCGCGCCGTCACCTCCGCCTCCGCCAGGTCGCCGAGCGCGTGGACGACCGGCTGCGCCGCCCACGCGTCGAGGATGCGCGGGTTGCGATGCCCGAGCGTCGCGACGCCGAAGCCCGCGGTGAGGTCGAGGTACTCGCGCCCGTTCTCGTCCCAGACCCGGCACCCTTCGGCCCGGGCCCACCTCATCGCCGGCCGTCGCGGAACGGGACGAGGCGACCGATCGTGTCGCTCGCGATGTAGCCCGCGATCTTCGGGTTCTCCTGCAGCCGGCGGAGCGAGTACTCGTACCAGGCGCGGCCGAACGGGACGTAGATCCGCAGGCGATGGCCGTCGCGGACGAGCGCGTCCCCGAGCTCCTCGCGCACGCCGAGCAGCATCTGGAACTCGTACGCGTCGCGCACGAGCCCGTGCTCCGCGACGAGCCGCCGGCCCTCCGACAGGAGCCAGTCGTCGTGCGTCGCGATCCCGACGTAGCAGCCGAGCCGGAGGAGCTCCTCGAGCGCCTTGACGAAGTTCGCGCGCACGGCCTCGAAGTCGCGGAACGCGATCTCGTGCGGCTCGACGTAGATGCCCTTGCAGAGCCGGACGTTCGGCCGGAGCTCGGCGAGGCCCTGGATGTCCGCGACCGTCCGCCGCAGGCAGGCCTGGAACACGATCCCGACGTTGTCGTGGCCCGTGGCGCGAAGGTCGCGGTAGAGGCGCAGCGTGTCGTCCGTCGTCGACGAGTCCTCCATGTCGATGCGCACGAAGTTCCCGCGCGCCGCGGCGTCCTCGACGACGGCGGTCAGGTTCGCGCGGCAGAGCTCGTAGTCGAGCTTCAGGCCAAGCCCGGTGAGCTTGACGCTGACGTTCGAGTCGAGGCCGCACTCGGTGATGTCGGCGAAGACGTCCTTGTAGGCGCGGACGATCGCGGCCGCCTCCTCGCGCGTCCGGACCTCCTCGCCGAGGACGTCGATCGTCGCCAGCTTCCGCTCGGCGTTCAGCCGCCGCACGGTCGCGCGCGCGTCCTTCAGCTCCGGGCCGGCGATGTAGCGCGACGAGAGCATCTGCACCACCGGCCGCGGCACGGCCGGCAGGAGGCGGACGATCGCGCGGTCGAGGAGCACGGGCCGCGCGATTCTAGTTCGCGCCGCGGGCGCGCTAGCCGTGCTCGCGCATGAACCCCTGGCGAGCGGCGCTGACGAGCGCGACCGCTTCGGGGAAGAGGACGCGCATCGCGTCGCGGAGCGACATCGCCTGCTCGTCGATCGCGCCCGTCGCCTGGATCTGCGAGAGCGCCGCCGCGGTCAGCTCGACCGCGGTGTTAAGCGTCAGCGTCGCGAACTGCTCGCGCTGGGCCTCCTGGACCGACTCGGCCTGCTGCTCCGCGAACTCGCGCAGGCCCCGCATCAGATCCTCGGGGTCGCCGCCGAAGGGGAAGTTGAAGCCGCCTTCCATCTCGGCCCACTGTACGCGATGAGGCCCGACCTTCGTGGCATCAGTCGAGCGGCACCTTGTACGACGACTCGACCTCGAGCGTCAGCGCGTCGACGGCCGCGCGTGCCTGCTTCATCGCCTCGGCGAACGGCGAGCCGCCCGCGGTGCCGAGCGCGACCTCGAGCTTGCGCGTCGCGGCGCCGACCGCGTCCAGGTACCCGGGCGTGGCCAGCCGCGGCGGCGCGCCGACCGTCCGCTCCAGCTCGAGCGCTGCCTCCTCCGCCTCCTCGATCCCCTGCGGGTCCTCGGTCAGGCGAAGCGTCGCGAGCTGCGAGCGGAGCTCCTCGAGCTCGCCGCCGCCCGCCGCGTCGGCGGCCAGCTCGCACAGCGCGGCGATCGAGGCGATCTCGCGGACGAAGGCGCGGCTCACGACGGGCGCGCCCGACCCGTCGAGCGCGAGCCAGCTCCGCGACCCGTCGGCAGCGAACACACAGAGATAGGCGCGCCGCCCGTCGCCCGGCTCGGTCGCGAGGACGCCCGCGACCGCCTCGCCCGGCGCCGCGTAGGCCGCCGCGACCTCGGCGACGCGGTCCAGCTCGTCGCTCAGCGCCACGCGTCAAGCTTAGAGACGTGTCGGCTCCGGACGTGGACGCGCGGGAGCTCTTCGCGCCGCTCGGCGAGACGTACGACCGCTACAGCCGCCTGCTCTCGCTCGGTCAGGATCCGCGCTGGCGCCGGTTCCTCGTCTCGCGAGTCGGAGTCGGCCCCGGCGACGCGGTGCTGGACGTCGCGACGGGCACGGCCGCGGTCGCGATCGAGCTCGCGCGCCGCACCGGCTGCTCGGTCGTCGGGATCGACCAGAGCCCGGGCATGCTCGCGACAGCGCGCGAGCGCGTGCGGGACGCGGGCCTCGACGGCCGGATCCGCTTGGTCGAAGGCGACGCGCAGCGGCTCCCTTTCGACGACGCCTCGTTCGACGGCCTGACGTTCACGTACCTCCTGCGCTACGTCGAAGACCCCGCGGCCACGATGCGCGAGCTTGCGCGCGTCGTCCGGTCGGGCGGCACGATCGCGATGCTCGAGTTCGCGGTCCCACGCGGGGTCTGGCGGCCGGCGTGGGAGCTCTACGTCCGCGTCGGACTGCCCTTCGCGGGGCGCACGATCTCGCCGGGTTGGCGCGAGGTCGGCGACTTCCTCGGCCCGAGCATCCGCGAGTTCTGGCGCGCGCTGCCGATCGAGGCGCTCCTCGAGCTCTGGCGCGGCGCCGGCATCGCGGACGTCCGCGCGCGACGGCTCAGCCTCGGCGGCGCCGTCGTCGTCTGGGGGCGCAAGGCGTGACCGAGGACGCGCGGCCGGCGTTCTACGCGCTCACGCCCGGCGGCTGGCGCGACTACGTGACGCTCCTCCACCCGCCCTACACGCTCTGGCACCTCTCGTACGTCGCGGTCGGCGCGGGCCTCGCGCCGCGGCTCGACTGGGCGGTGCTCGGTCTGACCGTCGCGGCGTTCCTCCTCGCGCTCGGGATCGGCGCGCACGCGCTCGACGAGCTCCAGGGCCGTCCGCTCCGGACGCGGATCGGCGGCGGGACGCTCGTAGCGCTGGCCGTCGGCTCGATCGGCGGCGCGATCGCGATCGGCGTCGCCGTGGCGGTCGCGCGCGACCTCTGGCTGTTGGGATTCGTCGCCTGCGGTGGGTTCCTCGTCGTCGCGTACAACCTCGAGCTCTTCAGCGGCCGCTTTCACGGCGACTGGTGGTTCGCGACCTCCTGGGGCGGCTTCCCGACGCTGACCGGCTACTTCGCGTGCGCGGAGCGGATCCGCGCCGACGCGGTGGCCGCAGCACTCTTCGCGACGTTCTCGAGCCTCGCGCAGCGCCACCTCTCGACCCAAGTGCGGACGGTGCGCCGCCGCGCCGAGTCGGTGACGGGCACGATCCGCTTCGCCGACGGCGCCGAGGAGCCGATCGACGCGTCGACCCTCACGCGCGCGCCCGAGCTCGCGCTCAAGGCGCTCGCGGCCGCCGTCGTGGCGCTCGCGTTGGCACTCGTGCTTCGCCACGTCTGGGAGTAGCCTGGGGCCGTGGACCGGGCGCTCGTGCTCCAGATCGGCTTTGCGGCGGGCGTCGTCGTGCTCGCCGGTGCCGTCGCGGCGGCCGTGCGCGGGAGCCTCCGGCCGCGCGTCGCGGACGCGCTGGCCGGCGTCCTCGGAGCCGGTGCCGCCGCAGCGTGGGTCGCCTTCGCGCTCCACCCGCGGGCCGCGTACGCGGTTTCGGCAGGCGGGCTGACGGCGACGGCGGCCGCGCTCCTCGCGCTCCGGCGAGCGCGGACGCTCCTCGAGCACGCGCGCCGCGTGGACGACTACCTCGACCGGGCCGAGCGACGCCTGCACGAAGCGGTCGAGCGCGAGCTCGCCGACCGCACGCTCGAGCTCGAGCACGCCATCGCCCGAGCCCGCGCCGACTCCACCTCGATGCTGCTCGAGGAGGAGCGGCGGATGTCTGAGGAGCGCCGCGAGGCGTTCGCCGACCGCGAGGAGGAGGCTGCGTCGCGGCTCACAGAGGCCCTCGCGGCGACGCAACGGCGCGTCGAGCAGCGGCTCGCGGAGTGGTCCGCCGACCTCGACCGTGCGCAGCAAGCGTACGCAGCGCAGATCGCGCGGCTCGGCGAGCGCCAGCAGCAGCTGATCGCCGAGGCGGAGGCGCGGATCGCCGCGAACGCGGAGCGACTCGAGGCCGAGAGCGAGCAGCAGCGGGCGGCTGTCGTCCACCTTCGGGAGGAGCTCGCGCGGACGGCCAAGGACAGCGCGGCCGCGGCGGCGGCGGAGCTCGACGCGTCCGAGACGGAGCGCCGTCGAACGCTGCACGAGCTGAACGAGCGGCTCCGCCGGCGCGAGCGCGCGCTCGCCGAGCAGATCGAGCGCGAGGAGGGCGAGGCGTCCCGCCGGATCCAGGCGAGCTTCGCCGACGTCGAGCGCCGCCAGCTCGAGCAGGTCGAGCGGTCGGTGGCACGGACGGCGACCAGCTACCTCGACGCCGCCGGTCAGCAGTTCTCCGACGCGATCAAGGCGCAGCGCGAGGACGCGGCGCGGCGGCTCGCGCGCGAGCTCGAGCGCGGCGTGCAGGCGTTCGCGCGCGAGGCGGAGAAGGTCCTCGCCGAGCGCCTGGCGCAGGTCGGCGACGCGGGCGCCCAACGGCTCGAGAAACGCATGAGCGGCAGCGTCTCGGGCCTCGAGCGCCAGCAGGAGGAGTTCGTCGCGGCGCTCGAGCGACGGCTCGCAGAGGTCGAGGCCGAGCTCCGCCGTCGCGTGCAGACGCTCGTCGCCGAGACCGAGTCGGAGCGCGCCGTGCTCGACGCGCGCCTGAGCGAGCTCGCGCGCCGGCTCGACGAGTCTGTCGCGCGGGCGCGGGAGCGGGTCGCCTCGCTCGGCACCAGCTCCGAGCGCGTCTGAAAGCGTCTGTCGCGCGTTTTGCGTCGCCGGTCCCGCACAAACTTCTCCGGGCAGGGTTCGTCTATGCGAGGGCGAACCGAGGGGCCGCAGTGAGCGAGACGACCGAGACAGCAGAGCCGGAGTCGAACGAGCGCTCGAAGGTCGAGAGCTGGCGGCTCCACGTGCTGATCGAGGCCGGCTACCCCCTGCCGCTCGCCGAGCGGCTCGCCGGAAGCGAAGCCGACCTGCACCGCGCGGTCGAGCTCGTCAACCAGGGCTGCGGGCACAAGACGGCGGCGGAAATCCTTCTCTAGGCGCGCTCGGGAGGGTCGAGCAGGCGCGCAGGTCGAGCCGCGGCGCGGGGCGTTTCCGTCCCTAGCCCCCGCCCACCCACGGGGACCAAAAGGATGTCCGACTTCGCCGCTGCCCGCTCGCGGCGACCGTGCCAATTTCGCACCAAGTTGTCCGACCGCCGCCGCGGCGGGCTTCGCCCGTCGCGGCTCACCGACGCAACAAGAGCCGCGCGGAAGTCGTCATGGCTCGCGCGAAAGCGCGAGCCGGACTTCCGCGCGTGGCATTCTGGGCGGAATGAGGATCGATCCAGCGTGAAGGTCGAGCCGGTCGAGCGAGGCGAGCGGAAGGTCTACTCCGTCGCGGCCTTCAACCGAGGCGTTCGCGACTGGGTCTCGCGGCTCCCGACGGTCTGGGTCGAGGGCGAGGTGACCGAGCTTCGGCGCCACGCGAACTGGCAGACGGTCTTCTTCACGCTCAAGGATCCCGCGGAGGGCGCCTGCCTCGCGGTCACGATGCCGCGCGGCCAGTTCGACGCGCTCCGGCTCGACCTCGCCGACGGCGAGCGCGTCCACGTCTTCGGCCGGCCCGAGCTGTTCGCGCAACGCGGCGACCTCCGACTGCGCGCGCTCACCGTCGAGCGCTTCGGGCTCGGCGACCACCTCGCCGCCCTCGAGCGCCTCAAGCGGAAGCTGGCCGCCGAGGGGCTGTTCGCCGCGGCGCGCAAGCGCCCGCTCCCGCGCCTGCCGCGGGTCGTCGGCCTCGTGACGGGCAACGACGCGGCCGCGAAGCGCGACGTGCTGACGACGATCGTCGAGCGCTTCCCGCCGGCGCGCGTCGTGGTCGCGGAGACGTACGTCCAAGGACCGCGAGCCGCGGCGGCGATCGTCGACGCGCTGCAAGCGCTCTGCCGGCTGCCCGAGCTCGACGTCGTCGTCGTCGCCCGCGGCGGCGGGAGCTTCGAGGACCTCCTCCCGTTCAGCGACGAACGGCTCGTCCGCGCGGTCGCGACCTGCCCGGTGCCGGTCGTCACGGCGGTCGGGCACGAGCAGGACACGCCGCTTTGCGATCTGGCCGCCGACGTCCGAGCCTCGACGCCGACCGCTGCGGGACGGCTCGTCGTCCCGGACGTCCGCGAGCTCCACGTCGCCCTCGGCCGCTCGCGATCCGCCGTGGAGCGCGGCACGCGAAGAGCCCTCGAGCGCGAGCGGCAGCGCATTACCGCGACGCGCGAGCGCCTAACCCGTGCGCCGGCGCTCGCCCTCGAGCGAAGACGGGCCGCACTCGACCACACAGCGGCGCGCCTCCAGGCACTCTCGCCGCGAGCCACGCTCGAGCGCGGCTACTCGATCGTCCGCGCAGGCGACGCGATCGTCCGTTCCACAACCGCCGTCGCGCCGGGCGACGCGCTGCGAGTCGAGGTCGCCGACGGCTCCTTCGGGGCGCGCGTCGAGTGAGCGCCGAGCCGACGTCGTTCGAGGCCGCGCAACAGGAGCTCGACCAGATCGTCGACCGGCTCGAACGTGGCGAGGCGGGCCTCGACGAGGCGATCGCGCTCTGGGAGCGCGGCGAGGAGCTCTATCGCTTCTGCCTTGCGAAGCTCGACGCCGCGCACGGCCGGATCGAAGAGCTCGCCCAGGCGGCGACCGTACGCACCGAGACCTAGCCCGGAACGCGAGCGCGCGCCCCCGTCTCGTCCTCCTCGACCGGCGCCTCCTCGGCCGGAACCTCGGCCTGGGCCGCGTCGGGCATGACCTTCAGCATCGTGTACGAGAGCCCCTCGCGCGCGAGGAAGAGCAGGCCGACGCCCACGCCCACCGAAGCCTCGATCGCCTGGAGCCCGATCCCGTACGCGACGCCGCGCGCGTAGAAGACGCCGTACTGGAGGAGCGGGAGCGCGATCGCCGCCTGCACGAGCCCGACGTTCCCCGGCCAGAGCGGAAAGATCGTCGCGACGTTCATCAACAGGAGCACGAGCCCGGCCGCGGGCAGCGGCGCGTGGATGTCGAACGCGCGCATCGCCGTGTAGACCGCGAGCAGCTGACACAGCCAGCCGAGAAACTGGAACGCGATCGCGAGCAGAGCCGCCGTCGGCGCGCGCATCACGCCGAGGCCGCGCCGACCCATCGCGAGGAGGCGCCGCACCGGCCCGAGCAGCTCGAGGTCGACCGGGCCGTGGTGTCGCCGCGCGCTCGCGATCGCGAAGGCGAAGAGCACGGCACCGACGGCCACGAAGACGACGAGGCTCGTGATCGCCCAGTGCGGGATCTTCGCGGTGAAGAGCACGTAGACGATCAGGAGGACGACCGGAACGAGGTCGAAGACGCGGTGCGCGAACACCGTCCCGACGAGGATCGCCCAGGCGCCGCGCCGTCCGGGCAGCTTCCGCGTCAGCACCGCGACCCGGGCGAGCTCGCCGATGCGCCCGGGCAGGACCGCGTTCGCGAACAGCCCGACCGAGAATGCGGAGAACACGAGCGGGAACCGCGGGCGCGGCGGCGGCAGCGCCTGCCAGATGACGGTCTCCCAGGCGAACGAGCGCACGAGCACCGAGAGCAGGTTGAGCCCGATCGCGACCGCCACCCACTCCCAGCGGACGATCGTGAACGCGTCCCCGACCGCTTTCCAGCTCGGCCCTCGCCAGACGAAGAGCGCGACCACGCCCGCACCGACGGGCAGGATCAGCAGCGCGCGCGTCCATGCCCGCTGCGGCGCGCGAAGCTTCAACGCGCCGCGACGCCCGCGCCCGCCGGGTCCCGGCCGGCGACGAGCTCGTAGATCCCGGCGAGCCGGCGCCCGATGTCGTCCCACGAGTAGCGCGCGATCGCAAGCTCACGCGCGGACGCTCCGAGCGCGCTCCGCCGCTCCTCGTCCTCGAGCAGCCCGACCACTGCCGCGGCGAGCGCCGACGGCTCCCCGGGCGGGACGAGCACTCCGGTCTCGGACGTCATGACGTCGCGATACCCCGAAATGTCGGACGCGACAACCGGGGTGGCCGCCGCGAATGCGCGCGTGAGCACCATCCCGAAGCTCTCGCCGCCGAGCGACGGCGCGACCAGCGCCTTCGCCGCCGTCAGCTCCGCCGTGTACGCGTCCTGCTCGAGGAAGCCGAGGACGTCGATGCCGTCGTCCGGGACGCGCTCGCGCGCGAGCAGCAGCCGCACCGCGAGCGGGTCGGCGCCGACGACCCGCAGGCGAGCACCCGTCCGCCGGTGGATCTCCGGCCACGCGCGGAGCATCACCTGCAGCCCCTTCCGCGGCTCCTGCCTTCCGGTGAAGAGGACGCGGTGCTCGCGCCCACCGGGGTCGGCCGTCGGCGGGACGAGCACGCCGTTCGGGACGATCTCGTACTCGCCGCCGAGCCACCGCTGCGCGGAGGCGGCCGCGTGCTCGGAGACTGCGATCCGATGGTCGATCCGATCGGCGAGGAACCCCCACGCGCGCCGCGCGGGCCGCATCCAGCCGAGCTCTCCCGACGCGTGGAAGGTCGCGACGACGGGGCACCGCGCGAGCGCGAGCGCCGCAGTGCAGATGGCCGGAGTCATCGGCTCGTGGAGGTGGAGGACGTCGAAGCGCTCCCGCGCGAGGATTCGCTTGACCCGCGCCACCGACGAGGGACTGAGGACGATGTTCGGAAGCGACCCGTTCGCCGGCACGATCACCGAACGCCCGACGGGAAGCACCTCCGGCGGCGGACGCCCGTGGCGGCCGTGGCGCGGATGGAGGACGTTCGTGAAGGCGCCCGGCGGGTCGTGGCCCATGATCGAGCGCGTCTCGATCCCGAGCCGACCGAGCGCGTCCGCCTGAAGCTCCGCGTGCTCGAGAACCGCGCCCCAGAAGGACCACGAGTACGGGACGACGATGCCGACCTTCATGCGAGAGCCAGGATAATCAGGCCAGTTCGCGGGCCGGAAGCGGCGTCTCCTCGGCGCCGGCCGCGCCGCGCTCGACTCGGTAGCCCCGCGCACCCGGAACCGCGCTGACGACCTCCCGCAGCTCCGTCCCGACGAAGTGAAGCCCGGCGCCGTCGTCGGCCGCGAGTCCGGGCGGAAGCTCGCCGGAGCCGACGAGCCGCTGGAACGTCGGCCGCCGCTCGGCCTCGCCGTCGTAGTGCGGGCACGCGCTGCCGGGAAGGAAGCCGAGGCAGCCCATCGGCCGGAGCTCCGCCCCAAACGAGTCGGTCACGCCCGCCTCGAACCAGCAGATGCAACCAGCGCTCGAGCCGGCGAGGACGACGCCGCGCTCCCAGGCGGCGCGCAGCATCTGGTCGACGCCGTGCGCGCGCCAGACGGCGATCATGCTCGCCGTGTTTCCGCCGCCGACCCAGACCAGGTGCTGCTCCAGCAGGCGCTCGACGGCTCCCGGCTCGGGGACGCCGAACAGCCCGAGGTGCGACGGCTCGGCGCGGCCTGCAAACGCCTCGTAGAAGCGGACGATCCGGTCCGGCGAATCGCCGGTCGCCGTGCCGGCGTAACAGACCCGCGGCCGCTCGCGACCGGTCAGCGCGAGGAGGAACTCGTCGATCTGCGGATGGGCCCCGGGAAACGAGCCGCCGAGCGCGACGATCTGCCGCTCCATCCGCGGGAGCTTAGACTCGCGCGGTGAGCCTCGTGGAGACGCTCGCCGTCTCGATCGGCGTCCGCACCGCGGGCTCCCCCGAGGCGGCGAGAGCCGCCGAGGCCGTCGCCGACGCCTTCCGCGCTGCGGGCGTCCAGGCCCGCTTCCAGGAGTTCCCGCTCGTCGGCTACGACGCCGAGGAGCCGGAGCTGGAGGTCGACGGCGAGCGCTGGAGCGCCGGCCCGTGCATGTACGCGCACCCGACCGACGGCGTCGTCGAAGGCCGCGTCCGCCACATCGGTACGTCGCGGCCCGACGGCCCATTTCCTCCGGCGCACTCGTTCGCGGTCGTCGACGCGGCCGGACGGGAGCTCGCGCGCCTCGAGATGAGCCCGTTCGGCGGCGAGGCGATCCCGTTCTACTCGGCCGCGCGCCACGTCGCGGCACCACCGACGGCGTTCATCTCGGGCTCCGACGCGACCCGGCTGCTCGAGCTCGAGGGCGCGACCGCGCGGGTGCGCATCGCGGGCCGCTTCGTTCCCGGCCGCACGGAGCGAAACGTCGTCGCGAGGCTCGACGGCGAAAGCGCGGAGACGATCGTCGTCTGCGCGCACTACGACTCCGTCTGGCGCGGCCCCGGCGCGATCGACAACGCCACCGGCGTCGAGGGTGTCCGGCGGCTCGCCGAGCGGTTCGCGTCGGGTGCACGCCCGTCCCGATCGATCGAGCTCTGCGCGTTCGCCGCGGAGGAGATCGGCCTGCTCGGTGCGCGCGTCTACGTCTTCGAGGCCGGGATTCGCGGCGACCTCGAGCGGATCCGCGGCGTCGTCAACCTCGACTGCATCGCGCGCGGCGAGCGGCTCATGGTGCTCGCCTCGCCGCCCGAGCTGCTCGGCCGCGCGGAAGGCCTCGCGCGGTCGCTCGGGCTGACGGAGCGCTACGAGACCGACTTCACGACGGTGGCGCGCGGCGTCGACTCGGTGCCGTTCGCCGAGGCAGGCGTGCCGGCGGCGACCATCGCGCACTTCCCGTACCCCGAGTACCACACGCCGCGCGAGCGTCCCGAACTGGTCGACGAACAGCGGCTCGCCGATGCGGTCGAGCTCGCCGCGGCGCTCGTCGAGAACCAGCTCGAGCGGCCGGTGGCGTCCTGAGGTTCGCCTAGGCTTCTCCGATGGAAGGCCTGGCCGAGCTCCACACGCACTTGGGCGGCGCGGTCGCCTCCGACATCCTCTGGAGCCTCGCGCACGAGCAGGGAATCGCGCTCCCGGTCAAGGACTTCTGGGAGTTCGACCGGCTCGTCACCGTCTCCGATCCCCGTGGCGTCGCGAACCTCGACGCCCTCGACGCGATCTACCACTGGACGGAGCTGATCCAGTCCTCGCCGCTCGCGGTCGAGCGTTCCGTCCACGCGGCGATCGGCGGCGCGTACCGCTCGCAGGGGATCACGACGCTCGAGCTCCGCTTCAACCCGATGAAGCGGAACCGCGGCGGCGAGCGCGATCTCGACCACATCATCCTCGCCGCCGTCCGCGGCCTCGACCGAGCCTCGCTGGAGTACCCCCAGGTGCGCGCCGGCCTGATCCTGATGATGGACCGCACCTTCACCGCGGAGCTGAACGCGATCGTGGTCGAGAAGGCCGTGCGGTGGGCGGGGCGCGGCGTGGTCGGCGTCGACATCGCAGGCCCGCGCCCGGGCGGCACGCGCTACGACTACCGGCAGGTCGCGCCGATGGTCGAGGAGGCGCGCGCGGCCGGCCTCGGCGTGACGATCCACGTCGGCGAGGAGGGCGGCGACATGGGCCGCGAGGAGATCGGCGAGGTCGTCGATGTGCTTCGCCCAGACCGGATCGGCCACGGCATCCTCGCCGCCGGCGACCCGGAGCTGATGACGGCGATCGCCGACGCAGGGATCGTGCTCGAGATCTGCCCGACCTCGAACCTGCTGACGAAGGCGCTTCCCGACGAGGAGACCGTACGCGACGTCTTCCGGACCTTCGTGGCAGCCGGCGTCCCGTTCACGGTCTCGACCGACGGCCCCGAGATGATGCGCACACACCTCCGCGACGAGCTGGAGCTGCTGGAGCGGATCGGCGCGCTCGACCTCGACGAGCTCGACGAAGCGAACCAGCGCGGCCACGAAGCGAGCTTCCTGGCTGCCGCCTCGGTGCGAAGCGGCCCGTAGGGCCTCTTCACGCGCTCTCTGCGGCAGCACGCTCAGATACACCAGGCAAATACGCCTTTCGGTGAATGCCGGCACGACTCGCGGCGTGTTTCACTCCGCGACCATGTACGAGGCACTGACGAGAAAGCTTCCGGCGCTCACCGAACGCCAGATCCAGGTCGCCGAGCTCATCGCGGCCGGCTACTCGAACGAGGAGATCGGACGGCAGCTCGGCATCTCGCCCCGAACGGTCAAAGCGCATTGCGACATCCTCCGCCAGAAGCTGGGAATCGCGAAGCGCCGCCAGATCCCAGTCGCCTATCGACTCCTGACAGGGCGTGATCCCCTGTCGAAGAGCCTCGGGCCGCTCCCAAGCGGTCGCGGGGGCTGACGGCACCCGCGCCTGCGGACGACCCCCGTCCGCAGGCGCGGGCCAGCTCTTTTAGCCAATAGCGGGAGGAGGAAGACCGCGATACCTTTGCGTTGACAGGACGCTTGACAGCCTCCAGGGGAGTCGATGACAGAGGTGCCACAGCTCGACGTACCAGCCGCGAGACGCCACATCATCAAGCGCCCGCGCCTGACGCGCCTGCTCGACGAGACGACGGCGCGAGTCATCCTGCTAGTCGCGCCGGCCGGCTATGGCAAGACGACGCTCGCCCGCGAATGGCTTGCTACTTCAAAGGGGCCGGCGGTGTGGTACTTGGCCAATACCGCCTCGGCTGACGTAGCCAACCTCGCCTCAAACATTGCCCGCGCTGCAACGACGACACTTTCGCTCGATCCGGCTCATCTCGTTCGCCAGCTTGCGCATACCGAGGCACCTGAGCGAGCGGCGGCGACACTTGCCGAAGCCCTCGCGCGTGACTTTCGCCGCTGGCCGGACGATGCATGGCTAGTTCTCGACGATTATCATTTCATTTGCAAATCGCGCGCCGCGGAAGAGTTCGTCGAAACTCTCATACGCGATTCGCCGGTTTCGCTCCTTCTCACGACTCGAGTCCGGCCGGCATGGGCTTCAGCGCGGAGAGCCGTGTACGGTGAGATTTGCGAGATCGGGACGTCTCTCCTCGCGATGACAGACGAAGAAGCCGCCGCAATACTCGGGGACGGCAATCAGACGCAGATTGTCGAACTTGCGGCTGGCTGGCCAGCTGTCTTGGGCCTCGCAGCATTGGCGGCTAAACATACCTCGTTCACCACCGACCTCCCTGGCACGCTCCACGAGTATTTTGCTGAGGAACTCTACAAGATGATCACTACCGAACTCCAGGAGAAAGTTGCACTCCTCTCAATTGTGCCACAACCGATCACATTGGAGCGATGTCAAGCGTTATTTGGCGACCAAGCAGAAATCGTACTCGCGGAAGCGTTAAAAGTTGGGTTACTAACGCCGATGCGATCAGAGACGTTCGACCTACACCCTCTTCTCCGCCGGTTTCTCAAGACCAAAACAGCACGCATTCCGTCGCGCGAGCGAGAAGATGTTGTTGAGCGCCTTGCGACCTTTCTCACAGCTTTGTCGATGTGGGACGACGCGTTTGCGGTGCTCGAAACGGGATCCACGCCCTCAGCGCTATTAGCGTTTCTCAGCACGGCGCTGCCAGCCGCTTTGCGTGACGGAGAGTTGTCGACCGTCGATCGATGGCTTACGTTTGCGAGTGCGCACTCCGTTACAAGCCCGACGCTCGACCTTGCGGCCGCCGAGGTCGCGCTGCGACGGGGCGAGTTTCGGCGGGCGGATGTCTTGGCGGCCCGAGCAGTCGGCTCGCTGCAGGAATCTGATCCAGCGTACGTGCAAGGGATGATGATCCGCGGGCGCAGCGCCCTCCTGCAGGACGAGTACGAGGCGGCGCGAGATTTCTATACCGCAATCTCGTCCACCGCGAGCGACACTCCAACGCTTCGGGCGGCCCTTTGGGGAGCATTTGTCGCAAGTCGTTACTTTGAGAGCGGAGAAACTGTCGCTACCTTAGAGGCACTGGAACAGCTTGGGGCGGATAGTGCTGAGGCGAGTCTGCGGCTCAGCGCAGCGAGGCTCCAGACGGCGCTGCTCGTCGCTGATCCGATTCCTATTGGCGAGCTCGTAGCGACGGCTCATGTCGTAGCTGAAGCTAGCGATCCGCATGCTGTTACGAATTTTTTTCAGAACTATGTTTATGCGTTGACGATGACGAGCCAGTACGAAGAGGCGTTGACCGTGTGCGAGGAACAACTACGAGTCGCAACGCACTACGGATTATCGTTCGTCGATCTCAACACACAAGTCCTCCGAGCGTTTGCTTTCATAGGCCTTCGGCACTTTGAGAAGGCTACGCAGCTGCTTGACGCCGCAGAGCTCGCCGCGGAAGCGATGAACGATCTTCATAACCTCGGCAATGTTTACGTCGCACGTTTCCGAGTTCTTCTCGCTCAGGGGCGGTCGGCTGATATTGCCAAGGAGGATCCCGTCCGATGGCGCCGCTCACTCGTGCCCTCCATGCTCGGCGAGTACCTCGGCACGTACGCGATGGCACTCGCATGCGCCGGGCAGTCAATGCGTGCACTTCAAGTGGCCTCCTCGGTTGATGAAATAACGCGTTCTCTGGAGGCTCAGACGGCCGTCCGGTTTGCGCGGGCGATCGTGGCCGCCCAGACCCACCGACCTGATTACGAGAACGCTCTAAGGGGTGCTCTCGACGCTGCGCGTGAGGCTAACCATCTTGACGGAATAGTGGTGGCGTATCGCGCGTATCCTCCCCTTTTAGAACACATGCTTCACGGACCTCATGCGCGACAGGTTTTCACGCCATTAATGTGCCGTGCACGGGATGCTCTTCTAGCTAGACGGTACGCGAACGTTCGTTCCTTGGGTGAGTTCGAGCTGTCGCCCAGAGAAACCGAAGTATTAGGCCTCGTGGCTCGCGGCTTCTCGAATCGAAGAATCGCCGCCGAACTTTTTATAAGCGAAGCGACAGTTAAGGTTCATATTCGACACATCTTTGAAAAACTCGGCGTGAATACGCGGACGGAGGCAGCCCTGCTCGTAGCCACTTCTGGTACTCAGGCGGCACCGAGCTCTTGAAAGGACGTCGCGGTCTCCTGTTGAGTGCCAAGATTAAACTGTGGTTGGGATCCGCTACGGTAGAGTTCGGTAGAGCCTACAAGGATTGCCTCAAAGGCAGCTACGACCGATGTATCGAATTGTGTCTCAACGGCCTGCGCGAGGCGTAACCGTGCAACACGACTCGGCATTGCGTCGCGGTAGGGTCGATCGGAGGTCATGGCGTTGTAGGCATCGGCGACAGCGATGATACGCGACAAAAGGGGAATTTGTTCCCCCACCAGCTGATCAGGATAGCCGTTTCCGTCGATCCGTTCGTGGTGGTGTCGGACGATTGCGGCAATTTCGCGATAATTGTCGACCTTTCCTAGGATCCGTTCTCCGATAGCGGCGTGTTGCTCCATCTGGCGCCGCTCGTCGAGTGAAAGCGGCCCGGGCTTCTCCAGAAGTCCCGAGGGAAGACCGATCTTCCCGATATCGTGAACTAGGCCACAGAGGTGAGCCAACCGCTGTTCGGCTTCGCCGAGCCCGAGGCGTGCCGCTATATCGCGAGCATAGATCGCCACCGCCGCTGAGTGACCAGCAGTGTACTCGTCGCGCGCGTCTAACGTCGCAACCAAAGCTGTTGCGAACGAAAGGTTGGCCTTCGCTAGCCGGTCGTTAGCGGCAGTTAGCTCATCAGCGGTATGCCTCTGCTCACGGTACAGAAGGAATAGCCGCTGCGCCGCGAATGCTGGGATGAAGAATAGCGCGACGCTCCACGGGGATACATCGCGGTACGCATAGGCGAGGACCGCAATTAGAGGCGTGTGAAGGGGGATCGTAGCGAGTTGAAGCGGAACGAGAGCTCGAGCCATATCCGTCCATGACGCCGTTCTCCGCAAGGCTGGCGGGATGGCTCCCAGCAATAGATCTGCAACCGCTTCCACGATAGCTGCAGCTGCGACAGCGCCAACTAGCAAGCCAAGGGAAGACGGCTCACGTCCGCCAATGGCAAGAGCGGCGATCCCGGTTGCACCAGCGATGATCACACGCGAGTTGGCCCAGATCAGCCAGCGAAGTAGAGGGTTCGAAAGGTCGCGGCGCGGAAGATCCACGAGCAGACCGGCCACGCCAACAACGATTGCAGCCAGCGGACCAAACAGCACGCCGGCAAAAATGAAGATCACGGACGAAACCGAAACCTCAACCGTTGGACTGAGGCGAATCGACTCCTTCTCCGCTATCAGTGCGAGTACGCTAAGCGCGGCGACCGCGTACGGCGACCCAATGCCGATGCCGTGTGCAACAAGTGACCCCGTTAGGGCCCCTGCGACCGCGATGAGGACGCCCGCATATGCCGCCAATGTCCACTCGGTCGCGGTGAGGCGGGATCTCGCTGGAAGCTGCCTCAATGCACCCAAATCGCTTGAAACTCACCCTTTCGAGTGATAGCTTCGTCCTCGCCGTTAGTCCCACGCGAGGAGAGTTCTCGTGTATAAATCCGTCCTTCGCCTCGTATCCCGCGGCGTTATTGCGGGATCGTGCAAGACCTGGTAGTGGTTCAGCCGCCCGCGTAGCATCTGTTGTCCACAGGGCCTGTGCATCACTCTGTTGAGTGATTTCCACAGGGCTGTGGAGGAGAGTTGCTAGCTAGGCAATAAGGCCGCGGCGGAAGCCGACGGCTACTGCGTGTGCGCGCGAACGGGCCTGCAGCTTCGCGAGCAGGTGGCGGACGTGCGACTTCACCGTCTCCTCCGAGAGGAAGAGGCGATTGCCGATCTCGCGGTTCACGAGGCCGTCGGAGATCAGCTGGAGAACCTCGATCTCGCGGTTCGTCGGCTCTTGCTCGAGCTCACGGAGCGGGCCCGAGAATGGGATCACCTCGGCGTCGCGTCCGTTGCCGCGCCGCGCGGCGGCCTGGTCGAAGCGGCGCGCGTGGCCGATGTAACGGCTCAGGATCTCCTTACGCTCAGCGGCGTCCACGGGCCACGTATCGGCGGCGCCACCTACCCCCTTGAGAGCGACTTACCTCGATTCAGGGATCTCCGGAACGGGGTGCGCGTGCTCCTTTCCGGAGTCCGCCGGCGTCGCGTCCTCGTCGGAAGACCGCGGCGAGAGCTCGTGCGAAGCCTGTACGCGCCGCAGCGTCTCCGCGTCCACGTTCAACGGGTGGTGGCAAGCGGCGAAGTGCCCGTTGCCGTAGTCGGTGAGCGGCGGCTCGACGTCGCGGCAGACGTCGGTCATGTAGCGGCAGCGCGGGTGGAAGCGGCAGCCGGAGGGCGGGTCGATCGGCGAGGGCACGTCGCCCTGGAGCACGATCCGCTCCCGCTTGTCGGACAAGTCGGGATCGGGAATCGGAACCGCCGACAGGAGCGCCTCGGTGTATGGGTGGACGGGCCGCGTGTAGAGCTCCTCCGCCGGCGAGAGCTCGACCAGCTTGCCGAGGTACATGACCGCGATCCGGTCGGAGACGTGCCGGACGACGCCCAGGTCGTGCGCGATGAAGATGTACGTGAGCTTGAACTCGTCCTGCAGCTGGTCGAGCAGGTTGATCACCTGGGCCTGCACGGACACGTCCAACGCGGACACGGGCTCGTCGGCCACGACCAACTTCGGCCGAAGAGCCAAAGCGCGAGCGACGCCGATCCGCTGCCGCTGGCCGCCCGAGAACTCGTGCGGGAAGCGGTTGTAGTGCTCGGGCGAGAGCCCGACGACGTCGAGCAGTTCTTGGACGCGCTGCTTGCGCTCCGCTTTCGAGCCGATGCCGTGGATCTTCATCGGGTCGCCGACGATCGAGCCGACGCGCTTGCGTGGATTCAAAGACGCATACGGATCCTGGAAGACCATCTGCATCTCGCGCCTGAGCGGCCGCAACGCGCGCGCGCCGAGCTTGCCGATCGAGCGGCCGCCGAAGACGACGTCGCCGGCCGTCGGCTCGAGCAGGCGCACGATCGTCCGGCCGAGGGTCGACTTGCCGCAGCCGGACTCGCCGACGAGGCCGAGCGTCTCGCCCTCGGTGACCGCGAAGCTGACGTCGTCGACCGCGTGGACGCGCGCGACCTCGCGAGCGAGCACGCCCTTCCGGATCGGGAAGTACTTCTTGACGTGGACGACCTCGACGAGCGGCGTGCCGTTTCGGCTCAAGCGGCCACCTCGCCGGCGATCGTGCTCTCGCGCAGGCTGCGCTTGTCCTCGACCGAGAGCCAGCAGCGGTCGAGGTGCCTGGGGTCCTCGACCCGGCTCTCGAGCCGAGGCTCCTCGAAGCACTTGTCGAACGCGTGCGGGCAGCGCGGCCGGAACTTGCACCCGCGCGGGAGGTTGATGAGCGACGGCGGCGCGCCCGTGATCGAGTGCAGCCGCTCGGGCTTCGGGCGGTCGAGGCGCGGGATCGAGCCGAGGAGGCCCCACGTGTAGGGCATCTGCGGGTCGTAGAAGAGCTCGCGCTTTCCCGCCCGCTCGACGACCCGGCCCGCGTACATGACCACGACCTCGTCAGCGATGTCCGCGACGACGCCGAGGTCGTGCGTGATCATGATCACGGCCGAGTCGAAGTCGTCCTTCAGGCGGTCGATCAGCTCGATGATCTGGGCCTGGATCGTCACGTCGAGCGCCGTCGTCGGCTCGTCGGCGATGAGCACGTCCGGGTTGTTCGCAAGCGCCATCGCGATCATCGCGCGCTGCCGCATGCCGCCCGAGAACTGGTGCGGGTAGTCGTCGACGCGCGTCTCCGGCCGCGGGATCCCGACCTGGCGGAGCAGGTCGACCGCCCGCCGCTTCGCGACCCGCTTGTCGACCTCCTCGTGCGTGCGGATCGCCTCGACGATCTGGTCGCCGATCCGGTAGACCGGGTTCAGCGAGCTCATCGGGTCCTGGAAGATCATCGCGATCTCGTTCCCGCGAACGTCGCGCAGCTCGTCCTCCGAGCAACGGAGCAGGTTCCGGCCCTTGTAGTCGACCTCCCCCTCGAAGCGCGCGTTCGTGCCGCGCGTGAGGCCGAGGAGCGTCATCGCCGTCACGCTCTTGCCCGAGCCCGACTCGCCCACGATCCCGAGCACGCGGCCTCGATCGAGCTCGAAGTCCACGCCGTCGACGGCCTGGACAATGCCGTCCTCGGTCGCAAACGCGACGCGGAGACCCTTGACGTTCAGGAGGCGCTCCGCCATCAGCCGGGCCGGATCCGCGGGTCGAGGAACGCGTAGAAGAGGTCGACGACGATGCTGAGCAGGACGATGAAGAACGCGCCGTACATCGTCACGCCCATGATCGGGGGCAGGTCGAAGTTGTTGATCGACTGCGCCGCGTACTGCCCGACGCCGTGGAGGTCGAAGACCGTCTCCGTCAGGATCGCCCCGCCGCCGAGGACGGACGCGAAGTCGAGCCCGAAGAGCGTCACGATCGGGATCAGCGAGTTCCGGAGAACGTGCTTGACTAAAACGCGGCGCGGGGTCAGGCCTTTCGCACGCGCGGTGCGGATGTAGTCCTCGTTGATCGTGTCGAGGACGTTGCCGCGCAGGACGCGTCCGTAGAAGCCGATGAAGAGGACCGCCAGGACGAGCCACGGCAGGATCAGGTGCGAGAACCACTTGAGCGGGTTCGAGGTCAGCGCGGCGTACTCGCCGTCGGGGAAGAACGACATGACGCCGCCCTCGGCGAAGTAGTAGCGCGTGATGATCCCGAGCCAGAAGACCGGCATCGAGATCCCGATCAGCGCGAGGATCGTGATCACGCGGTCGGATAATCGGCCCGCAGTCACCGCCGAGATCGTGCCCACGAGGATCCCGAAGAAGAGCCAGATGATCGCGGCGCCGATCGTGAGCGAGAACGTCGCAGGCATTCCCTGCACGATCTGCGTGACGACGTTCTGCTGGCTCGTGTAGGAGACGAGCCCGCCCGTGAACATCTTCTTCATCAGGTCGTAGTACTGGACGTAGAAGGGCTTGTCGAAGCCCCACGTCTGACGGATGTTGATGATGTTCTGCGCGGTCGCGTTCTTGCCCGCGATCCGCTCGGCCGGGTCGCCGCCGGGGACGACGATGAAGATCACGAAGACGATGAAGGTGACGGCGATCATCACGGCGATCGCGCCCAGCACGCGCCTGACGAGGAAGGCGAGCATCAGTGCTCGATCTTCACCTTGGCCCGCGGGTCGAGCGCGTCGCGCAGGCCGTCGCCGAAGACGTTCAGCGCGAGCACGGTGAGCACGATCAGGAGGCCCGGCGCGAGCGTCAGCCACGGCCTGGTCACGATCAGGGCCTGGCCTTCGGAGATCGACTTGCCCCAGGACGGCGTCGGGTCCTGCACGCCGGCGCCGAGGAAGGACAGCGCGGCCTCGAACACGATGTTGTTCGCGACGATCAGAGTGAAGAAGACGAGGACCGAGGACGCGACGTTCGGCAGCAGCTCGCTGAACATGATCCGGAGCGGGTTCGCGCCCTGCGCGATCGACGCCTCGACGAACTCCTTCTCGCGCAGCGACAGGATCTGCCCCCGCAGCGGCCGGCCGATGTACGGGATGAGGACGTACGAGATGACGAGCGTCGGGATCCACAGGCTCCCGGGTGCGATCGTGATCCCGAAATGGTGGAACCCGTTGATCGCGAGCGCGGAGCCGAGCGCGATCCCGAGCAGGATGACCGGGAACGCATAGAAGAGGTCGAAGAAGCGAGTGATCGTGAAGTCGACCCAGCCGCCGTAGTAGCCGGCGAGGAGCGCGAGGATCACCGCGAAGAAGACGCAGATGAGCGCCGAGCCGATCCCGATGATCAGCGAGTTCCGGCCGCCGTAGAGGAGCCGGACCGCCTCGTCGCGCCCGTTGCCGTCGGCGCCGAGGGCGAAGCGGCCGCCGGCCGAGAACCAGGTCGGGCCGATCGGGATCGCCGACTTGATCGTCAGCTTGCCGTTCACGACCTTCGCGCCGCCCTGGGAGATCACGTCCGTCGGCTTGCCGTTCACGCTCACGACGTCGGTGACGTGGTTCGTGTTCGGGCCCGAGTGCGCGACGTGCTTGGCGTACACGGGCGCGAGCGCGCACGCGACGACGATGACGACGAAGAGCCCGAGGAACGCAAACGCGACGTAGTTCCGCCGCAGCCGCCGCCACGCGAGGTACCAGGGGCTCCGCCCACGGATCGCGGCGGCGGGCTCCGCGGCCGCTAGCTCGGCCGCGGTGTCGAGGGTGAACTCGGTTTCCGAGGCGGTCTGGGCCACCGTTCCCCTTCTGACCTGGAGGGGCGCCCGCCGGGGGACGCCCCTCCTGGCCGTGTCTCTCGCTACGCCACTACTTGTGGCAGATCTGCGAGTAGTCGAACTGGTACAGCACGTGGTTCACGTAGCAGCTGAGATCCATGTCGGAGTTGAAGAAGTCCGTGAACTGACGGTTGAGGAACGCCGCCCACAGCGCGTTCTGGTCGGCCATCTTGTCCACGTCGGCCCACTGCTGGTTCACCTGGGCGTTCAGCGTCGGCTCCTTCTTCAGCTTCGCGATCGCGGCGTTCACCGCGGGGACGTTCGCGTTGGAGTAGTTGTTGTTGTGGGTCTCGGTGATTCGTGTCCCATTCAGCAGAACGTCGAACCAGTCGAGCGGGTGCGGGTAGTCCTGGAACCAGTCGGCGAAGCCGATCTGCGCCTTCGTCTTCTGGTTCCCGATCGTCGTCCAGTAGACCGCCGAGTTGACGATCTTCTCCTTGGCCTTCCACCCGATCGAGTTCAGGACGTCGGTGAGGTACGCCGTCGCCTTCGGGTCGTTGCCGCGGTCGTGGTTCCAGACGGTGATCGCCATCCCCTTCGTGCCCGACTGCTGGACGAGCTGCTTCGCCTTCGCCACGTTGTGCGGGTACAGGCTCAGCTTCTTGTACTGCGGGTACGTCGGCGGCAGGACGTTCTCCGTCGGCGTCGCGAGCCCGCCGTACAGCCGCACAAGCGCGTTCCGGTCGATCGCGTACTCGACCGCCTGCCGCGCCTTCACGTTGTTGAACGGCGGCACGCGGGTGTTCATGAAGAAGTAGTACGTGTTCGCCGGCGTGTAGACCTTGATCTGCGACGCGTACTTCTGCTGCGTCGACGCGAGGCGGTCGGTCGGGATCTGGTGGAAGTCGTAGTCGTCCTGACCGGAGATGACCCGCTGGAGCGCGACGGTGTCGTCACCGACGATGTCGATCGTCATCTTGTCCGGGTTGCCGTTCGGGACGTCGGTGATCCCGGTGCCCGCGTTGTTCTTCCACTGCGGGTTGCGGACGACGATCGCCTGCCGGTTCGGCCGGTAGCTCTGGATCATGTACGGGCCGGTCGAGGGCAGCGGGTGCGTCGACTGGTCCTTGGCAGGGCTCGAGGCAGGGACGGGCGCCGCGAAGGTGGTCGCGAGGATGTTCTGGAAGTCGCCCTGGGGCGCGGTCAGCTTGATCGTGATGTCCCCGGTCGAGTCGTTTGCGGTGATGCCGCTGATGCTGCCCTTCTTCGTCTTGCCGAACTCCGCCGCGCCGACGATGTTCCCGAAGAAGCCGACGCCGGGCGAGTCGACCTTGAAGTCGCGTTCGATCGTCGCCTTGAAGTCGGTCGCCTTGACCGGCGTGCCGTCGGAGTATTTGAGGCCCTTGCGCAGGGTCAGCGTGTACGTCTTCCCGTCCGACGAGACCTTCGGCATGTCCTTCGCGAGGTACGGCACGATCGTCGCGCCCGCCGGCCCGTTCACGTGCTTGTAGCCGAGGAGCGGCAGGTAGACGTTCCACATGATCCCCCAGCCCTCGACCGTGTACGACAGGCCCGGGTCGAGGAAGTCGATGCCCGTGTCGTAGGCGAGGCGGAAGTTCGGGAACGTCTTCTGGGTCGAGGTGCCGCCGCCACTCGTGCTCGTGGAGGCGGTGCTGGTTTCGCTACTGCTCTTCTTGCTCGAGCCGCACGCCGCGGCGAGCAGGGCGAATCCGACCGCGAGCGCCAGTGCGCTCAGGAGCCAAATCCGCCTCTGATTCGGTCTCACGTCCGCTACCTCCCGTTGGACCCGCTAGGGCTTCGCTGGCGCCGAGACGCCTCGGCAACTAGGCGATGTTACCGGGACGCGTTCGCACGCCCTGTGGTTGATCCGACGTACGTTCCCGCTGCAGGTTAGGGGTTCAGGCGTACCAGACGTCGGCGCTTCGTGCGCAGGTCGTCCGGCTCCGGCTCCTCGACGACGCCGTCGACGCCCTCGCGCTGCGTCGAGTGCAGGATTCGGCCGTCGCCGAGCCAGAACGCGACGTGGGTGGCGTGCGCCTCGTCGCCGTACGTGACGAGGTCGCCTGGACGGAGGTCGGCTTCGGCGACCGGCTCGGCCGCCGCCTCCTGCTGGTCGGCGTCGCGAGGGACGAGGAGGCCCAGCCGCCGGTAGGCCATGTGGACGAGGCCCGAGCAGTCGATGCCCCGTTCGGTCATGCCTCCCCAGAGGTACGGCGTGCCGAGGTACGCGCGGGCCTCGGCGACCGGATCGCCCACCGCCGCCGGCCCGCCGAGCTCGGCCGCTCGGACCCAGCCGGGGTAGTCGTACGCCGTCACGATCCGCAGCCAGCCGTCGCGCTGCTCCTCGACCCGCACCGGTTCCCCCTCCAGAAGCTCCGTCACGCGCTCGGCCTCGTCGCTCGGCTCGGCGCGCACGGCCGCGACGGCGACGGAGCAAAGCCTGTCCACGCAGGCCAGTCTAGGCGTGACCGGGCGGCGGCGGGCCGATCCGGAAGGTCATCCTCACGGACCCGGCCGGGCCGGACAGCTTCCGCATGCGCACGCGCCAAGTCCCGGCCGGCATCGGGCACCACTCTTCGCCGACCGTGCAGACGACGCGGCGACCGGAGCGCGTGCACGCGCCGCTCGGGCCCGTGCGCTTCGTCCCGATCAGCAGCGGCACGGTCACGCCAGGGAGCTGCACGCTCGCGCGAACGTCGGCACCCGCGGGCGCCGACAACCTGTAGAGCAGGATCACGCCCGCCGGTTCGACGAGCCGAAAGTTGCGCGCGTCGGCTCCTGCGCGGAAGCTCGCCCCGACGGTGTACGAGCGCGAGGCCGGCCGAGCATCACCCGCGAGAACGAGCCCGGCGAGGACGACCACGGCCGCGACGAGTCGCACGAGTCCGGTACGTCGGGCGCGTCGCTGCGGGTCCCGTTGCTTGCCTTTCGAACATATGTTCGGTACCGTCTCTTCCGTGCAGCTGCGGATCGACGCCGCCGACCGGCTCGTCGAGCTCGTCGAGGAACGCCGCGGGCCGATCTACGCCGAGGAGGCGGCGCGGCGGCTGTTCGCGCTTCGCCACGTGCCGGCCGGGCTCGCGCGCGGTCTGCTCGACGACGTCGTCGCCGGCGACGCACGCCTGGCCTGGAGCGGAGACAGCGTCCGTCTGGCCACGCCCCTCGGGCACGACCTCCTGCTCGAAAAGGCCACGTACGTGGTCGTCGACCTCGAGACGACCGGGCTCAGCCCCGGCTCCTCGCGGATCTGCGAGATCGGCGCCGTCCGCGTGCGCGACTTCGAGCTCGGCGACGAGTTCCAGACGCTCACGAACCCGGGCGTCCCGATCGGCGGCGCGGTCTCGGCGCTCACCGGGCTTCGCGACCCGGAGCTGCGTCACGCGCCGGCCAACTCCGTGGCGGTGTCGCGGTTCCTCGCCTTCGCCGGCGACGCGGTGCTCGTCGCGCACAACGCGCGCTTCGACCTGGCGTTCCTCGATCGGGAGACCGAGCGCCTGACCGGCAAGCGGCTCGCGGCTCCGGTCGTCGACACGGTCGCGCTCGCCCGTCGCGTGCTCGGCGGCCGCGTCGCACGCGCGAGCCTCGCGTCGCTCGCCTACTTCTTCGGGACGTCGGTGCGGCCGTGCCACCGCGCGCTTCGGGACGCCCAGGCGACCGCGGAGGTGCTGCTCGCGCTGATCGGCCTCGCACAGGAGCGGGGAGCGACGACCGTGGCCGACCTGTGCGAGCTCGCGTCGACGCGGACGCGCCGCGTCTACGAGAAACGCTCGCTCGCGTTCGGCGCGCCGCCGAGCCCGGGCGTCTACCTCTTCCGCGACCAGTACGACCAGGTGCTCTACGTCGGCCGCGCCCGCGACCTTCGCGCGCGGCTGCGCTCGTACTTCCGCTCGGATCGGCAACGGCCCGCGGTCGAGGCGGCGCTCGGCGCGCTCGAGCGGATCGAGTGGCGGCGGCTCGGCTCCGAGCTCGAGGCGGGGCTCGAGGAGCTGCGGCTGATCCGCGAGCTGCGGCCGCCGGCGAACGCGCGGAGCGCGCGGCCGGACCGGTACGTGTACCTGCGGCGGC
>Ga0081539_10002416_pt1 | contig 26398 bp, 19 predicted proteins | sample TabmetS4T2R2_FD_71023 | JGI IMG/M metagenome (GOLD analysis project Ga0081539, IMG submission 71023) | Tabebuia heterophylla rhizosphere microbial communities from the University of Puerto Rico - S4T2R2 | ecosystem: Host-associated > Plants > Roots > Rhizosphere ...
CTCAAGACCTGGCGCATCCTCCACACCGACTACCGCAGACCACTGAACACCTACCCGACAGCATTCGCATCCGTCCGCGCACTCCACTTCTTCAAACTCGCTTTTGAATAAGCCTCCCGGCCCTATCGGGCGAACCCACATGGCCAGATGAGGACGTCGACGACCGGCCCGGGCGCATGGTGAGCCGTTGAGAATCAGAGGTGCCCCGTCCTGGCCACCTCTCATACGGTAGATGTGGTCGTCGGAGGGCCATCCGGTGACACCGAGGATGATCACGTCATCCTGGAGCTGACCCGCTGTGACGGACAGGTTCGGTGTGGTTCTCAGGCGGCCGGGGCGGCGGCCTGGGGTTGTTGGGTCTCGAACTGGGCGGGGCTGAGGTTGCCGACGCTGGAGTGTCGGCGGCGGGTGTTGTACCAGCCCTCGATGTAGTTGAAGATCGCGGTGTGGGCGGCGGCTCGGGTGGGCCACGGCCGGCGGTGGATCAGTTCCTTCTTGATGGTGGCGAAGAACGACTCGCTGACCGCGTTGTCCCAGCACTGACCCCGCCGTCCGACGGACAACCGGACGCCGAGATCCGTTGCGGCAGCGGCGAACTGGCCGATGTGTACTGGCAGCCGCGGTCGGAGTAAAACACGATTCCGGCGGCTGGGCGGCGGTTCCTGACAGCCCGGCGCAGGGCGTCTTCGACCAAGTCGGTGCGCAGGTGGTCGGCGGTGGCCCAGCCGACCACACGGCGGGAGGCCAGATCGATCACCGTCGCCAGGAACAGCCATCCTTCCCAGGTCCGGATGCCTCCGCCGAGCAGCGCCAGAGCGCCCTGGACCGGCTCGGCGCCCAACTCGCCGCGGGGACCGACGCGGCAGCGCCAAAGGATGCGGCTGATGTACGCCGCTGATGTACGGAACGCCTCGGCGGGACCTGAGCGGCCGCTCGGGCCGGCATTCCTGCAGCTCAGCGCCGTGATCGTGAGGTGGCCAGGGGCGGGGTCGAACCGCCGACCTTCCGATTTTCAGGCCAGGGAAACGCTACCGCCCCATGCTTTCCAGTGCTCTGCGGTGTTGCTTGTTCCGATTTGGTACGTGTTTGGTGCCGTCCAGTGAGTGGCAGTCCGGCACCACAGCGTCATGACCGCGCGGGGTGGCGCCAAGGCGGCACTTGATCCGCCACGCCGCACGTCCCGGCAGTGGTGGTCCCTTCGTCGGTGTGGTCCGGCTCTTCGTAGGCCGGTTCTTGGGGGCCCTGTCGCGCCGCCAGCACGACCTTCCTGGGGTCGAGGCCGCTCGCCGACGCCCAGAGCTCCTCGAACCGGGGGCACGTCGCAGGCGCAGCACGCGCGACCGGTCGAGGATCAGGCGCGTGGTCGCGATCGCGGGCTGCAGGTCCATCACGAATTATCCGTCGGATCCGCGCCGGACGGCGGCCCGCCGGAGGACGACGTACCGGTGGCCGAGGTCGTCTTGTCCAGAGCCCGCCCTCGAAGCCGCGGCCGCCAGCGTCCACGGTCGCGAGGCTGATGGCCACGATCGACTCCGCGATGCGTTGAAGGCAGAGCAACCACTCGACGCCGACCCCCCGTCCAGCCCGGAACCTCGCAGGGCTGTCGCGGTCTCGCACGCCCGGGCCGCGCCTCGCATCACCTTGTGAGGCCCGCCTCGCGGCCAGGCTCTGCTGGCTCCGCTCAGCAACGGCTCAAGTCCACCTCCCACGTCGCTCGCCGACGCACCTTCAGGGCGATGTCACGCGCGCCGACGACCGCCAGATCATCAGCGCGCAGCTGGCCGCGCCGGCGACCACCGCGGCCAGCCCTCCGACGAAGAACCCGGTGGTTGGGCGTGGAGGCGGCCATCGCGAGCTGCGCCAGCGTCCCGGCGCTACGGATCGTCGTCTAGTCGACGGTCAGCAGACACCGCCTGACCACCGGAGCGGAGTGCGCGAGATGTCACCGCCACAGACGCGGAGTCCCGTCTGTCCAGAGACGCGGACCAGTGACACCTCAACGTAACAATTCAGTTACGCCCGTCCCGAATGGATCCATACGAGCAGCGACGGCTCTGGGGCCTTCCAAGGCTCTTCGCAGTTCAGCATTGACTTTGGGTGCTTCCCCCACCCATGCTTCCGGAACCTTGCCCCCTCGGATGGATCCATTTGCCAGGCGCGCTGGCCGCGCGCAGCTGTGAAGGAGCGCCCGTGGACGAGTCCCGCACACCGGGTCTTCCCGGTCTGGCTGGCTTGGACCATGTCGGGCTGACCGTGCCGGACATCGAGGAGGCGACGCATTTCCTGGTCGAGGTCCTTGGCTGCGAGTACCTGTACGACCTGGCTCCGCTCGTGGGCCGGGGGCAGTGGATGCGCGAGCACCTCGACGTGGATCCGGGCGCGGAGGTGCTTCACCTGCGGTTCTTCCGCTGCGGATCCAGCCCGGTCTTCGAGGTGTTCCAGTACGCCGCTCCTGATCAGGAGAAGGCCGCGCCGCGCAACAGCGACGTCGGCGGCCATCACTTCGCCCTCTACGTCGACAACATCGACGCTGCGGTCGAGTACCTGCGCGCCGCCGGCGTCGAGGTGCTGGGCGAACCGACCACCAGCACCGGCCCGCATCTCGGTCAGCGCTGGGTCTACTTCCGCTCCCCCTGGGGGGCGCAGTTCGAACTCGTCTCCTACCCGGCAGGCCGCGCTTGGTATCGCGAGCGCGGCGTCGCGGAGCCCTCGCTCACGGTTCCACGGGACGAATAGCAGCAAACGCTAGGACAACCCGCTCAACGAAGAGAAGGACGGCACCATGAACAAGCGGTCCGCAGGCGTCGCCCTTGTGGCGGCCTCCTGCCTCGCCCTGTCCGCCTGCGGCAGCACCCGGGACAGCGGGTCCGCCGGGTCCGGCTCTGGTGGGCCCGGTCAGGTCGGCTTCTCCGAGTCGTTCCTCACCGATCCGTTCCAGGTCCAACTGGTCAAGCAGCTCGGCGCGCAGGCAACGACGCAGAGCGTCGACCTGTTGCCGGCGGTCAACGCAGACGCAGACGCCGCGAAGCAGAACACCGACATCCAGACGCTGCTCGGCCGTGGCGTGAAGGGCCTCATCGTCGTGCCGGTCGACAGCAAGGCGATCGGCCCCGTCATCAAGCAGGCCAACAACAAGAACGTCCCGGTCGTCAGCGTCGACCTCGGCGCCGAGAGCGGGAAGATCGCCATGGTCGTCCGCGCCGACAACGTCTTCATGGGCAACGCCGCGTGCGAGGCGATGGGCGCGCGGCTAAGCGGCAAGGGCACCGTCCTCAACCTGCAGGGCGACCTGGCGACGCAGAACGGCCAGGACCGCACCAAGGGCTTCACCGACTGCATGACGGCGAAGTTCCCCGGCATCACGGTGATCTCGAAGCCGATGAACTGGAAGCCCGAGGAGTGCGCCACCCAAGCGCAGACGGTGGTGAGCACCACCCAGGTCGACGGCATCTTCCAGGGCAGCGAATCGGTCTGCCTGGCCTCGGTCAACAAGGTGCTCTCGACGCTCAAGAAGGACGCCAAGGTCGGCGAGGCGGGCCACATCGTGAACATCGGCATCGACGGAACACCCGCGGGCCTCGCCGCGATCCGCGCCGGCCAGGTCGACGCGATCGTCTCGCAGCCGCTCGACCTCTACGCCAAGTACGGCATCCAGTACATCAAGGAGGCCATGGAGGGCAAGCAGTTCAAGGAGGGCCCGACCGACCACGACAGCACGATCGTGAAGAACGGCGAGTCGCTGGAGGACCAACTGCCCTCGCCGACGGTCACCAAGGAGAACGTCGACGACCCCGCGCTGTGGGGCAACGGCGACTGACCGGGGGCGGTGCCCGGCGCGAGCGAGGGAGCAGAAGATGAGTGAGGCGATCGTCGTCGACAGTGTGTCGAAGTCGTTCGGACCGACCAGGGCGTTGGCAGACGTGACCGTGTCGATCCGCCGGGGCGAGTCCCGGGCGCTGATCGGCAAGAACGGCGCCGGCAAGTCCACCCTGATGTCGATCCTCACCGGCCTCGTCGCGCCGGACACCGGTTCGGTTCGCCTGATCGACGCCGACGGGCGGACGACGGACGGGTCTGCAGTGGGCTGCGTCTACCAGCGCAGCACGCTGGTGCCGGCCGCAACGGCCGCGGAGAACATCGCGCTCAACCAGTTTCCGACCTCGCGCCGGATGATCCGCTGGCGCGAGGTCCGGCGACGAGCTGTCGAGACGCTTGCCGCCTGGGACTGCGAGCACGTAGCAGACGTTCCGGTGGAGGACCTCGACCCGCTCGAGCGGAAGATCGTCGAGATCTGCCGGGTGCTTGCCTCTGGCCCGCAGGTGCTGCTGCTCGACGAGCCGACGGCCGGTCTCGATCGGCCGGCGGTGCAGCGCCTGTTCAGCAGTATCGCGGCGGCACGGGAACGTGGCGTGACGGTCATCTTCGTCTCGCACCATCTGCACGAGGTGTTCGAGGTCTGCGACAGCGTCACAGTGCTGCGTGACGGCCGGCTGGTCATGAGTGACCGGCTGGAGCACCTCTCCGTCCCGGACCTGGTCGAGGCGATGGTCGGTGAGACGGCCGCGGCCGCCGCGGCCGAGGTCAAGGAGCACCGCCGGGCCGCGACTGTCGACCCGGACAGGCCGCCGGTGCTCGTGGCCAGTGGCGTCTCCGCAACGCCGAAGGTGCACGACGTCGCGCTCGAGCTTCGGGCCGGCGAGTGTGTCGGACTGACCGGCATCGACGGCGCGGGCCACATGCAACTCGCCGAGGTACTCACCGGGCAGCGCGCGCCGGAGGCCGGCAGGGTCGTGGTGGACGGCACGGCACTGCCGTTCGGCACCGTGACGGGGGCGATGGCCGCCGGTATCGGCTTCACGCCGGAGGATCGGCATCTCAGTGGCTACGTCCCGGCGCTCAGCGTCGCCGAGAACGCCACCCTCGGCGTGCTGCGCCGCTTCGCCGGCCGGTTCCGCATCCTCGACTTCCGCAGCCGGGATGCCGCCTACCAGCGACTCGCTGACGAGTGGCAGATCAAGGCGCACAGCCCTTGGCAGGCGACCGAGGAGCTCAGCGGCGGCAACCAGCAGAAGGTCGTCCTGGCCCGCTCGATGGCCGCGGACCCGCGGGTGCTGGTCCTCATCAACCCCACAGCAGGTGTGGACGTCCAGGCCAAGACCTCGATCTACTCCACGATCGACGGCCTCAAGCAGCGCGGTCAGTCGGTGCTCGTGGTCACCTCCGACGACGGCGACCTGGAGATCTGCGACCGGGTGCTGGTCATGGTCGACGGCACCGTGGCCACCGAGCTGCATCCGCCGTTCTCCGAGAAAGTCCTCGCTGCCGCTGTGCAGGGCTCCGTCGTTCCCGGCTCCGAGCCAGCCCCCAGTCCGCTCCCCGAGAGAGGAGCGCCGTCGTGAGCGCCCCTTCGTCCCACCGACCCGCAGACGTCGCCACCGAGGCCTCTGCACCGGACGCGCCGAGGCCGCGCGGGCGGCGCAACGTCGACCCGGTCGCGCTGGCCTTGCTGCCTGTCATCGTTCTCACGATGACCGTCGGCGCTGTCGTGAACCCGGCGTTCCTCACCCGTACCAACCTCGTGAACAACATCATCTCGACGTCGGCGGTGCTCGGTATCGTCGTCATCGCCGAGGCGATCATCCTGATCGGCGGGTACTTCGACCTGTCGCTGCAGTCGACGGTCGGATTCGCCCCGATGGTGATGGCCGTGCTCGTTTCGCCGGTGGCGGACAACGGTCACGCGTTCCCGCTGATCGTCGGCGTCGTCGTCATGCTGGCGTGCGTGCTCGTGATCGGGCTTGCCAACGGCCTCATGATCGCGATCATGAGACTGCCCGCGTTCATCGTCACGCTGGCGATGCTCATCCTGTTGCAGGGCCTCACGATCGGGCTGTCAGGCGGCCAGACCTACTCGACGCTGCCCCGGGCGATGACGTACCTCGGCGATGGGCTGTTCCTCACCTTGCCGATCCAGTTCTGGATCCTGGTTCTGGCCTTCGGCGGGACCTACCTGTTCATGCGGTACACGACCACGGGCCGCAGCATCTACGCCATGGGCGGCAACCCGGATGCGGCCCGGGCGGCCGGGATTCGGACGACCCGGCTGACCATCGGCATCATCATGGTCGGCAGTCTCCTGGCCGCTCTCGCCGGCCTGATGCTCACCGGCCGAATCGCCTCGGTGACGGCGAACCAGGGCGAGAACCTCATCTTCACCGTGTTCGCCGCGGCGGTGATCGGCGGCATCAGCCTGAACGGCGGCCGGGGCAACATCCTCGGCGCCGGCCTGGGCGTGCTGCTGCTCGGCGTCATCCAGAACATCCTCACGCTCTCGAACGTCCCCTCGTTCTGGATTGACGCGGCCTACGGTGGGATCATTCTCGGCGCGCTGCTTATCGGCTGGGCCTCATCGAATGTCGGCGGCCGCCGGAAGGCCGCGGCATGACGGCACTCGCGGACATGCCCGCGGTGACCGGCGAATGGGTTTCGGGCACGATGCGGACGCTGCGGTTCGCGGCGCCGGGCGAGCTGGAACTGGCGGAGGTCGAGATCCTGCCGCCGGCGCCGGGCCAGATCCTGGTCCGGGTGTCGCACGTGGGTATTTGCGGCACGGACGTGCACCTGCTCTCGGGGCACAGCGCGTACGTAGTGGATGGTCTGACCCGGTATCCCATCCGCTTCGGCCACGAATGGGCCGGCCGCGTGGTCGCGGTGGCCGAGGGTGCGGACCCCGCGCTGCTCGGCGCGACAGTGGTTGGCGAGCCGTTTCTCTCATGTGGTCACTGCCGGGTGTGCCGGGCAGGCCACTACAACGTCTGCCCGAACCGCTTCGAGCTGGGCGTCCGCGGGGACGTGCCCGGTGCCTGCGCGGAGTACGTGCGGTTGCCGGCCGTGAACGTCGCCGTGGTGCCGGAGGGTGTACGGCCCGAGCTGGCGCTGGTCGCCGAACCGTCGGTGAGTGTGCTGAACGCCTACGAGACCGGGCGGGTGCAGCCTGGCGAGCGGGTGGCCGTGCTCGGCACCGGCGCGATCGGGCTCATCGCTGTGCAGGTCGGCGCCTCCATGGGCTGCGTCGTCGATGCCCTCGGGATCGAGGAGCCGGGGCTGCGCGCGGCCGAGTCGTTCGGTGCCCGGGCTGGGATCGCCCCGGACGACGCGGCGGACGACGCCTACGACGTGGTGATCGACGCGACGGGCGCGGCCGTCATCGGCCCGCTGCTGACCCGGATCGCCGCCGTCGGCGGGCGGATCCTGGAGGTCGGCATTCCCGGCCGCCCGGTCGACGGCGTCGACCTCGCGGCGTTCGTGTTCAAGGGCTTGTCGCTACAGGGAGTGCTTGGCGGGGTGCACCTACTGCCGCGCGCGCTCGGCCTCATCGCCGCGGGAGTGATCCGGCCGGAGGCACTGCTCGAGGAGGTGCTGCCGGTCTCCCGCGCGGCTGAGGCCTTCGACCGTTGCGTCGTGCCGGGCCGGGTCCGGCCGAAGCTTGTCCTCGACATCGCCACCTTGCCGGATGCGGTGCTGGCATGAGCGAAGCCCTCGGCTGGATCGGGGCTGGGCGCATGGGCGCCGCCATGTTGCGCCGCCTGCTGGGCGCCGGAACGCACGTACTGGTCTGGAACCGGACTGCCACCCGCGCTGAGATGCTCGGAGCCGAGGGCGCTGAGGTCGCGGCGGACATCGCGGAGGCGGCGGCGCGGCCGCTGCTGTTCACGAGCCTCGCGGCGTCCGCCGACCTGGAGAGCATCGCAGCCCGGATCGTCGCCCTGGAGACCCGGCCGGGCGTCGTCGTGGATACCTCCACGGTGTCGGTCGAGGCCTCGCAACGGGTACGAAACCTGTTCCACCAACATGGCATCGCATTCCTCAGCGCCCCGGTGAGCGGCAACCCCGCCGCCGTCGCTGCTGGCAACGCCTCCTTCGTCTGCTCGGGCGACTCGGCGGCGTTCGACATGGCGCGGCCGGCGCTGGAAACGATCGGTGCCCGGGCCACGCTGCTGGGCCAAGGCGATGAGGCGCGGATCGTGAAGATCGCGCACAACCTGCTGCTCGCCATCCTCACCCAAGGACTGGCCGAAGTGGTCACGCTGTGCGCGGCCCGAGGCGTCGCGACCGGACCCCTGATGGAGTTCCTCAACAGCAGCGTGATGGGCTCGACGTTCACCCGGTACAAGACGCCGGCGATCGTGGCCGAGGACCTGGCGCCCACGTTCACCTCCCGACTGATGCTCAAGGACCTCGACCTCGGGCTGGCCGAGGGAAGCGCTACCGCCACCCCGCTGCCAGTCACGTCGTTGACCCGCAGCCAACTCGTCGCAGCAATCGCGCAGGGTCACAGCGACGACGACTTCCTGTCACTGATGGCCGTCCAGGCACGCGCGGCCGGACGGACCTATCCCAACAGCTCCGCCTTCTCCACAGCCCTACAGAGGAGAGACGCATGACCACCGGGCCGGACCTGCTCGCGACCTGCTGGACCACCGCCGGCGACGCCGTGCCCCTGAGCGGCCGCGACGACAGCCCGATCGCCCTGCCCGTGCGGATCGCCGCAGCCGGAAAGGCCGGTTTCACCGGCTTCGGCATCCTGCACAACGACCTAGAGATCTATCTGCGAAGCGGCGGGACGCTGCAGGAGCTGCGAGACCTCCTCGCGGACAACGGCATCCGGCACGTCGAGCTCGAGTTCCTCACCGGCTGGTGGCAGTCCGGCACCCCAGCCCGAGCCGAGGCCGACCGGGTGCAAGACCTGCTGATCTCCGCCGCCGAGGTGCTACACCCGCACCACGTGAAGGTCGGCCCCGACATCACCGGCGGCGACTACGACCTCGACGTCTGGGCCGGCCAATGGCGCCGGATCAGCCAGGCGTTCGCCGATGTAGGCACCGTCGTCGCCCTGGAGTTCATGGCGTTCTCGAACATCTCCACACTCGACCGCGCCCTCGAGCTCGTCCGCACCGCGGACCACCCGGCCGGAGGACTGATGATCGACCTCTGGCACATCATGCGCGGCGGCGCACACCAGCTCGCCCAGGTCGCCGACGTGCCCGCGGAGCTCATCACCGGCGTCGAGCTCAACGACGGCGTCGCGGAGCTCGCGGACGACGGCGGCTACCTCGAGTGCGTGCTGCGCCGCCGGATCCCCGGGCACGGGGAATGGCCCGTGCATGCGCTGATCCGGATCCTGCAGGACAAGGGCTGGACCGGCCCGTGGGGGATCGAGATCCTCTCCGAGACCTACCGGATGCGGCCCCTGGACGAGGCGCTGCACGATGTCGTCTCCTCAACTCTGGAGCAGTTCCGGCTCGCCGAGAAGTCGGGTGCCGCGTGAGCCTGCAGACTCAGGTCTTCGTCGGCGGCGAGTGGGTGGACGGCGAGTCACGCCGGCCGGTGCTTGACCCTGCCACCGGCGACGTCGTGGCCGAGGTGGAGATGGCAGGCGCGGAGCTGTGCCGGCGCGCGGTCGACGCGGCCGCGGCCGCGCAGCCGGACTGGGCGACCACCCCACCGCGCGTCCGCGCCGAGATCCTGCGCCGCGCGTTCGAGATCATGACCATGGACGCCGAGGCCATCGCCCGGCTCATCACCCGCGAGAACGGCAAGGTCCTCGCGGACGCACGCGGGGAGGTCGCGTACGCAGCCGAGTTCTTCCGCTGGTTCTCCGAGGAGGCGTCGCGGCTGCAGGGCGACTACCGGCAGGCGCCCGCCGGCGACAAGCGGATCCTCGTCGCGCACCAGCCGGTCGGTGTCTCGCTGCTGATCACACCGTGGAACTTCCCGGCGGCTATGGCGACCCGCAAGTTCGCCCCGGCGCTCGCCGCCGGCTGCACAACGATCCTCAAGCCCTCCTCGGAGACGCCGCTGACCGCCCTTGCGGTCGCCGAGGTCCTGGACCGGGCTGGGGTTCCGGCAGGCGTCGTCAACGTCGTCGTGGCTAGTGCTCGCCGACGCGGACGTGGATGCCGCGGTGGAGGGCGCGATGGTGGCGAAGCTGCGCAACGGCGGTGCGGCCTGCACAGCGGCGAACCGGTTCTACGTGCACCACTCGGTCGCCGACGAATTCACCTGAAGCTGGCGGACCGGATGGCCGCTCTACGGCTCGGCCCCGGGCTCGACGCGGACAGCGAAATCGCGTCGCTCGTCTCGGTGGAGGAACGGGACAAGGTGGCGGCCCTGGTCGAAGCAGCGGTGGCCGCGGGCGCGCGTGCCGTCACCGGCGGCGTCACGCCCGACGGGCCGGGCGCGTTCTACCCGGCCACCGTCCTGGCCGACGTGAGGGCCGACGCGGACGTGCTGGCGCATGAGATCTTCGGCCCGGTGGCGCCGGTCGTGGTCGTCGACTCCGACGAGGAGGCGGTGCGGCTTGCGAACGACACGCCGTACGGCCTGATCAGCTACGTGTACGCGGCCGACCTGCGCCGAGGACTGCAGGTCGCCGAGGCAATCGAGTCCGGCATGGTCGCGCTCAACCGTGGCGCATTGTCCGACCCGGCGGCCCCGTTCGGTGGCTGGAAGCAGAGCGGCCTCGGCCGCGAAGGGGGTTTCGCGGGCATCCACGAGTTCCTCGAGACCAAGTACATCGCGCTGGACGTGTGAGCAAGGAGCAGATGTGCGACTCGCAGGCAAGGTGGCCGTGGTGAGCGGCGCGGCGAAAGGCATCGGCCTGGCCGTGGCTGAGCGGCTGGCACAGGAGGGGGCGATCGTCTACGGCGGCGACCTCGACTGGACCGAGGCCGGCCGGTCCGGCAGCGGGGTCCTGACCCGCCCGCTGGACGTGACGAGGCTGGAGAGCTGGCAGGCACTGGCAGACGAGGTGGCCGCCAACGGCGGCGCCGACGTGCTGGTGAACAACGCCGGCATGGTGCTCGCCTACGAGCCGATCACCGAGATCGACCTCGGCGACTACGAGAAGGTGATCGCCGTCAACCAGCACGGCGTCTTCTACGGGATGCGGCTGTTCATCCCGCAGATGCAAGCCAAGAAGGCCGGTGCGGTGGTCAACATCTCCTCGATCTGGGGCGTGCTGGGCGCGCCAGGCGTCTCGGCCTATCAGGCATCCAAGGGCGCGGTGACGTTGATGACGAAGAACGCCGCGATGTCATACGCCGCCGACGGCATCCGGGTGAACTCGGTCCACCCCGGTATCATCCACACGCCGATGATCGACGCACAGGATGACGCGATCACCCAAGCGCTGGTTGACACCGCGCCGCTCGGCCGGATCGGGCAGCCCCGCGAGGTCGCGAACGCCGTGCTGTTCCTGGCCTCCGAGGAGGCCTCGTACATCACCGGCCAGCAGCTGTTCGTCGACGGCGGATACAGCACGCCATGAGCACGCAGACCCGGTCCCGCGACGTCTCCGCGGTGATGCTCCGACGGCCATCCCCGAACCTGCCGGTGCGGCTCACGTACGAGCAGCGACCAGCGCCCGTACCGGGGCCGCGTGACCTCGTCGTGAAGCCGTGCTTCGTCGGCGTCTGCGGCTCGGACCTCGAGCTGCTCGCCGGCCACATGGACGCCGACTTCCCAGTGGAGTACCCGCTGATCCTCGGCCACGAGTGGTCCGGCACCGTCGTCGAGGCCGGTGCCGACGTGACCGGGTTCGAGCCCGGGCAGCTCGTCGTCGGCCACGGATCGCTGGGCGACAACCGCTGGTTCGGTATCACGAGCAACGGCGCGATGGCCGACCTGTTCCTGGTCCCGGCGGCGATGTGCTTCCCGGTGCCGGACGGCGTGTCCGCCCAGCGGGCAGCGATGGCCGAGCCGCTGGCGTGCGTGCTGCAGGGCTTGCACGTGGCCGGCGGCGCAGACGCCTCGCACACGGCGGTCGTGTTCGGCTGCGGGAGCCTCGGACTCGCGATGGTCGGCCTGCTCCGCAGCACCGGCGCGAGCGTCGTCGCCGTGGACCCCAGTGCCCAGCGGCGGGAGATCGCGACCACGCTCGGCGCCACGCTGGCACTGGAGGCCGGTAACGGGGCCGCGCTGCTGAGCCGGATCCAGGACGAACTCGGGGTTGCCGGCGCGGACCTGGTGGTCGAGGCGTCCGGTGCCGCGGCCGCCCAGGCCGCGTCGCTGGAGGTGACCGCGCGCGGTGCCCGGGTGCTGCTGATGGGGCTCGCCCACGGTTCGGCGACGGCGGAGCTGCGGCTGGTCCAGGCACGGCTGCTCACGGTCTCGACGTCGGTCGGCGCGCCCGCCGAGATCTGGGAGCCCGCCCTGCGGCTGATGCACCGCACCGGCCTCGACCTCACGCCGGCCGTGTCCGACGTGTTCGGCTTCGACCGCTGCACCGAGGCACTCCAGGCGGCCCGCAGCCCCGACACCACCGGCAAGGTCATGCTCCGACCAGCCGGCAACTGAACCGCTCACGAAACACGGAACCGCTCACGAGCACTGAACCGCTCACGAGCCACTAACCGCTCACGAGAACGGAAGGAGACCGGCGGATGGACCTCGGTCTGGGAGGCAAGCGCGTCGTCGTCACCGGCGCCGCGATGGGTATCGGCCGCGCCACGGTGCTGGCGCTGGTGGGCGAGGGCGCCACCGTGGCGGCCCTCGACATCGACGAGGGCGCGCTCGAGCAACTCGTCAAGGACAGCCGCGAGGGTGCGGTGCACCCGGTCCAGGCAGATCTGTCCAGCGGTCAGGGGTGCTCGGCGGCCGCCGCGGGGGCGCTCTCCCGGCTCGGCGGCGTCGACGTCCTGGTGAACAACGTCGGCTCCGGCAACGTGCGGGAGTTCGACGACCTCACGGACGAGGACTGGCATGCCACGCTGGAGCTCAACTTCATGAGCTACGTGCGGATCACCCGGGCGCTGCTGCCGGCGCTGCGCCGCTCGCCCGGCGCCGCGATCGTCAACAACGCCTCGGACCTCGCGAAGCAGCCCGAGGCCCTGCCGGTGGACTACTCCGCGAGCAAGGCCGCGGTGCTCGCGCTGACGAAGGGCCTGGCCCGCAAGGAGGGCCCGGACATCCGGGTCAACGCCGTGGCCCCCGGCCCGATCTGGACCCCGTTCTGGACCAAACCCGACGGCTTCGCGGACAACCTCGCCGTGGTGCACGGCAAGCCGCCGCAGGAGGCAGTGGAGCACGAGATGTCGTTGCGTCAGCTGCCGCTGGCCCGGCTGGGCACGCCGGAGGAGGTGGCCAACGTCGTGCTGTTCCTCGCCAGCCCTGTCACGTCCTTCACCACCGGCTCGGTCTGGGGTGTCGACGGCGGCAGCATCCGGTCCCTGTTCTGACTGGGGTCCGGAGGGTGGTGCGCTCAGTGGGCGTCCGGCGCCGGGGCGCCGAAGGCCCGGGAGAGCTCGATCCTGGTGCGCCGGATGTGGCCGGAGAGGTACCGCTCGGCGTCGACCGGGTCGTGCCGCCGGATCGCGTCCAGGATCAGGTTGTGCTCCGAGTTCACCACCCACCGCCGGCTCGGGCCGGACAGCGACATGAACTTCCGCCGGTAGTGCTGGGTGGCGTTCCACAGCCGCGTCACGTTGGTGAGCAACTGGTCGAAATTGCAGCCGGAGTAGGTGAGCAGATGGAACTGACGGTCGAGCCGGAGGAAGTCGCCGATGTCGTCGTTTCGTTCGATCTCCGCCTGGATGGCGGCCAGCTCCTCCACCTGCTCCGGGGTGAGGTGCGGGATCGACTCGATCAGCGCCAGCGGCTCCAGACGCTCGCGCATCCGGTAGACGATGTCGAGCTCGTGCGTGTCGAGGGTAGGCACCCACGCGCCCTTGTTCACCCGGATCTCGGTGAGGCCCTCGATCTCGAGCATGCGCAGTGCCTCGCGCACCGGGAGACGGCTCGCACCGAGCCGCTCGGCCACCTCTCCCTGGAGGATCCGCTCTCCCGGCCGGATCGTGCCGTCGAGGATGGCCTCCCGGAGGTGGTTCGCGACCCGGGTGCTGGCCGCTACCGCGTCGTCGCTCTCGATCGCCTCGGACATCTGCACTCCCAGTGCTCAGAGGCGACCCGTCTGGGGGCGCCGAGCAGCAAGGGTAGACGTTCGGGCGGCATCCGCGGAGACCGTCCTCAGGGGCAAATTGGGATCCGCTTTGGCGAAGTCGTTCCATCAATTCACTGCCCGGTAAGGATTCTCAGCTCTCTCAATACCTCAACCTGTCGAAGATGGATCCATTCTCATGCGACGTGGTCGCCGCAGTGCCGTTGTGGTCAGGGAGGCCGTCATGACCGAGCATCAGAGCCTCATCCCCGATGCCCCCTGGGTGCAGGTCGTCACCACCGATGCCGACTGGGACGCGGCCGATCCGGCGCTGCTGACCGGGATGCTCAGCCAGCTCGCGTTGATCCGGACGTTCGAGCAGTTCGTGCTCGTGCTGGCCGGCGAGGGGCTGGTGCACGGTCCGGCCCACTCCAGCATCGGCCAGGAGGGCGGCGCCGTCGGCTCGGTGCTCGCTCTCACCAGCAAGGACACGGTGAACGGCTCGCACCGCGGGCACCACCAGTTCCTGGCGAAGGTGCTGCACCACCTGCACCCCAAGGGCATCGACCCCACCCGGCCGTGGCCCGAGGACGTCCGCGCGGTCATGCTGCGCACGCTCCGCGAGATCTGCGGCCTGGACGGCGGCTTCTCGCACGGTCGCGGCGGCTCGATGCACCTCAAGTGGCAGGAGGCCGGCGCGATCGGCACGAACGCGATCGTCGGCGGCGGCGTGCCGCTGGCTGCCGGCTCCGCGTGGGCGCATCGTCACGCCGGTACCGACGCGATCGCGGTCACCTACTTCGGGGACGGCGCCGCCAACATCGGCTCGACCCTGGAGTCGTTCAACCTCGCCGCCGCGTGGAAGCTGCCGATCTGCTTCTTCGTGGAGAACAACCGGTACGCGGTGTCCACCACCGTCGAGGAGGCCACGGGCGAGCCGCGGCTGTCCGCACGCGGGCCCGGCTTCGGTATCGCGAGCTGGCGGGTGGACGGGATGGATCCCCTTGCGGTGCACCTGGCGATGACCGAGGCGGTACAGCACATGCGCTCCGGCCTCGGGCCCGCGCTGGTCGAGGCCGAGGTGTACCGCTACTTCCACCAGAACGGCCCGTTCCCGGGCAGTGCGTTCCGCTACCGCACCAAGGACGAGGAACGGCAGTGGCGCGAGCGTGACCCGCTCGACCTGGTGGTGGCGCAACTTGACCGACGCGGCATCCTCGCCGCCGACGAGTCGCGCGCGGCGATCGAGCGGGCGACCCAACTGGTCGGCGAGATCGGCGCGGTGATCCTTGAGCCGGTGCCGGGCGGCACCGAGAAGCAGCGCCGGATCAGGGAATCCGAGTGGCCCGACCCTGCGTTCGTGGACGTCGGCGTGCGCGGCAACCTGTCGGAGTTCGAGGGCGCCCGGAGCGAGGAGCCGGACACCTTCTCCGGGACGCTGGCCGAGTCGAAGTTCATCGACGTCGTGCCGCGGGTCATGGCCCGCCGGATGGAGACCGACGCGTCGCTGGTCGTGCTCGGCGAGGACATCCACCGGCTCAATGGCGGTACGAATGGAGCCACCCGGGGCCTCAAGGACGCCTTCCCCGACCGCGTGCTCGGCACGCCGATCAGTGAGAACGCGTTCACCGGCCTCGGCGGCGGGATGGCACTGGACGGTCGGTTCCGGCCGGTGGTCGAGTTCATGTACGCGGACTTCATGTGGGTCGCGGCCGATCAGCTGTTCAACCAGGTCGGCAAGGCGCGCCACATGTTCGGCGGCGAGGACCCGGTGCCGTTCGTGCTCCGCAGCAAGGTGGCGATGGGCACCGGCTACGGGTCGCAGCACTCGATTGACCCGGCCGGTGTCTTCGCCACGGCGCCCGGCTGGCGGATCGTCGCGCCGTCCAACCCCTTCGACTACGTCGGCCTGATGAACGCCGCCCTACGCTGCGAGGACCCGGTGGTCGTACTGGAGCACGTCGACCTCTACGCCAGCAGCGGCCCCGCACCGGTGGACGACCTCGACTACGTCATGCCCCCCGGCCGCGCGGGCCGGCCACGGCGTGGGGACGACCTGACGATCATCACCTACCTGGCCATGACCAACTACGTGCTGAAGGCACTCGACGACATCGGGGACGTGAACGCCGACGTCATCGACCTGCGCTGGCTCGACCGCGCGAGCATCGACTGGGACACGATCCAGGAGAGCGTGCAGCGAACCAACGCCGTGCTGATCGCGGAGCAGGGCGCCCTTGGCACCTCGTACGGAGGCTGGCTGGCTGACGAGATCCAGAGACGCTTCTTCGACTGGCTCGACGAGCCGGTCGAGCGGGTCACCGGCCGCGTCGCCTCGCCGAGCATCTCCAAGGTGCTCGAGCGCGCGGCGATCGCACAGGACCGCGAGGTCGCCGATGCCCTGCGCGCCCGGAAGGCCCGCTGATGGCCACACTGCTGCTCATGCCCGCGATCGCTTCGGGCGACACCGAGGCGGTGCTGTCCAGCTGGGCGGTGCCGGTGGGCACCGAGTTCCGCACCGCGCAGACACTCGTGGTCGTGGAGACCGCCAAGGCGGTCGTCGACGTCGAAGCGGAGACGGACGGCGTGCTGCTCGGCACGCTGGTCGACGAGGGCGCGGACGTGAAGGTGGGCGACGCGATCGCAGTGATCGGCGCCCCGGGCGAGGCGGTCACCGACCTGGACCGGGTGCTGGCCGAGCTCGGCGTGTCCGATGGTGTGGTCGGTACCCCCGCTCCGGTGGCGGACGAGTCCGCCTCCGCAGTCCCCGCCGCCACCCCTCCGGCCTCGCCGGCTGCATCGGCCACGCAGGCGGTTCCGGCGACGCCCGCCGCGCCGGCCCCACAGGCCTCAGCGGTCGCACAGGCGTCAGTGGCGCCGTCGTCCGAGCGAGTGTTCGCCAGCCCGTTCGCGCGCCGGTTGGCGCGGGAGGCGCAGCTCGAGCTCGACGAGATCGCCGGGTCCGGGCCTAACGGACGGATCACACGCCGGGACGTCCAGGAGGCGCTCGCCCGGCGCCACGACCGATCGGCCAGCCCAGCACCGGCTGCGGGCGCCGCTCCTCCGCCGCTGGCAGCTCCCCCCACGGCAGCCGCATCTGGCGACAGCGCCGAGTACACGGAAGAGCCGCACACCCGTCTGCGGAAGGTGATCGCGCGCCGGCTCACGGAAAGCGTCACGACTGCGCCGCACTTCACCCTCTCCGGCGTCGCCGACGTCGGCCGGTTACTGAGGCTGCGCACGGAGATCAACGACGCCGCCGGCGTGAAGATCTCGGTGAACGACCTGATCGTCAAGGCGGTGGCCGGGGCGCACACCGAGATACCGGCCATGAATGTCATCTGGACCGTCGATGCGCTGCGCCGCTTCACGTCGGTGGACGTCGCGCTAGCGGTCGCAACCCCAACCGGGCTCGTCACCCCGGTGCTGCGCGGCGTCAACTCGCTCAGCGTCGGCGCAATCGCCGCCGCCTCCCGCGACCTCGCCGAGCGTGCCCGGGCCGGTCGGCTGCAGCAGGACGAACTGGAGGGCGGCTCGATCACGGTGTCGAACCTCGGGATGTACGGCACCCGCGAGTTCTCGGCGATCATCAACCCGCCGCACGCCTCGATCCTCGCCGTGGGCGCGGCTACCCAGGAGCCGGTGGTGCGGGACGGGACGATGACGGTCGCATCCCTGGTCCGGCTGACCGTGTCGGTCGATCACCGACCGGTGGATGGCGCGACCGCAGCGGAGTGGATGCGCGCCCTGGTCGCTCAGCTCGAGAACCCGCTCGGCCTGCTCGTCTGACCCGGATCCGCGCTCCGCAATGAAAGGACATCACCGTGAGCACCTCCACCTTCGGGCTGAACGTCACTGACTGGGAAGCGCGGACCGACATGGACCGGCTGCGCACCGAGCGGCTGGCCAAACTCAAGACGCAGCTCACGCAATCGAGCTGCGGCTCGCTCCTGACGTTCGACTTCCACAACATCCGCTACATGACCGCCACCCACATCGGCACCTGGGGGATGGACAAGCTGATCCGGTTCGCGCTGCTGCCACAGGGCGGGGAGCCCGTGCTGTGGGACTTCGGCTCCGCGGCAAGACACCATCAGCTCTACTGCCCGTGGCTCGACTACCGCGGCCGCGACGACGCCGCGCCACAGGCCCGGAACACCGAAGGGTCGCGGGCCGGCATCTCGGTGCTGCGCGGGGCGATGCACCCCGACTCCGGCCTCGCCGAGTCAGTGGCCGACAAGATCTACCGCGAGCTGGACCGGTACGGCCTCACAGGTGAGCCGATCGGCGTCGACATCGCCGAAATCCCAGTGCTGAACGCGCTCCGTACCCGCGGCCTGGAGGTGATCGACGGACAGCAGGTCTTCCTGGAGGCTCGCCGGGTCAAGACCTCCGACGAGATCACGCTGCTCACCACGGCGGCGTCGATGGTGGACGCGGCCTACGACGACCTGTACGCGTTCCTCAAGCCGGGCGTCCGCGAGAACGAGGCCGTCGGCCTGGTCGCCAAGAAGCTGTTCGACCTCGGCTCGGAGCAGGTCGAGGGCGTGAACGCGATCTCCGGCGAGCGCTGCTCGCCGCACCCGCACGTGTTCTCGGACCGGCTGATCCGCCCGGGCGACCCGGCCTTCTTCGACATCCTGCACTCGTTCAACGGCTACAGAACCTGCTACTACCGCACCTTTGCAGTGGGCAGCGCGTCCCGCGCGCAGGTCGACGCCTACAAGCGGTGCCGCGACTACATGGACGCCGCGATCGAGCTGGTGCGACCGGGCGCGACCACGGCCGACATCGTGAACGTCTGGCCGACCGCGCAGGAGTTCGGCTTCGCGGATGAGGAGGCGGCGTTCGCGCTGCAGTACGGGCACGGCGTCGGCCTGTCGATCTGGGAGAAGCCGATCTTCAGCCGTCTCGTCTCGCTCGACCACCCCGAGGTGCTCGAGGAGGGCATGGTCTTCGCGCTGGAGACCTACTGGCCGGCCGCAGACGGCTGGGGCGCGGCGCGGATCGAGGAGGAGCTCGTCGTCACCGCCGACGGCTGCCAGGTGATCACGAAGTTCCCGGCCGAGGAGCTGCTCGTCGCGGGCCGGCGGTACTTCACGACCGGCGGAGCCCTGCCCCTCACCCGGGACAGCCAGTCGAACCTCAACCGGGAGGTGCCGGCGCTCAAGTCGATCGAGGAGTACCGGTAGTCACGACAGCGGCAGCATCGGGAACATCATCTAGGAGCAGGGATCGTGGACACTTCGACGGCACTAGTGGTGGGTTCGACCGGGATAGCCGGTACAGCTCTGACGGAGCGGTTGGTCGCCTCCGGGTGGCACGTCCTCGGGTTGTCGCGATCCGAGCGGGAACGCGCGGGCGTCACACCTGTCCGGGTCGACCTGCGCGACGGCGCCGCGCTCGACGCCGCTCTTCGCCGTGCACCCGCGCGCCTCGTGTTCTTCACGGCGTGGATCAAAGGCCAGGACGAAGCTGAGAACATCCTGGCAAACGGGGGCTTCGTCCGGGACGTTCTGCGCTCGCTCAACGAGTCTCCAGTCGAGCACGCCGCCCTAGTGACAGGGCTCAAACACTACTTGGGGCCGTTCGAAGCGTACGGCACCGGTGAGGTCCGCGACACGCCGTTCCACGAAGACGAGCCGCGCCTTGCCACGCCAAACTTCTACTACGCACAAGAGGACGAACTTGTTGCGGCGGCCAGCGCGCAAGGCTTCACCTGGTCTGTGCATCGTGCCCACACGATGGTCGGGTTCGTGCAAGGCAACGCGATGAACATGGCACTCACGCTCGGCATCGCGGCGGCACTGTGCACCTACGCGGAACGTCCATTGTACTTTCCCGGTAGTGCCGCGCAGTGGAACGGGCTCAGTGACGTCACGGACGTCGAGCTTCTCGCGGAGCACCTGATCTGGGCGGCCACTCATGACGAGGCGGCGAACCTTCCCTTCAACGTCGTGAACGGCGACGTCTTCCGGTGGCGGTGGCTCTGGCCGCGCATCGCCGAGGCGCTGGGCGTCCGGACCGAGCCGTTCGACGGCACGGTAAGGACCTTGACGGACCAAATGGCGAAAGTCGAGCATCTGTGGCCGGAACTGGTAACCACACACGGACTATCGGCTGGCAACCTTCATCGACTTGCCTCGTGGTGGCACACCGACTCGGACCTCGGCCGACCGATGGAGTGCCTGACAGACATGGCCAACAGCAGGAGCCGCGGCTTCCTGGCAGCTCGCCCCACGCTCGACTCGTTCTCACGCGCCTTTGCTCGTTACCGGCAGGCCAACATCCTGCCGGGAAACCCGAATGCATTCGGGTACATGACCTGATGCACATCGGGAGACGTGCGCCTTGGACAAGATGATCCGGTTCGCGCTTCTGCCTCGCGATGGTCATCCGGGGCTGGAGGACTACGGAGTAGCCGCGCGCCATCACCAGCTGCAGGTCCCTTGGCTCGATGAGCCGCTCGCCGCCGCCGGCGACGTCCATTCGCGTAAGGGCGACACCCACACGGGTGGTGATCTTCACTCCACGTCCAGGGCGAGGTCGGTCAGATCGGCGAGCGTGTCCCGGGTCGGGGCGGCCTCGGGTTGAGTTCGCGAGGAACGACCGGTGACGCCGTCATTGGTGAGCAGCCGTGAGCAATCGGTGAGCAAAGCGTGAGCAAAATCGCCGACTCGGGCTTGCCGTGTCGATGGCTGGATCCGGCAAGAGTGCTGGTCAGAGGCAGCAGGGGATCGATACTGCCGAGTGGCCAGGGCGGGGTCGAACCGCCGACCTTCCGATTTTCAAGGCTGATGGCGGCTGTTACGCGATACCATCGCGTCCGATTAGAGCGGTTTTCCGCCACTTAGTGGTAGACGACGCGTTGCGGTCCGGCAACATGATGTAGCGAGCATGCCGACGCGGCACCATGCCTGGCCACAGGCTGGATGTCGTGCTGTGTGCCGAGAGTGTCCGCCAGCGACGCACGCGGGTTCGCGCGTCGGTAACGGGTGACAGGCCCGGCGGCGCGCGGGGGAGTGGTGAATGACCATGCGCCCCCGTTGGAGGTCTCCGCGGACGGGGTCACCTTCGCGGGGAATCGAGGGACCAAAGGGGCATGGTGCGCCACACTGGTGTGTCGAGCCGGACGCACGGAGGGACCCGTGTGGTCGGTCCGCTGATGACCGCGCCGGCGCTGACGGGGAGAGCATGCCGAAGAAGAAGCCGAAGCGCAGGACGGACCCTCGACGCCAGGCGGCGGCGCGTCTGGCCGCAGAGGAGGCGCGCCGTGAGAAGCATGCCGCCCTGGTCCTGGAGCGGACCGGCGACCCGCGGTTCGTGCAGCGTGTCAGGACCCCCGACGGGTACATGAGCACACCTGCCGCGCAGCACCAGCAGGAGCTCGCTGAAGCGCTCCGTGACCAGCGCGAGCGCTTCCGGGATAAGTTCGGCCGCGACCCGGGACCAGATGACCCACTCTTCTTCGACCCGGACGCCGATGAGCCGCTGCCGGCCGACCCGGACAAGATGATGACGGAGTTCATTGCCAGCCTGCCCGACGACACCCCACCCCGGGTGCGGGCCATGATGGAAACCTGGGCCGAGGTCGGCTTCGTCATCACGGACGAGAATCAGCACACCTTCTCCGCCGCGGAGGTCGAGCTGTGGTCTCGCGCTCTCGAACGGCGGTATGAGGCCCACGGCATCACGGACCTGGACGAGGACCCGGAGGACGACGGGACTCTGCGCGAGGTGGTCGAGATGACGGCCGACGCGTTGGAGCTGGCGGCCGGCCTGGTCATGTCCGGCCGCGACCTGGGGGTCGCCGACGAGCTCGACGCCCGGCTGAAGGACACCGCAGTGGCCGGCGCCGACGACGGCAACGACGAGCCGGCCGCGGCTGAGATGCTCCTGGTCGTCTTCATGGGATGGATGATCGGCGCCCGCGACGCCGGCATCGACGCCGATGCCGTGATCGCCTGGCTGCACGAGGCGTTCGGCAAGGACGAAGTGATGAACTTCTTCCCGCTGATGGCCCTGCTCGCGCCCCAGACCTTCAGCGAGCGCGGCTTGGAATGGACCGTCAACGAGATGGTCGACGAAGCGGGCGACCACGTGATCCGGGGCGCTGTCGCCATCAGCGCCGCCGTCGCCGCCACGGCCGGCAGCGGCGACGCCCACTGGCTACGGCAGTTCGACACCCAGTAGTCCCGCGACGAAGCGGGCGGCCTTGGAGGAGTTGGCAGCCAAGGCTGCGGCGATGCCTCTCCACCGGCTTCTCCGGCCACGCGCTGAATCCCCGCGACTTGGCCAGAGCCCGCACCAGATGCCCCGCACCCCATGCCCCGCACCACCGTCACGGACCGGGCTGGACAACGGCGGAGACCCCGGCGCCTGAGCGCCGGGGCCTCCATTTGTGCGTGGTGCGGAGTCAGGAAGCCGCGAGCATCGCCTCCGAATCGATCTCCCGACCGGAGACCTGGGCTGCAGCGTCCGAGGGGTCGGGGGAGGCGCCTGCGGGTTCGCCTCTCCGCGGCTCGGGCATGCCGGAAGCGGGTTTCGCCGCGACGATCTCCATGCCCGGCTCGCTCTCCCTGTCCGCCTCGACCACGAGGTCGGGCAGGTCGCGCAGGCCGAGCCGGCCCCGTGCCGGGTCCACGGAGATGACCTCGACGTCCAGGAGCTCGCCCACCTCCACCTCGCCTGCCGCGAGGTCTTCGCGCAGTTCCGGCGTCATCGCCGAGCTGTGCAGCATGGCGAGGGACCGCCGGCCGGGGACGCTGAGCAGCAGGAAGCCGCCGCCGGGCTGGCCGACGACCTTGCGGACCTCCCCCTCCAGCCGGTCGCCGATGCTGAACGCGGCCTCGTCCGGGCCCGGCCGGGGCGACGGGCGGTTCGCCGAGGCGCCGTCCGGCCGGATCCCGTCCAGGTCCAGGGCGATCCGCCGCCGGTCGACGTCGACGTAGCGGACGGTGACGTCGACCTGGTAGCCGACGGCTACCTGGCGGCCGCCGAGCGCGGAGGCGTGGATGAGCCCGAAGAGGCCGTTGCCGACGTCCACGAAGGCGCCCAGACCGTCCACGACCCGGCGGACGGGTCCGGTGAAGGCCTTGCCCTTGGGCAGGTCCTCGCGGACCCGGAGCCAGGGGTTGGCGACGCCGGCCAGCAGGGTGTACTTCGGGACGCCCTGCGCGTCGACGTCGAACGCCCCGCTGACGCGGTCGCCGACGCTGTAGTGCTTGGTCATGTCGGGGATGACTCTCGCGTAGTCGACGTCGGTGTTGTTGAGCACGCCGCGGCGCCCGCCCGCGGCCTCGATGACCGCGCACTCGGTCGCGGTCGTGACGACGACGCCCGGCACGATCTCCGTGCCGGCCGACGTGACGGGCACGAGGCCCATCTCGCGTAGGGGTTCCTCGCGCAGCGCCATGAGGTTCTTGACCAGCTCCGGGCGCATCTCCCGCATGTCCTTGTGGAGCTGGCTGTAGCGGATGTAGCGGAACCGGCCGCGGAGGTCGGTCGGGATGTCCTCTGGGTCCTGCGTCAGGATGACGATCTTCTTGCGCAGGAGGATCGCCCAGGCGCACTCCAGGGCGACGTTCGCCGATCGACCGGTGAAGTCGACGACGACGATCTCGCAGCGCTGGAGACCGGTCCAGATGGTGCCGATGAGCGACTCCAGTCCGTAGATCGAGTCGGCCCGCTCCGGCACGCAGCCCGCTTCCTCGATGGCCGGGACGAGGTCCTCGACGTAGAACTCGTCGTGGTCGAACGGGGTGCCGCCGTAGACCTTCTCCCCGTAGGGCGTGATCACGAACACCCGCCCGCGGACGGGGTGTTCGTTGGTGGCGAGGTTCAGATCGCCGTTCATGGGAGTTCCTCCAGTGTCCGGGGTGGCTGGTCCACCCGCTGCGCCCAGATTTCCAATTCCCCACTGAAGGCATAAGGCGGCGACCACTGAGAGTCGGCTGTAGTTTCCACCCGGCATTCAGTCGTTTTGGCGCCGCCCGCTCAGCCGGTTCTCAGCGGCCGCGACCGGCGGGCGGCCGATGGGCATTCCAGACCGGCCAATACAACAGAACACCAGTCCCGGCGGGCCGGCCCGGGCTATCCTGTGGCCGTGTCCCGACAGCGTGATGCGAAGCCATACCGACTGTTGTGCCGAGATGTCGGCTGAGACGGTCCAGGCGCTCGTCGAGCGGTTCCTCATGGGGGAGAAAGCGGATTTCGGCCCTTACTCGTGGGTCATTCCGGATGAGCAACCGGACATCGAAGAACTGGTGTACGGCCAGTTGTACCGAATCCAGGTCCTGGACCGGCGCGACCGCGACGCCGAGCTTCAGGTCTTCCTGGGGATCGAAGATCTCGGCGGCCTGCTCTGGGAACAGGACGTGCGCGCGCTGATCAGGCTCTCGGCCTCCGGCCAGCCGTCGTTGCCGACCATCCTGGACGGTGGATACCTCGGGGCCGACCAGACGGACGAGGTCGCACCCGTGCGCGGCATGGCCTTCGTCGCCACGCTGTCCGAACCCGCCAGTCGCGGGTACGACGATCGCGACGCGGCCTGGTTCCACGGGCATCCGGAGGCCGCCTTTCAGCAGTTCCGCTCGCTCGTGCGGACGCTTGCGGACCTCCACCTCGCCGGCGTCACCCACCGCAGCATCTCGCCGGCCGGCCTCGTGGTCGTGCCCGGCGAGAACCGACGCGTGCGATTCTCCCGGTACGAGCTCAGCGCTCTGCTGACCGACCTCTTCCGGACCACCGTGGACAGTGCCGGCTCCACCGACGAGCTGCGTGGGCTCCTGCTGCCGGGAACGGAGTGGCACTACGTGCCGCCGGAGAGGGTGGCGTTCCTGCTGGGCGGCGACGCGAACCTCGTCGAAGACGACGGCTCCGACGTCTTCGCCCTGGCCGCGCTGGTGTCCGAGTGGTTCCTGGGTCCACTCCGGGAGCGGCCTGACCTGGCGCCGGCCACCCGCGCCGACGGCGACGGCGTGGCCGCCGCCCAACGGCAGCGGGCCTACGCTCGCCGGTTGCAGGCGGCGCTGCGCGACGACCGCCGGGTGCCGGCCGACCTGGCCGAGATCCTCGCCCGGATGCTCGCCCCCGAGTCCGACGACCGGCCATCCGCCGACCTGGTGGTTGGTCTGGTCTCGGAGGCGTACGACCGGATCCTCAGCACCTTCGCCGGCCCCGAACTCGGCCGCCCGCACGTGCTGGTGTACATGCCTCAGGAGAGCACGGAGACCATCTATCGGTGGAAGCTCATCGACCACCGCCCGGACACCGAGGAGGGCGAAGGGGAACTTGCCGCCTTCATCGCGGATGACGTCCGAGGTGCTTACCTGACCGACTCCCCGCTCGGTGCGGTCCCGTTCGTCTCGGGCCATGACGTCGTCGGATTGAGCGCCGCCCGGGTCGTGGTCAAAGGACAGGAATTGGCCTGGTTCTGCGACTACTTCCAGCCGCTCGACGAGGACGGCGGTCTCGGCCAGGCCACGGACAAGGCCCTCATCATCAAATTCGTGGCCCGGCTCGACGTCGCGGCCGTCCGGCGTGGACTCGAGAAGCTGGACTGGTCGACGGCCCGCCGGCTGCCCGACGTCGATCTGGTCGCCCGCACGGCGTCGGCGCGGCGGATGTCCCTGAAACTGGCTCGGGGCCCCTCCTGGAAACCACGGGTCGAGGCGACCCGCACCCGGCGCTTCGTGGCCGACTCCGAACTCGAGTTCCGGGACGCGCTCGACTGGCTCATCGAGTACCAGGAAACCGAACTGGCGGCGCGCACGTATCCGTTCCTGCGAACGGACGACTATGAGGGCGGGCTCGTCACCGTCCGGCACGATCTGCCGGCCGACCAGCGGCGGATTCGCACCTCGGCGATGTTCGTGAAGTTCGCGTCGTCGCCGGCCCTGCGGCCCGAGATGGGATCCTTCTTCGCCCAGTCCGAGGACGAGGACGGCGAGAACGACGTCGATGTGCTGGCCGACCGGCGCGGGAGGCCCGGTGCGTGGGTGACCACGGCCACGGTCGAGCGGGTGGAGGGAACCGACCGGATCGTTCTGCGACGCCGGCGTGACCAGCCGCCCGTGCCGGCCCAGGGGTGGCTGCGCCCGAGAGGCGACCGCGGCACGAAGGTCGGGATCGAACGACAGCGGACCGCCGCCGCGTCGCTCTACACCAACACCTACCTGCAGGGGCAGTTGCGCTCGCCCTTCGCCATCCGGACCCTTGGCCACCGGTGGAAGGACGCCGGCAAGGGCCTCGAGGGAAACGCCCCGAAGGTCGTCAAGGACATGCTCACGAGCGAGCCCTTCGTCGCGATCCAGGGCCCGCCCGGCACCGGCAAGACCCGAGTGGCCGCCACGGCCATCGCCGCCTATCTGAAGGAGTACCCCGCGGCCCGGGTGCTCGTCTCCGCGCAGTCGAACTTCGCACTGGACAACCTGGCTGCCCGGGTCCTGGCGGAGATCGGGG
>Ga0081539_10002417_pt1 | contig 26397 bp, 22 predicted proteins | sample TabmetS4T2R2_FD_71023 | JGI IMG/M metagenome (GOLD analysis project Ga0081539, IMG submission 71023) | Tabebuia heterophylla rhizosphere microbial communities from the University of Puerto Rico - S4T2R2 | ecosystem: Host-associated > Plants > Roots > Rhizosphere ...
GCCGCTTCGGTCTTGGTGGCACCCCGGCGAAGTGCATCTACGATCTTCTTCCTGAGGTCTTCGGAGTAGGCGTTCATGCGCGCATGATGCCACGCGGTCCATCTACTATGCAATCCGCTCTAGGTGGTAGCTTGAAATGGGCCGGAGCGATGGACGTCGCGATTGGGGAATAACCCCGGTGGTGTCAAGGTGGTGTCGAAAGCCCCGATCTCTGGACCGGGTCTTTCTCGTTTCCCCGCAATTTGCAGGATATTCGGGAGTGCGCCTGGCAGGATTCGAACCTGCGACACCCGGTTTAGGAAACCGATGCTCTATCCCCTGAGCTACAGGCGCAAGGTCCCGGTATTTTAGACTACGGAAGTCACGCATACCAGCAATTCATAGGCCGGTAACGGGCCTGGTGAACGCCATCTTAAGAAGATGGCCGCAGTTGAACAGGGTACCGGAAGCACGTATCATACGCGCACACAGCCGCGTTAGGTGGTTTGAGTTGTGTTGCATGCATCTTTGTTTCCGGCTGTGGGGACGACTGTAAGCGATGAACCGCGCAGTCATAGGTGATAGGCGAACAGAGGAGTGGGATCACGGAAGCAAAAAAACAGGACCGCGAGCAGATCATCCGGGTTGAAAATTGCTCGGTGGTCTTCGGACGGCGTGGCCAGCAGGCGCTACAGATGCGGCGTTCTGGCAAGAACAAGGCCGAGGTCGAAAAAGAGACGGGTTCAACCATCGGGGTGTACGAGGCGGATTTCGAGGTAGAGCGGGGCGAAATTTTCGTTATCATTGGCCTCTCCGGAAGCGGGAAATCCACGCTGCTGCGGGCGATAAACCGCCTGATCGAACCGACCGAAGGCGAGGTCTACCTTGGAGGCGAGCATGTCTCGGGGATGTCCTCCAAGCAGCTAAGGGAGTTGCGCCGCAAAAAGATCGGGATGGTCTTCCAGCACTTCGGCCTCCTCCCGAACCGCACGGTGCTGGACAACATCTCCTTCGGCCTGGAGATCCAAGGCGTCCCGAAGGAGCAGCGCCGCAAGAGCGCAGAGGAGACGCTGGATATGGTCGGGCTTCAGGGGCAGGGCGAGAAGCTCATAACCGAGCTCTCCGGCGGCATGAAGCAGCGGGTGGGCCTTGCCCGCGCCCTGGCGACCGAGCAGGAGATACTGCTCATGGACGAACCCTTCTCGGCGCTCGACCCCCTCATACGGCGGGACATGCAGAACCTTTTCCTCTCTATCCAGGGCGAGGTCAAGCGAACGGTTGTCTTCGTCACCCACGACCTGGACGAGGCGCTCACGCTCGGGCACCGGGTGGCGATCATGAAGGACGGCGAGATCGTGCAGCTCGGCACCCCGGAGAATATCCTGCGCGAGCCCGCCAACGAGTACGTGGAGCGCTTCGTCGAGGACGTGGACTACGCCAAGGTGCGCCAGGCCGAGAGCGTGATGGTTGAGGCGAAGGAGGTCGCGTACATAAACGAGGGACCAACGGTTGTCTTGCGACGGATGAGGCAGGCGGGGATGTCCCACATGTTCGTTCTGGATAGCGAACGGCGCCTGGTGGGCCTCTGCGAAGCCGAAGAGGTAGCCCGGCTGGCCGAGCGCGACGAGCGCGAACTCCGGGACGCGGTAGACGACGGCACCCCGAAGGTTCAGCGAAGAACCCCGCTGCGCGAGGTCTTGCCGCTCTTCGTAGAAGAGGGGGACACGCCCGTGGCCGTCGTGGACGAAGACGAGCGCCTCGAAGGCGTCATTGTGCGGGGTGCGCTCATCGCCGGGCTGACCACGAGCGCCGAGCCAAACGACGAAGGCGACGAGGACTTCAGCGGTGTCGGTGCCCGCGAGACCAGTGGAGTCCGCCCCGACGGCGGAGGGGGGGAGTAGAAGATGCTGGCTCTCTTGCAGTCGGAGCTGATTCCGAGCATACCGCTGGCCGAGTGGACCGAGAGCGCGGTCGACTGGGTCACCGACAACTTCGACGGGGTCTTCGATGTGCTGGACTCCGCCATAGACCTCGTCGTCGGTTCGCTGGAGCATATCCTCCTCGCGCCCCCCGCGCTGGTCATGGTCGCGATACTGGGCGTGATCGCCCTTCTTTTGGCGGGCTGGAGGGTGGCGTTGTTCACCGTTTTGGGCCTAGTGTTTGTGATCAGCCTGGGCCTGTGGGAGGCGGCGATGCAGACCCTGGCGCTGGTTCTTGCGGCGACGATCGTCGCGCTGGCGATCGGCATCCCGATCGGCATCATCGCGGCCAAATCTGAGGCCGTCGAGGCGGTCATCCGTCCCATCCTCGACATCGCCCAAACGATGCCGGCCTTCGTGTACCTCGTTCCCACCGTCGTGCTCCTGGGGATCGGGGCCGGGCCGGCCCTGATAGCCACGGTCGTGTTCGCCATGCCGCCGGCCGTGAGGCTGACTATGCTGGGCATCCAGCAGGTGCCCAAGGACACGGTGGAGGCGGCGCACGCTTTCGGGGCGACCCCATGGCAGACGCTCTTCAAGGTGGAGCTTCCGCTCTCGCTCAAGACGATCATGGCCGGGGTCAACCAGGTCATCATGCTCTCGCTCTCGATGGTGGTGATCGCGGGGCTGGCCGGGGCGGGGGGCCTTGGCGAGCCGGTCGTGGCGGGCCTGAGCCAGCTCGACGTCGGGGTTAGCTTCGTCGGCGGGGTCGGCATCGTGGTCATCGCCATCATGCTGGACCGCATCACCCGCGCCCTGGCGAGGCAAGACGGGGGGGCTCCGAGGTTCTTTTCGCGCGGTAAGGGTGCGGGAACGGATGCAACAGAAGGGAAGGCGTGATGGAGGAGCGGGGAGGTGCCGCGAAGGAGGACACCTGATCCGGTACCACCGCACGGGCGTACATATCTGTTGCGCACCGGGTTACTTTGTCGGCTGAAGAAGGAAGGTTGATGAGCGTGAGCAAGAGGTTACTGGCGTTGATGTCCGCACTCGTGGTCGCGGTCCTCGTGTTGGCGGGTTGCGGAGGCGGCGGGGCTTCGTCCTCCTCGGGCGGAACCCTCACCCTTGGGGAGCAGGTTGGGTGGCCGGAGAACACCGCAGTCGATAACCTGACGAAGGTGGTCCTGGAAGAGGACCTCGGTTACGATGAGGTGAAGATAGAAACCCTTGACCTCGGGCTGCTGTTCGAGGGCGTCTCCGGCGGCGACCTCGACGCCTTCCAGGACGTGTGGCTACCGAACCACGAAAAGCTGCTCGCGGAGGTCGAGGACGACGTCGAGCACCTCGACCCTTGGTACACGGGCCGGACGACCTTCGGCCTGGCGGTCCCCGACTACATGTCGGACGTCAAGAGCATCGCGGACCTGAATCAGTCCGGGGCCACGGAGATCATCGGCATCGAGCCGGGCGCCATAATCTCGGAACAGGTCCCTAAGCACGTAATCCCTGAATACAACCTCAAGCTCGAGTACAAACCGTCGAGCACGGCCGCGATGCTCGCAGAGGTGGAGCGGCTCTACAAGGACAAGGAGCCCTTCGTGTTCCCGCCCTGGTGCCCGAGTACGCACTGCAACAAGTTCGAGTACCATTACCTCAAGGACCCGAAGAACGCCATGGGCAACCTCGACTATGGCCCACAGTCCGACACCTCTGCCTCTATCTCCTCCATAGTCAACGAGGATCTCCCCGATGATGACCCCGTGGCCTACGCGTTTATGAGCAATCTCAGGCTCGACGAGGACGAACTCATCTCGCTGGAGCAGGAGATCGTCGCGGCGGATGATAACGCGGTCAAGGGCGTCCAGGCGTGGCTCAAGGACAACAAGGACGTGGTTCAGCCTGCGATAAAGGCGGCCAAGGACGCCCAGTAGCCCAAGAAGGGTCTAAAAAGCGAGAGAGACGAGCGAGGATGCGCCGCCCCGAACCAGGAGCGGCGCATCCCACTTGAGGAGCCGCCCATGGGCGGAGAAATCGGATGGGATTTCTGAAACTAATCGGCAAAGTAACGGCGCTCGTCTTGCTGGCGGGCGCATTGGCTGCTGGCTGTGGGGGCTCCTCCGCCAGCACGGGCCGAACGCTCACCATCGCCAATATTGGGTGGACTGAGAACGTGGCCGTATGCAACCTAACGAAGACGCTGCTGGAGGAAGAACTTGGCTACGAGGAAGTGGAGATCCGGACCGTCGGGGACGATCCAAAAGCTTTGGGGCTCGTGTTCAATGACGTGAAAACCGGCGAAATGGACGCCTTCCAGGACGTGTGGATGCCCAACCTCAAGGATTACATGGCCAGGGTGGGAGGCAGTGTGGAGCATCTCGGTCCGTGGTACAGGGGCACGACCCAGTTTAGCATGGCCGCCCCCTCATACATGGGCATCAAGAGCATAGACCAGATCAACTCTACCGGCGCCACCAGGATATACGGAATCGAACCGGGGTCGGTGATCATGGACAAAATCCCGAACCAGACCATCCCGGACTACGGCCTAAAACAGCGACTGGTGGCGTCGAGCACCTCGGCCATGCTCTCGGAAGTGGGCCGTATGTACCGCAACAAGGAGGATTTCGTCTTCGTGGCGTGGTCGCCGCACTGGATGAACCAGGTCTACGACTTCGCCTACCTCAAAGACCCGAAGGGTACGCTCGGCAACCTCACGCAGCCGGCCGAGATCTCCACCATCGTCGACAAGGATCTCGCAAACAAAGATCCCGCAGCCCACGCCTTCCTGAACGCGCTGACGCTCACGGAAGACCAGGTCAACCAGCTAGAACTGGAGATACGGAAGGCCGGCAACGATCCAGCAAAGGGCTCCCGGCGATGGATCGAAAAGAACCGCGAGGTGGTGGACCCCTGGATCTCCGCAGCAAAGCGCGCCCAGGAGAGCTAGGCTACGCGCATGAACGCGTTCCCAAAAGCTATGTCGCTCTTTGCTCCGGTGTTGGCCGTCTGCCTGCTGGCCGTAGGATGTGGAGGATCTGAAAGCCAGGGGCGCTCCGGGGATAAGGAGCTCACTGTAGGCTACGTGGGATATGCGGACAGCGTGGCCATCGCCAACCTCACACAGACTGTCATGGAGCAAGAACTGGACTACGACGTAGAGTTGCGCCGGTTCGACGATCCGGAGGCGGCTATCCTCGCCGCCGCCAGCAGACAGATAGACACCTTCCAGAACGCGTGGATGCCGGACTACGCGGGGTATCTCGGTGAGGTAAAAGGCGAGCGGTTGTTGAACCCCTGGTTGATCGGAACCACCCGCTCCGGCCTGGCCGCCCCGAGCTACATGGACGTGGGCAGCATCAATGGCATGAAGAGATACGATGATGCGCCCATCATCTCCGTGGAGCCCGGCGTGGAGCCAGGGAGCAAAGTTGCGGAGGCCATCGCCGAGCAGATGCCGGAGAGGCGGATATCCTACCGCGATACCTCCACCATGCTCTCCGAGTTGGACCGCCGCTACTCGAATGGGGAGAACTTCTTCTTTACAGCCTGGTCGCCCCACTGGATGAACCATGAGTACGAGTTCAAGTACCTGATAGACCCCGAGAACGAATTGGGAGGAGCCACCCAGCCCTCGCGTATACAGCCCGTGGTCTATGGAAAGCTAGGCGAGGAAGATCCCTTCGCCCTCGCGTTCGTTGACGCCCTGCAGCTCTCCGATAACCAGGTAAGCTCCCTGGAGCTCTCCATCAAGAACGCAAAGAACCCGCATAAAGGCGTCGAGTCCTGGCTCAAAGACCGCGACTGGCTCGCGCAAAGCTGGATCGGGGCGACGAAGCGCCAGATCGAGGCGGACTGAAGCAAAGTCCGGGCGGAGAATTTTTCTGAGTCTTACAGGATCACGCTACTCCAGGTTCACGATGACCGTCTTTAGCTCGGTGAACATCTCGAGCGGATAGCGGCCCCCAACGCGGCCGATGCCCGACCGGGAGTCGGCACCACCTCCGAACGGCAGATGACTCTCCCAGTGGTTCGTTGAGGCGTTGACGTTGACCCAGCCGGACTTCGCCGCCTCCGCGAAGCGCAGCCCCCGCGAGAGATCCCTGGTCCACACGGCCGCAAGCAACCCGTAGGGAGAGGAGTTCATGATCCGGATCGCCTCCTCCTCGTCCCGGATGGTGGTCACGGGGACGACCGGGCCAAAGGTCTCTTCCCGCGAGACCAGCATCTCCTCGGATACGGCGTCGAGCACGGTGGGCGCGTAGTAGAGGCGGGTAGGGAAGCCCTCCGCGCGGGTGCCACCAGAGACCAGCCTGGCGCCCCGCTCCAGGGCGTCAGCGATGTGCCGGTCCATCTTGCGCGCTGTGGTCTCGTTGTTGAGCGGTCCCATGGTCGTGCCGGCGGAGAAGGGATCTCCGAGCTGGATCCGGTCTCCGACCTTCCCGCTCAGGCTGGCGAGGAAGGCGTTGTGGACCCGCTCGTGGACCAGGAATCTCTCCCCGGCGGTGCAGCTCTGTCCCGCGCACAGGAATGCAGCTTCGAGGCTAGCGGTGGCGGCGGCGTCAACGTCGGCGTCGTCCAGGATCACCATCGGGCCATTGCCGCCCATCTCCAGCAGCAAGGCTTTGCCCGCGGCGCGCGCGGCGACCTTCAGGCCCGTCTCGACCGACCCGATAAAACCGACCGCCTGCGTGCCCGGGTTAGCGGCCACCTCGTCGCCGACGACGTAACCGGGTCCCGTGACCATGTTGAAGACCCCAGGGGGAAGTCCGGCATCCACGATGCACCCGGCGACCTTCACGGCGCAGATGGAGGTCGTGGAGGCGGGCGTCCAGACGACCGCGTTGCCGCTGGCGAGGGCGGGCGCGATAATCTCCGCCGGCATCGTATAAGGCCAGTTCCACGGCGTGATGACGCCCACCACCCCGCGCGGGACGCGATAGAGCAGGACCCGCTTGGCGGCGTCCACGGAGGGCGGCATGGAGCCTTCGAGCCTGGTGGCGTCGGCGCCCGCCATCTCGAAGTAGGAGATAAGCTCGTCCACCTCGTCGTAGGCTTCGGCCTGCAATGGCTTACCCTGGTCCAGCGTCAGCGTCCACGCCAGATCGTCGCGGCGTTCGTCTATGATCTCCGCGATCCGGGACATCGCGGCGGCACGCTCGAAGGCCGTCCGGGCAGCCCAGCCTCTCTGGGCGTCGTTCGCGGCGGCCACGGCGCGCCGAACCTCCTCGCGTGTCCCCTCCGGGACCGTGCCGATCAACTCTCCGGTAGCCGGGCTGTACGCCTCCATGCGGGCCTCCGACGCGGTCCAGGAGCCCGCCAGGTACATTGGGTAGTCTCTCGTCTGTATCTGCATCACTGCCCCCTGGAGAAAGCGTTGCGGTAGATCTCCGCGTAGTCCGCAGCTGTTACCTCGCGCGGGTTGCCGACCGTCTGCGGATCCTCCTCGGCGATGCGGGCAAGGAGCGGTATCTCAGCCTCCGAAAAACCGAGTCCCTCCATAGTGGGGATGCCTACGTCCTCCGTCAGGCGGTACAGTTCCTCGATCCCGGCCCGAGCCGCCTCCATCGGCGGGAGGCCGTGGACGTTGACGCCAAGGGCTTGGGCGATTCGGGCGTAACGTTCGGGGACCGCGGGGGCGTTGTACTCGCAGACGGGACCGAGCAGGCGGGCCGTCAGGGCACCGTGGGGGCAGTCGTGGACGCCGCCGGCGGACTGGCTCATGGCGTGGGCCGCGCCCGCGCTCTCCGTGCCGTAGGCGAGACCTCCGAAGGTGGCCGCATGCGCCATGTGGGTGCGAGCTTCCAGGTTCGAGCCGTCGGCGCAGGCGAGCCTCAACCAGCGGGCTGCCAGCTCGATGGCGGCGAGGGCGACGGCGTCGTTGAAGGGCTGGTGATAGTCGCAGGTGTAACACTCGATGCCGTGGGAGAGCGCATCCATTCCCGTGGCGGCGGTGATGGCGGGCGGGAGGCCGAGCATGAGCTGTGGGTCTACGAGGGCGATGTGCGCCCCAATCAGGGGCGTCCCGCCGACGTTGAACTTGATCTTGCGTTCCGGGTCGGTGATGACGGCCCAGAGCGTAACCTCGCTGCCGGTCCCGGCGGTGGTCGGTACGGTGACCAGCGGCGGGATGCGGCGGGTTATGGGGGTTCCGCCGTACTCGTAGTCGAGGATTCGCCCGCCGTTCGCCATCTCGACGCCTACCCCCTTGGCTGTGTCCATGGAGCTGCCGCCGCCCAGGGCCACGAGCCCGTCGCAGCCCTCCTCCCGGTAGAACGCGCTCGCCTGTTCTATGAGTCCCGTGTCCGGGTTTGCACGGACTCCGTCGAAGACGGAGGCTCCGTCGAGGTGGGCCAGCGCCTCGTCGACGAGCCCGGCTGCGGCCACGCCCGCATCCGTTACTAGGAGGGGTTTCTTGACGCCCAGTTCCCGTGCCAGATCTCCTAGGCGCGAGATGGCCCCGGGGCCGTGAACTATGCGGGCTGGTACCTCGACCGTGCGGACGCTCTCCACCTCGACGTTCATCCTGCCTCCTTATGCTCGCCGTTGATGTGGCTCACCTCGGCAGGGTTTGCCGGAGAGGTGCGCGCCCAGCGGTGTTCCCCGAAAGCCATCAGGGCATATCGTCGGGGCCTGAGATGCGGCTCCGGCGTGCCCTGTTGCTCCAAGAATGAGATGGCCGCCTCGCACAACGCCTCGCCTTCCTCGGAGCGGGAGGGCCAGACGTTCCGTAGCTCTTGCGGGTCCCTCTCCAGGTCGTAGAGTTCCGGCGCGTCGTCAGGGCCACCCAGGATCACGGAACGGTCTTGGGTGGTGATTGTGACCGGCATGTAGGATGAGATCTTGCGCGGCCTGGAGTCCACCGCCGTCGTGTATTCGCCCTCCGCGAAGTACAGCGGCCACGAACTGACCACGAAGGGTCGGTGTTCTTCGCCCCTTTCCAAGAGTACGTCCGCGAAGGAACTGCCACGCATGGAAGGCGCGGTTTCCAGGTCGAGGAGATCCAGAACGGTGGGGGCGAGGTCCGGGGCGGTCGTCAAAGCATGGCGGCGTCCCGGGTCGAGGCCGGGGAGGTGCACGATCAGGGGCACGTTCGTGATCTCACGGTACAGTGGGGACCAGCCGACGGTCAGGAGCCACGACTCGGGCAACCACTCCGGAACCGACGCGTCCTCCGCCAGTACGGCTTCGGGATCATGGACCCATTCGGCCTTGCCGAAGTAGCCGTGCTCCCCGAAGTAGAAGCCGTGGTCGGAGAGGAAGATGACGGCGGTGCTGTCCGCGAGCCCAAGCACCTCCAGCTTGGCCAGGAGACGGCCGATCCAGAAGTCAACCATCGTCACCTCTCCACAGTAGGTGGCGTGGGCCAGCTCCACGTCCTCTCGGGTCAACCCGGCCTCTTCCCACCGTCCGTAGGCAGGGTAGAGCTTCCGGCCATCGTAGCCGGGGCGGTACATGGCCGAGTAGTACTCTGGCGCATCCCAGGGCTCGTGCGGGTCCCAGGTGTCCACGTACAGGAAAAACCGCTCCTCGTGGTGGCGCTCCAGCCAGCGCTCGGCCTGAGTGACCGTGCGCGCCACCATCCGATCTTCCTCGCTCCTCCAGGTGGAGCGCATGTCGGCGCGCTCGTGGGGTCTTGTATCGTCGCCCTGTCCGCGCACCCAGATGAAGTCGTCGAAGCCACGGTCGTAACCGAAGCCGCCCCGGATGAAGAACGGGGTATCCACGATGCCCATGGTCAGATAGCCGGCGCGGGACAGGATCTCCGGGAGGGTGCCGAGATGCCTGGGCAGCGGCTCCCAGCCCATGTGGGTGTAGGAGAAGCCACCGGTCAGGATATCCGCGCGGGCTGGCATGGTAGGGAAAGAGGAGATCAGGTGGTTGTCGAAGACGATAGAGGTGCGGGCGAAGGCGTCTAGGTAGGGGGTGCGGATGTACGGGTTACCGTAGGCCCCCAGATGGTCCCGGCGAAAGGTGTCCGAGACTACGACTATTATGTTTTGGCAAGAAGGCATGAGAAACCTCGCGTGTCGGGTGGTGTTCGCGTATACCCGACCCACGGGGCGGCGCGCGGCGGCCCGCAAGGTACTGGTTGCCCTCCAGACGGCCCTTGCTGCCGAACGCGCCGTAAGACCACCACAGAAGATGGTCGCGACGCCTCAACGTTAGCGGCTTCTCTTCCGGCCGGAGCATCGCGCGCACGCTGCGGGGGAGGCGACGTAGAAAGCGGATCCAATCTTTCCTGACGATTCGATCCGCCGCAGTATCCCGGCGAAAAGACTCGCGCAGCAACGTGGACAGGACCGTCGGTCCTCTCCGCAATTCGTTGCTTAATGCGGAGCCGTATCTCATTACACAACAAATACCACATGATACTTGTCGGGTCAACGGTGATATCCGGCGTTTCGCGATGCTGGCGTTTCGCGATGGGATCATGGTTTCTGTGGTGTACCGGGTATACGCCGGATGCGGAAGGAGGGTGCCGACATGGGGAGCAACCTACCGGATAGGTCGAATATATCGTAGTATACGAGCCCAAGTTGGCGGCTTGGTCGGGAGCCGTACTGACAAAGGACGCCTCGCTCCGGACGGGTGGCCCGGAGGATGGATCGGACAGTGATGAAGATATAAAGGTTATACAAAGCCATAAAAGCAATTTGTATTGTATAACACGATAAAAATGGGGTGATCAGCGAGTGGGGATCGGGAAGGATCATCAAAGGACGTGTGCCCGGGTCATGGGGGGCGGGCGTGGGTAGTTCCAGGCCCGACATGGTCGGGGAGGCCCTGCGCATCGCGGAGGCCGCGACGGAGGAGGGGCTCGCCCTCAGGCTGCTGGGCGGCGTGGCCGTCTGTATACGCGCGAACGATGGCCTCGCCCCGGTCTTCAAACGAGAGTATGCCGACCACGATTGGATCTCCTCGAAAGGCGCTTCCTCGAAGACGCAGAAGTTCTTCGAGAAGCAGGGTTATACACCCCACACCCGATTCAACGCGCTCAACGGCCGCGAGCGCCTCCTTTTCTTCGACGGGGAGAACGACCGTCAGGTCGATGTGTTCGTTGGCTCCTTCCGCATGTCGCATGAGATCCCATTCGGAAAGCGTCTGGATTCCGAGCCGCTAACGATCCCGCTGGCCGAGCTGCTCCTGACCAAACTCCAGATCGTCGAGTTGAACGAGAAGGACGTGAAGGACGCTTTAGCGATCCTACACGACCATCCCGTTGGCGACGAGGACGGTGACTCGGTGAACAGCGGGCGTATCGCGGAGTTGTGCGCCTCGGACTGGGGGCTGTGGCGGACCTTCACCGCCAACCTGGATTCGCTAGGGGATCACGCCGGACGCTACGACCTGCCGGATGAGGACAAGAGGCGCATCGCGGATCGCATCCAGGAGTTGCAGGAGCGTATCGAGGGCGAGCCCAAGACGTTCGGCTGGAAGATGCGGAGCAAGATAGGCGATCGCAAACGCTGGTACGAGCTACCCGAAGAAGTCGAAGGAGGACCGTAGACGATGGAGAGGATCACCTCGCTTTTTTCGAGGGACCAGGAGACGCGGCTGTACTTCGCCACGGACATCCACGGCTCGGAGACCTGCTGGCGCAAGTTCCTGAACAGCGGCAAGCACTACGAGGCAGACGTGATGGTACTCGGCGGCGACATGACGGGCAAAGCCCTCATTCCGATAGTCGAGCAAGGCAAAGGACGCTGGCGCGCCACGCTGCTCGAAAACCGCCGCGAGTTCGGCAGCGAGGACGAGGTAGAGGAGTTCGAGGACGCCGTCAAACGTCGCGGCTATTACCCGTTTCGCACCGACCCGGACGAGATGTCCGAGCTGGAGAAGGATGAGAAGACGCGCGACGAACTCTTCCACAAAGAGATGCTCGGCACGGTCGAACGCTGGATGCGCATGGCCGACGAGAAGCTTGAAGGCACGGACATCCAGTGCTTCGTCTCGCCCGGCAACGACGACCAGTTCGAGGTGGATGAGATCATCCGTAACGCCAAGCGCGTGAAGCTAGCAGAAGGCGAGGTCGTTGAGTTCGGGAACTTCCAGATGGTCTCGACCGGCTACTCCAACCGCACCCCGTGGGACACCTACAGGGAAGAAGACGAGGACGACCTGGCAACCCGCCTCAAGAAGATGACGGACCAGCTAACCGCCCCGCCGGAGCGAACCGTCTACAACTTCCACTGCCCGCCATACGGCACCGGCCTCGACGACGCCCCAGAACTGACCGAGGACCTGCGCCCCAAGCACGGGGGACGTTCTACCGTCCCCGTAGGCTCCAAAGCGGTGCGCGACGCCATAAAAGAGGGTCAGCCGGCTCTTGCTTTGCACGGGCACATCCACGAGGCGAGGGGCAACACGCGCATCGGCAGAACATTGTGCATCAACCCCGGAAGCTCCTACGAGCAGGGGCAGTTGCTCGGGGCTGTGGTGAACCTGGATGGCGGCAAGAAGGTCAAGCGGTTCGTACTGACCAGCGGATAGGGAGGAGACACATGGCGAACAAAGTAGCGGGGTCTGACGACCTCTTCCAACGCAAGGCTACGGGGCTGTTACGGGGCTGGTCCGTGTGGGACGGGTTCATCTACGCGGCGTTCTCGATCAACCTGATCACGCTCGGTCTTCTGGCGTTCTCTTACGCCCCGTTCGTCCCGGATGGCTCACTTTTGCTGGCGATCATCCTGGCCGGCCTCTACCTCGTGTTCCAGACCGTCACCTACGCCGCCCTGATCGCGGTGATGCCGAGGGCAGGCGGTGACTACGTTTGGACCAGCCGTGTGCTTGGCGGCGGCATCGGCTTCGTGCTTGCGGTTACGGGATGGTGGTTCATCCTGTGGCACTGGGTGCCCATCTATGCCGACCTCTTGAACAAGGAGGTCTTCGTGCCCCTGGCCGCCCTCCTGAATGCTGATGGGGCCGTCACGTTCTTCAGCGGGGCGAACGGGCTCTTCACGGCTTCCATGATCGTCGCGATCGTGGCCTCGCTGTACGTCTCTCTGGGCATGAGGGCCTATGCCCGCATCCAGAAGTTCTGTTTCTACGGCGGGCTCGTGGGGCTGGCGGCGATGATCCTGATCCTGCTCTTCAGCTCCAATGCTGCTTTCGTGGATGCCTTCAACCAGCAAGCCCAGGATCTCTTCGGTGCTGGTGGCAACGCTTACCAGGCGACCATGCAGGCCGGCGAGAAAGCTGGCGGGCTCCCCGCTGGCAACGCCTTTTACCCAACCCTGCTCCTGATACCGTTCCTCGCCTTCTTCAACCTGTACTCCAACTGGGGTGCGACGCTCTACGGCGAGGTCCGCGGAGCCTCGGACTTCCGTAAGAACATCTACGCGATGGCCGGGGCGCTCATATTCACCTCCGTCTTCGCAGTGATACTGTTGCTCCTCTTCGCCAAGACCTTCGGGTGGGACTTCTACTACGCGTCCAACAGCGCATACTGGGGGGTGTTCTACGGCACCATCGACGATGCGCCGGTCACGGCGTGGCCGTATCCGGGCTTGCTCGCCGCGATGCTCCTTGGCAACCCCGTGTTGCAGGTAATCCTGGTGGCCGTGCTGTCGCTGTGGTTCTTCGGATGGACCGGTTCGGTGTTCCTGTCTTCGACGCGTGTCGTGTTCGCCACGGCTTTTGACCGGGTGCTCCCCGAGTGGGTCTCCCGCACCACGAACAACGGCGTTCCTTACGCGGCGCTGCTCTTGATGCTCATACCATCCATCCCCGTGAGCTACCTGTACGCTTACGGGGAGAACTTCGCCACCTACGTGCTCGACGCGGTGCTCGTCATCGCCATAACCTTCCTCGGCTCCACGATCTCGGCGGCGCTTATGCCCTGGCTCAAACCCGACATCTACAATGCCTCCCCGATAGCCCGCTATCGGGTGCTTGGGATACCCCTGATCACGGTCTGCGCCGCCGCCTTCGGCGTGTTCCTGGTGTTCTGCATCTACCAGTGGTTCTTCAACGACCTGTATGGCGTGAACAACGGGCAGTCCATGATCTACATGCTCATCCTCTACGCCGTCGCGCTCGCGATGTACGTTGGGTTCCGCCTGTTCCGCCGCGCCCAGGGCATAGACCTCAACATGGTCTACGACGAGATACCGGAGGACTAACGCAGAACCGTGGAAAAGCATTTCTCCCGCTACCACCCAGACATGGAGGCGTTCCATCACGCGATGCGGACGAAGCCGTGTTTTATCTGCGAGGTCGTTGCGGGGACCAACGAGTTTCCGCAACACCTCGTTCACGAAGACGAGAGGGCCATCGCCTTCCTCGATGCCTTCCTGAAGGCGTACGGTTACGTGCTCGTCGGGCCGAATGAGCACCGCGAGCAGGTGACAGGTGACTTCATGGTGGACGAGTACCTGGGCCTCCAGCGGCTGGTCTACCGTGTCTCCGAAGCCGTGCGTGAGGAAGTCGGGGCGGAGCTGGATGTATCTGTACACGTTCGGCTACAATCAGGGCGTCACCCACGTCCACTGGCACGTCGTGCCCCTGCCACCCGGCGTGTCGTACGAGGATCAGCAGGGCGCGTGGGCGAGCTGGAGCAAGGGCGTGCTGAAGATCCCACAGGACGAAATGGCCTCGCTGGCGGCGCGTATCGGTTGGCGGATCGAGCCTGCCCGGGGAGATTGACCGGCTCGCGAAGTGCTTCTGGAAGTCTTCTGCGGTGTCCACTTCAAGTGTAAGTCGCTGCGAGAGCGTCAGATGCGAGTCGCAAGCTTTGGCGGCAGGGAGCTTGGCACGAACCTCCTGCTTTGCTGGGCATTTCGGCGCCCATGCGGTAAAGTAAAGTGGAAATAGTCGGCTTCTGGTTCGCCAACGTATCGCATGTCGTTGGTTGGTCCGGCCAAGTCTGAATCGGGAGACGCGGAGGGTGTTGCGTACTGTACTCCTCGCTCCCGTGAACTACGGAGAAGAGCGATGTGTAACACTTGCACGACGCGCCCAGGGTAGCCTGAATGGATCAAGCCGTGGAAGAAGCAACACCCCTGCGCGTCCTCTATCTAGAAGCCAGCCTCTCCGAGGCGGAGCGCGTGCGGGGGAGCCTGGCCAGCAAAGACATCGTCCGTCAGGTGATCCGGACGTAGACACGAGACGACTTCACGAATGCTTCTGGGAAACGGCACCTTCGATCTCATAGTCACCGACCACACAGCATCGTTGTTTGATGGACACTCGGCGTTGGAGACGGTGCGGAAAGTCTGCCCTGAAGTCCCATTCATTCTTTTCTCCGACTCAACCGACGAGGAGATGACCATAGTGGCCATGAAACAGGGTGCCGCTGACTTCGTACCGAAGCGTCAGTTGGAGCGGCTCGCTCCGGCGGTCTATCGCGCCATGCGTGAAGCGTCCGAGCAGGACGCACGTCGGCAGACCGAGCGGGCCCTGCGCTTGAGCGAGGAACGGTGCGAACTGTTGGCTGAGGGGCCACGGAGGGGATCGCCTTCAACGTTGGTGAGAAGATCGTCGAGGCGAACCAGCGTTCCGCCCAGTTGTTCGGTTGCGGGCTTGAGGAGATCATCGGGATGCGGGGCACCGACTTAGTGTCTACCGACCACAGGCAGATGGTCGCGCGGCGGGTCTCCCCAGCGCATGTGGATACGTACGAGACTAGGGGCCTCGAGAAGGATGGCGTGAATTTTCCGATAGAGGTGCGGCCCCTTCGGCTCCCGTACCCGCGGTACGGGAACGTGCCGCTTCGATGAGCGGTCTCTCCGAGCACAAGAAGGCCGAAGAGGTTTTGCGGCAGAGCGATGCGCTCTATGGCACGGTTATCGAACAGGTCGCGGGGAACATTTTCCTGGTCGATCCTGATACAAGGGAAATACGGGGAGCCAACGACGCCTTGCTCCGGGCGCTTGATTACACTCCGGAAAAGTTTGGGCGGATGACGCTATACGATGTCTTCGCCCACGACAAAGTGAGCGTGGACCGCAGTATGCAACGCGTCATGGATCGAGGAAGCTGCCACCTCGGCGAGAGGCAGTACCGTCGGAAGGATGGCACTGTGATAGATGTTGATGTCAACATCAGCGCTCTCCACCACGATGGCCGTACAGTCCTGTGCATCGTCGCCCACAACATTACCGAGCGCAAGCGGGACGAAGAAACCCTCCGCCATAGCCTGAACGTGTTGCTCGCCCTCCGGGAGGCTGGGCAGATCCTGGGTTCCACGCTTGAGTCCGAAGAAATCGTCTCCAGGTTGCTGGAGATCATGCAGCGCGTATTGAACCTGACCGCGACCGTTATCAGCATGGACGACGAAAACGGACGCCTGCGGGTATGGCGCTCCGTGGGAATCGAAGAGCTGTGGGACCGAGCGCGCTACGCGCCGGAGGCCGAGATGGCGCGGCGCAGGGCGCTGGTCAGGGAAGAGCAGCAGTTCTTCCAGTTGAGACATCCAGAGATCGAAAACCATTACCTGTCGGGGCTTTGCCTGCCGATCAGGACGCGGGATCACGTCTTCGGTGTGCTGGAGGCGTACGGCCCGTCGTCGCTGGCGGAGAACGAGACGGCGGAGGTTCTCGGCAGCTTGGCGAGCCAGGCGGCGAGCGCCCTGCAGAACGCCCGCCTGTACGAGGAGCTCGGGAAGCGCGAGCGGAGGCTGCAGGACTTGGTGGGGAAGCTTCTAGGAGCGCAAGAAGAGGAGCGGCGGAGGGTTGCATACGAGGTTCACGACAGCCTTGCCCAGATTGCAGCCGCCGCTCATCAGCATCTGCAGGCCTTCGCCCGGCGTTACTCTCCGGATGCTGAGCGGGGCAGACGGGATCTGGACCGCATCTTGAGGCTGGTCAGAGCGACTGTCTCGGATGCGCGGAGGATCATTGCGAACTTGAGACCCACCGCGCTCGACGATCTCGGCCTTGCGGCGACCGTTGCCTTGGAGGTCGAGCGTCTGCGCGAAGAAGGCTACCAGGTTGACTACGAAGAAGACCTCGGTGACGGGCGGCTACCAGATACGATCGAGATCGCGCTCTTCCACATCGTGCAGGAATCGCTGACCAATATGCGCAAACATGCTCAGGCCCGGCGCGTACGCATCACGCTGCGCCGCCAGCCTGAAGAGGTACGCTTCGAGGTCCGTGACTTCGGGCGCGGGTTTGACGTGGCCGCAAGTCCCACCAACAGCGGACCCGGCGAAAGAGTCGGTCTGGTAGGTATGCAGGAGCGGGTCGGTCTGCTCGACGGGAAGATCGAGATCCACAGCCACCCGAATCTTGGCACCTCGGTGGAGGTGACAATCCCCCTGATACGGATACAGTGATTACTCTTCGGTCGTGTGGGCATAATATTGTCCGGTACGGTCGGATCAAACCTGGGAAAAGCGGCGGACGGGCATCTAACGGCAGGACTGCTACGTAACGATGGAGCGAAGGGTTAAAAGACCAGTGGACACCGAGGCGACTTCAGAAAAGGAGAATGGTGCCACACGGCTCGCCATAGTGGACGACCATGATCTCGCGCGCGAAGGTCTCAAAGACATGCTCGCCGATGAGCCGGACATAACAGTAGTTGGCGAAGCGGTCAATGGCCGGGAAGCACTCTCGCTCTGTTCTACGCTCCAGCCCGATCTGGTACTGATGGATGTTCGGATGCCGACGATGGACGGGCTGGCGGCGACCAAGGTCATCAAGCAGAAACACCCCGAAATCAGCATTCTGATGGTGACCATGCATGAGAACCCCGATTATCTACTCGAAGCCCTGAAGGCGGGTGCCTCCGGATACGTGCTCAAGGACGCTGCCCAGAACGAGATCATCACGGCGGTGCGTCGGGTGCGCAATGGCGACTCTCCCCTGGATCCGACGCTCGCAACCCGGCTGCTGAGACGGCTGGCCGTCGAAGGATGGGAGGGACCTGATGCCGAGGGGGATGTGCCGGTGGAGCCGCTTACCCGCCGCGAGCTAGAGGTATTGGGTCTTATGAAGCTAGGGCGTACCAACCGTCAGATCGCCGAGGAGCTGGCTATAAATCTGGGTACCGCAAAAAACCATGTCGAACACATAATCTCAAAGCTTGGGGTCTCTGATCGAACGCAGGCCGTGGTCAAGGCCCTGCGATTGGGAATTTTAGACTTTTCAAACCGTCCCGGGGAACCGTAGGAACTTCGTACATCGCTTGCGCCGGCCCCGAAGTCAGCAATTTGCTGCCTCAGGGAGAAAAATATGCCGTCTGGCTGATGTGCGGGACAGTCCCGGGTTCCATTATTAGCATCGAGATGATCGGACCCGAGAATACTCACGCCCGCGCGGCCCAGGAATCCGACACAGTCAATCCTCCCTCCTCCGACGCGGTAACGCTTGCTGTTTGCGGCGATCCAGTCGTTGGGCGGGGACTGGAGTTGCTTCTCCGGGATTTCAATTACGAAGTAATGTTCTTGCCAGTCTCCTCATCCAGCGACCCGGAAGTGCTGCAAGGGGTGCGGTTGATAGTGCTCACGCTAACCCCCGAGTTGAGCGGCGTACGCCGCGAGGCCCTCGTGAAATCGCTTGGCGACGCGACGAGATCTGCGAGGATACCTATCCTGGAGCTGGTCGTCTCCTCTGACGTTAGACGGGAAGATGAAGCATCGGTACAAGATCTAGAGCACGTGGTGCCCTGGCCGTGCAGCACCGAAGAGCTACGGCGGCGGATCGAAGCTGCCCTGCTGCACGAGCACGGAGCAGATCATGAGAGCTAACCGGACTTGCCGGTTGCAGAATGACGGGGACGGGCGATGATCGGGCCCGATCGAGTCGCATGGCAGACCTCTGTAGTCAAGAATGTCCGGAGTGACGCAGTCGCTGGGCATTTCGATTCCCCGACGAAAAATGTGCCGTTTGGCAGATGCCGAAAAATGTGCCGTTTGGCAGATGCCGAGATCCTCCGCGTTCTTTAACATTGCTTTAACGCAAACGTAAGAAGCTCACGCAAGCGTGGCTTCCACAATCAGGAGGTAGTAATCAGTATCCAACCGAACCACGCGTAACGGCGTGATCTAAAACGAAGGCCCCGGTGGTGACCGCCACCGAGGCCCGGGGCGAAAGAGGCGTCGACCCACTCCGCGCCCGTATGAATTGTAACATTGTGAGGCGAGCATTCCCTCTTTCGCGAAACGGCAGGTTGCTTTCAACCAGGACCGATCAGTTGAGGAGGGAATGCCTTGCAGCTTTCTCTTATTATCCCAGCATACAATGAGGAAGAGCGGCTGCCCGGCACGCTTGTAGTTTACGAAGAAGCACTGTGCCAGCGTTTCGGCGACGATTTTGAGATCATCGTTGTGGCCAACGGTTGTATCGACAATACCGTTGGGGTGGCGACCAAGGCGGCTGCTATATCGTCGCAGATCCGGGTGGTTAACATTGAGGAGCCTGTCGGCAAAGGTGGAGCGGTGCTGGAAGGTTTTCGACGGGCTTACGGCGACAGCGTGTTGTTCGCCGATGCCGATGCTGCCACGGCGCCAGAATCGCTCCTGGAACTGGCTGATCGCCTCGACCGCTACGATGTCGTAATAGGCTCCCGGCGCATGAGCGGCAGCATCATCAGCAAGCAGCAGCCCCGCCTGCGCAGGATGGTCGGATGGAGTTTCGCGAAGACTGCGCGGGTCGTTTTCGGGATGCCCTTCAGAGACACTCAGTGCGGGGCTAAGGGTTTTCGCCGGGACGTAGCGCGCCGCCTGGCTCGGGTAGTCAGGGAGACGCGTTGGACTTTCGATCTTGACCTGCTGCTCTCTGCCATAAGACTCGGTTACAGCGTGTACGAACATCCTGTTGTGTGGGCGGACCATGCGGGGTCCCGCCTTCGCTACGGCTCAACCACTTTCGAGGTTCTTCGCGCATTCTGGACGATGAAGCTGAGGCAAATGGAGCCGTTGGTGGAGCTGCCCGAGTTACCTGAGCTGCCAGAGCTGCCTGCTGTAGCAGCCGGTTTGGAAACCAAACCTAGCATGGCGCCGAACGAGGCGGCATAGGATCGTCGCCTGGCCCCTTGGTAGTCGCCTTATATAGACAGGCCGTAGGTGCTCGGGAGAACCGGTGCTGCGGGAAGGGACGTGCCGCAGGATATCCGAATCATTTGGCGATCTATGCCACAAAATGTGCCGTTTGGCTGATGCCGAGGCTCTAGCGACTCTTTAACATCGTCCCAACGGAGGACGTTGTTGGACGAAAGGTTTTATTAGGTGGGCAATATGGCACCATCAATGAACATCCTGGCGCTCAACTGGCGTTGCACCAGTCATCCCCAAGCCGGCGGTGCCGAGATAAACCTTTTCGAGCAGGCCAGACGGTGGGTCGAGGAAGGTCACGAGGTCACCGTGTTCTGCTCCGACCCGGGTAGGGCGCACGCGCCGGTTCGCGACGAGCATTTGGACGGTATAAAGGTGGTTCGCAGGGGAGGGCGCTTCGGCGTGTACTTCTACGCCGCGATCTTCTTGCTGCTGAACTTCTGGAAGTATGATCGGGTGCTCGACGTGGCGAACGGCATTCCTTTCTTTGCCCCGCTGTTTACCACGAGGCCGGTGGTTCTGCTCGTTCACCACGTCCACGATCAGCAGTGGTTTGCCGAGTTTTCGCTCCTGCCGGCCACCGTGGGGTGGTTCCTCGAGCGCCGGGTAGTGCCGTTGCTCTACAGGCGGCGACCAGTCATAGCCGTCTCGCCGACCACGAGGGATGCGCTGGTGGAGACTGGTTTGTCAAGATCGCGGATTCGCGTCATCTACAACGGTGTCGAGCAACCGGATCGGGCCCAGCAGGTCGCCTACTCGGGAGAACGCCGGATAGCTTACGTCGGACGGATCAAACGGTACAAGCGCCTGGAGCGGCTTGTCCGGCTGATTCCCGCGCTCCGCAGCGAGTTCCCCGACGTCCACCTCGATATCGCTGGCACGGGCGACGCCCTACCACTCGTGGAGGACTTGATATGCGAGCTCGGGTTGCAGGAATGCGTCACCACCCACGGCTTCGTGAACGACCGGAAGAAATCGGAAATTCTGGGTCGTGCGGCCGTTTTTGCCACGCCCTCCATGCACGAGGGCTGGGGGCTTTCAGTTATCGAGGCCAACAGCCACGGTTGCCCGGCGGTCGCCTACGACGTGCCCGGGTTGCGCGTAGCAGTTCGGCACGGTCTGACCGGCCTTCTCGCCCGGGACGACGACGCTTTCCGCCGCGCCCTTGCCCTGTTCCTCGCAGACGTAGAGGTGCGACAGCGATATTCCGCCGCCGCGCTGGGCTGGTCCCGTAGGTTTACCTGGGAGTCATGCGCCGCGCAGACGCTCGAAGTCCTCTACGCCGACAGCGTCTCCCACGTGTCCCGCGTCGGAAGCGTTGCGGGGGAGCCGGCCGCCTGATGATCACTGGACGTTTCGCAGTGCCGCCTCGCTTCGTCATGCTTGCCTCCTTCGGGGGAACGAGCGTGCTCAACTACGCCTTCGGGCTCGTCATGGGCTGGCTTCTCTTGCCGGGGGACTTCGGGTGGCTCGCCTTCGCCCAGTCGATACTGCTGGTCGGCGGGTTGGTGCTCCAGTCCGGCTTCTCCTGGTCGCTCGCCCGGGCGGTGGCCAACTCGGACGGCGTAGAGAGGGACGCGCTGGTGCGTGGGGCGTTCGTCGCCAACTTCGTCCTCGCCACCGTTTTGGGTATGGCCGTCGGATCGCTTTTTTTCCTTGGTCCCTTAAAGCCGGGGCTCGAGACCGGGACCGTGGCGCTTCTGGTCGCGCTCGCTTTCCCGTTCATTTCGCTTGCGGCCACAGCGCGCGGATGCGTGCAGGGCTCCGAGCTGTTTGGCATGGTGGCCTCTCTCCAGTTCACCGAGATCTTCTGTAAGGTTGTGGCCGGGACGGCGATGGTGTTACTCGGGTTCGGTGTGGCCGGCGCGGTCGCCGGCTTCGTGGTCGGGGGTGTTCTGGCGGCGGCGCTGGGTTTGTTTTATGTGCGCGGGTTGGGTGTGAGGCTTTGGGGTCCCCTCGAATCTCCGCACATGCGTGCGGTGGCCCCCATGTTCGCCGCGCTGCTGGGGTTGAGCTTGCTACTTAACCTAGATCTTGCCGTCCTCAAGCTGATGTCCAGTGAGCGCGCGCTCGTAGGTTACTACCAGGCCGGGCTCGTGCTGGCTAACGCGCCGTACTACCTGGTGATGGCAGCCCTGGTGCCCGTGCTCTTCGTCCAGCTCGCGCGCCACGAGAACATGGCCGCGACCCGCAAGGTGGTGGGCGAGACGTTGGGCCTTACGATCGCGCTCCTGCTCCCTATCGAACTCGTGTTGACGATCTTCCCACGCGAAATGCTGGTCGCGCTTTTCCCAGATTCTTATGCACCAGGGGCCTCGAGCCTGCGCCTCCTGGCCGTAGGAAACGCGCTGCTCATGCTGGTGGGGATTCTTTCGGCCGCTTTCCAAGCGATAGGACGGGCGAAGGTTCCGGCTTTGACCCTTCTTGGCGGGGCCTTTTTGGAGGCGCTCGTGCTGTGGATGGTGGTGCCCCTCTACTCAGCGCTAGGGGCGGCCTCGGTCTTCATCGGGGCGTCCGCTACCGCACTGTCGTGCCTCGGCGTGGTGTATTTGCGGGAGGCCGGCGCGGTCGCCGTCCGGCAGGCTGGTGCCTGGATCTTGAGGTATGTCGTGGCGCTCGGGGTCAGCATTGCGATGGGGTACGTGATCCTGAAAAGTGGCCTAGGGACTGGTGGCGTGGTAGTGATGGGAGGGACGTGCTATCTAGGAGCCGCGCTCACCCTGCGGCTACTGTCTCCGCCGCGGCTCGGGAACAGGCTCATGCTGCGGAAGATCGTCCGTCAGGGGGAGGAGTAGGCCGGATGCGCATACTCCATCTCGCCTACGAGGATCCGCTCCAGCCTGGAAGCGGAGGTGGTTCCATTCGGGCCCGGGAGATCAACCGCCGACTCGCCGACCGACATGAAATCACCGCCCTCGTCGCCGGCTACCCGGAGGCGAAACCCCGTGTCGAGGACGGAGTACGATGGATTCCGCTCTGGCCGCGCACCGGCGCGAAGATAGACCGCTTGGCGTACTTCGCCCTCCTCGGCGGCAGCGTGTTTCGCCGGCCGCACGACTTGGTGGTCGAAGAGTTCGGGGCCCCGTTTAGCGTGGGCCTTTCGCCGCTTTTCACCAAAAAGCCGGTCGTCGCCTCGGTCCAGTGGCTATTCGCTTCGCAGATGCGCGAGAAGTATCGGCTCCCTTTTGACACGGTCGAAAAACACGGTCTCCGCTTCTACGATGATTTTATAGCGGTGTCCGACTGGCTGGCGCGGGGTCTGCGGGCGAAGAGGCCGAGGGCCAACGTGCAAACCATACCGAACGGAGTCGAGGAGATCGCATACCAAGCCGAGACAACCGCCCCCGAGCACCTGCTGTTCCTGGGACGGCTCGATATCGCCCACAAAGGCGGCGACCTCCTGTTTGAGATCCTGGCCCGGACGCGGAAGATCTTGGGAGGCCAGACGCCGCCGCTCGTGATCGTGGGCGACGGTCCAGATCGGGGGATGATGGAGCGCCGGGCGCAACAGATGGATCTTACCAGCTCGGTCCAGTTTCGCGGGAGGGTCGAGGGGCCGGAGAAGTACCAGCTCATCGCGAATGCCTACGCTGTTCTCATGCCATCGCGGCACGAGACTTTCGGTATGGTAGCAGTTGAGAGCCTGGCGGCGGGAGGGCCGCTTATCGCCTTTGATGTTGGGCCGCTACGGGAGGTGGCCGGTGGGCTCGATGGCTCGACCGGCGTGCGTCTGGTGCCGCCGTACGATCTCGACGCGTTCGCCCGGGAGGTGGTCGCCCTCATCAAATCGCCAGGGACGGCGGACCAACTGCGCGAAGCCGGACGCCGGTGGGCCCGCAGGTACGACTGGGATGAGATCGCCTTGCGCCAGGAGGAACACTACCTTCGGGCGGCAGGATGTTCCTCCAGGTCCCGGCAACCAGAGGTTCGACGCCGTGAGGATGCCGTTCATGACTCGGGCCGTGCCGGATAGACCGCGGAAAATAGGTCGTCCGATGCGGTGGCCCCGAGCCTATCGCAGCGTCGCCCTAGTCGGGATCGACGGTTCCGGAAAGTCCACCCAGGCGGAGCTTCTGAGGCGGCTGATCGCTGGGCAAGCCGCGAAGCGGGTGTTCTCCGTGCACCCATTCGGAAGAAAGCTGCTACGTGTAGGCGTGAGGTCGCCGATACTCCCGTCCCGAACCGCAGGAGAGCTTCCAAAGAAGTCGCCGGGAATCTTATCGCGGCTCGTGGTCGTCGCTGACGTGATGGACATAGCGCTTTATCTCTGGCTGGTTCACGCAAGGGCAGCCTTCGTCGCCCTTCTCGGCGGTAAGGAGGTCTGGCTCGTTGGTGACCGTTCGATGGACGACGTCCTGATAAAGCACTGGAGCCGCGGAACGCTCTCAAAAAGAACGGCAATCCTCATTCGGAGTCTCGTGCCACATTTTGGGACGACCGTTTGGCTCGAGATCGAACCCCGGGTAGCGATGGGGCGCGATGGCGATTTCGAGCTTGCTTACTATGAGGAACTCTACGCCGCTTACTCGACCGCAGCCCGGTGGTTCGGCTGGCGGGTGGTGCGACAAGACAGTAGGGATCGGCAGGCGGTTCATGAGAGCATCGTCAAGGAACTGGCTCCGTTCCGTTCGAGTTCGGACGTGCAAGACATATTTGGAAGGCGCCCATGAAGCATCGTATCCTGATGGCGGGTAGCGTTCCGCTCGCCGCCCCGTGGAACGGGGCGGACAAGAACTTCGCCAGGATCCTCGTCCGCCGGGACCTTCGTAACAGGTTCATCGTGCACACGAGCCTTGACGAACCCTGGGAAATGCCCTCGCGCGTCACCGCGATCCGATCCCGGCACGTGGGCGCTATGCCGACAACCGAGCAAAGGCTTCGGGGTTTCGGCTACATGCTCCAGCACAGCGGTGCGGCGGACCTTTTGCACATCGTCGCCAGCCTACACAGCCCTTCGTCGTGGATCGGCCCCGCGTTGCGCGCCTGGTCGAACCTCAGACAACGGCCCATCGTCCACACGCTGCCTTCCGTGGGCGACGTGCCGATAGCGCGTCGCAACTTCGCCGGCGACGCGACGGTGGTGGTGTCGGAACACACGCGCCGCCGCCTCGAGTATCATGGTGTCCCGAACGTGTACAGGGTTCATCCCCCCATCGAGATCGAAGATCTGCTTCCCCGCCGACCCGGGGCATCGGCGGACCTCGCCAGCGAGCTGGAGCTCGGAGCTTGCGCAGTGCTCTACCCGGCGCACTACGGGAAAAAGAGCGGCATTCGGGAGATGGTCCAGGCCTTCGCTGGACTGCGCGGTTTCTCTGGGACTCAGGGGGCAGTCCTGGTACTCGCCTGCCGGTCCCACCCATGGCAGGACCCGGAGACCGAGAAGCGGAAAGTCCTGCAACAGGCGGCCGAACTCGGGATCTCCGACCGCGTCCGGATACTTGGCTACGTCGTGGACATGCCCGCACTTATCTCGGCCTGCTCCGTCACCGTGCTCGTACCGGGGAAGCTGAACGCTAAGATGGATCTCCCACTCGTGATCCTGGAATCACTGGCCCTCGGGCGCCCGGTGATTGTGGGGGATCGGGCGCCCATAAGCGAGGCCCTGCTTGGCGGGGGCGGGTACATGGTTCCGTACGGAGACGTGTCGGCCCTGACGAGGGGGCTCGCCCGGTTGCTCGCGAACGCTAGGCTGCGCGAGACGCTCGCGGCTGGGGGGCGTGCCGCGGTCCTTGAACGCTGCGATACCGCACGGGTCGTCGAGCGCTACCAGTGGATCTACGAGCACGTGATTAAATCCAACAGCGACCGGGGATTACAGGGTCAGGGCGAGCGCCGCAACGGAGCGTTTTGAAAGCCCTTGAAACCTCAGGGAGTGGCATGCCAGCTGGGTTCGTGTTGCGCCGCCGCGTCGTGTTTCTCGGGATCGTGGTCCTGTTTCTCGCCGGTAGTGCCCTCTCGTGGGCGGCTGGCTATGAGATGCTCGAAAGACCGCGCCAATCCTACGTCTTCGGGGTGATAGGTAACGACACCACCCATCTCCAGGAGGAGCGCGACGCCGGTGTAAGGGCCAGGCTATTCTACTTGAGCTGGCGCGAATTCTATCCTCAGGAGGGCGTGAAGGACACGGCCTACATCTCCGCCAAAAAGCAGGAGCTTCTCCAACTGCGGCAAGCCGGCTTCAAAGTGATCTTAGCCATGGGATATCAGGATGCCCCACTCTGGGTGCACCAGAACTACGCGAACTCCTACTACGTGGACCAGTACGGCGAGAGGTACACTGCCACCGCCTTATTCGACAACGGCGACGCGAACCTGATCTTCAACCATAGGCTTCGCGGACTGGTAGCCTCCTACATGAAGGAGGTGACCACCGAGTTTGGCACAGACTTCTACGCCGTGAGGCTCGGCGGAGGACGCTACGGTGAACTCACCTACCCGCCCACCGACTGGAACGGCAAGACCAACCGCTACTGGGCATACGACCAGAACGCGCTGGCCGGC